>VAPK010738057.1_pt1 | contig 10170 bp, 7 predicted proteins | sample 3395031 | NCBI WGS metagenome assembly VAPK01 (sample SAMN08290443, study PRJNA428436) | hydrothermal vent metagenome | isolation source: Deep-sea hydrothermal vent chimney 1 | place: Pacific Ocean: Juan De Fuca Ridge
TGATCAGCACGTCGATGGGCAGCGCCTCTTGGCTGAATAGACGTTTGTGTTTCAGATATTCGACCGAGCGTACGCGAGCAATTTTAGTGGGGGTGTGAAAAAGGGTATAGGCCACCTGGCAGGCAATCATGTTGGTCTCATCGCTATCGGTGACGGCGATGAGCATATCTGCATCATCTGCCCCGGCGCGGCTGAGCACATCCGGATGTGAAGCGTGGCCATAAACCGTGCGCAGATCCAGGCGATCCTGCAGAGCCTGCAGAGCGGCTTCATTTTTATCAACAATGGTAATGTCGTTGGCTTCGTTGGTCAGATTTTCCGATAGTGAACTACCGACCTGACCGGCACCGAGGATGATGATTTTCATAGTGTCTGTTCGTTATTGAAGGAACTCTGATTTATTTTTCCGCTCATTAATGAACTTCGCTCGACCTGACTCAGGGGGGCGGTCGGTTGAAGCGTGAACGAAGAATAGTGCGAATATCTCAATGTTATATACTATACCTTTCGACAGGCTCAGGGCGAACGGAATTAATCAGCACGCGCTTAGTTTTTGTTATCTTTTGGATCAATTCCCAGGCTTCGCAGTTTACGGTACAGGTGGGTGCGTTCCAGCCCGGCTATTTGTGCGACTTTACTGACATTGCCGTTATTCAGGCGTAATTGATGGCGCAGATAACGGCGTTCGAATTCTTCCCGCGCTTCGCGTAGCGGACGATCATAATCATCGGTTTCGGTTGTTGCTTCATCCAGATTGCTGCCCGAGTTTGCTGCTATTGGCTTACCCAGCGCCATATCGACCTCTTCCAGCGTAATTTCCTCGCCCTTGCTAATAATTAATAGCCTTTGTACCAGATTCATGAGTTCGCGGATATTGCCTGGCCAGGGATAGTTACGCAGACGGTTCTGGGCGGCGAGGCTGAAATGGCGGTAGGGCAAGTTTTCCTGATCGATAAAATAACGACCGAAGTAAGCCAGTAACTCAGGTATGTCCTCGCGGTGTTCACGCAACGGCGGGATGTGTATCGGTACCACGTTGAGCTGATAATAAAGATCCTTGCGGAAATGATCGCTGCTAATTTGTTGTTGCAGATCATGACAGCTGGCGGCAATGATGCGGGCATGCATCTGTACTGGCTGCTCGCCACCGATGCGCACAAAGGATTTGGCCGACAGGGCTGAATGCAGACGCCGCTGGGTGTCGGCATCCATTTCGGCAATGTCGTATAACAGCAGGCTGCCGCCGTTAGCCTGTTCCAGCAGGCCGTAATGAACTCTGCCATTTTCTTCATAGCCGAATAATTCGCGGGCTGAGTGCTTTTCCGAGAGGGTACCGATGTTGACCTCAATTAGCCGCCGAGTACTGCGTTTACTCATGGCATGCAGATAACGAGCGGCGACGTTCATGCCACAACCTGGTTCGCCATCTAATAATACCCAGCTGTCATGTTCGGCAACTTGTTGTAATTGCGTGCGCAGTTTTTGCATCAGCGGACTCTTGCCGATGGGTTCCTTGATGCTGGCGGTTTGACTGAGCAGGCCTCGGTTTTCCTGTTGTAGCTGATCGGTTTCCAGGGCGTGTTCGATGGTCAGCAGCAGTTTAGCCAGGGATAAAGGTTTTTCGATAAAGTCATAGGCACCCAGACGGGTGGCCTCGACGGCGGTTTCGACCGTGCCGTGGCCAGACATCATGATCACCGGCATGGCTTGATGGCCGTCTTCGGACCATTCTTTCAACAGGCTGATGCCGTCCAGATCCGGCATCCAGATATCCAGCAACACCAGATCCGGGCGACGCTGGCGATGGGCATTGCGGGCGGCTTCACCGTTTTCGGCCACGTTGACTTCATAGCCCTCGTCTTCGAGAATTTCCTGCACCAGATGGCGGATGTCCGGTTCGTCATCGACTACCAGAATATATGGGGCGCTGTGTGTTCTGAGCTCACTCATGCTAGTGCTAAGCGATTGTATGCTGTTGGCTGTCATTATTTTTAGCAGATTCCGGATTGGGTGTGCCATGGGCGCTGCCGCTGTGCGCTACCGGTAATCGTATCACTATGCTGGCACCGACACCCTTGTTGTTTTCTGCCCACAGTATGCCACCATGTTCTTCGACGATTTTCTTGACGATAGCCAGGCCCAGGCCGCTGCCCTTCGGTTTGCTGGTGACGTAGGGTTCGAACAGGTGATCGAACATATCCTCGGGGATACCGGGACCAGTGTCACTCAGGCGCAGTTCGACAAACTGGCAGGCCTGTTCTTTGACGCAGTGAGTAAGAATTTTGAGATGGCCGCTTGAGGCCGGAGGCATGGCTTCCTGGGCATTTTTTATCAGATTATGCAGCAGTTGACGCAGGCGACCGGCATCGGCTTCTACCGGCGGGATAACCGGATCAAGGTTTAGCTCGAACTGCAGCCGGGAACCGGGGCCACGGTATAGTTCCAGTACTTCCTTGATCAGGCGGTTGAGGTTGAGAGCCTCCAGTTCCAGTACCGGCATGCGTGCATATTCGCTGAAGGCTTTAACCAGCTCTTTCATGGTCTCGACCTGCTGAACGATGGTATGGGTGGCCCGATCCAGTACCTCGGCATCTTTCTTGGGCATGCTGTGTAGATATTTGTGCCGCAGGCGCTCGGCGGAAAGTTGGATGGGGGTCAGCGGGTTTTTGATTTCATGTGCGAGGCGGCGGGCGACTTCCCCCCAGGCAGCATTACGCTGGGCCTGTAGTAGAGTCGTGATGTCATCAAAGACGATAACCAGACCTTCTGGCTGATCATCACTGCCGGGCAGAATGGAGCCACGGCACATTAGCACCTTGTGCCCGGCTGGCCCCATCAGGCTGGTTTCTGCCTGCCAGCCTGATTTGTGATCAGCCTGTCGGCTACTGACGGTATCGATAAAAACTTGAAGGCCCGGATTTTTTTTCGCCAGCGTTTTCAATGGCTGTTGCAAGTAGGTGTCAATATCCAGACCGAGGATCTGGCTGGCAGTTTTGTTGCAGGTGCGCAGGTTGAGTTTACTGTCCAGGGTCAACACTCCGGAAGACAGGTTGGCGAGTACGGTTTCAAGATAGGTATGCTGAGCCTGTAACTGTTGCTGGCTGTTGCTGGCCTCTTCTCGCGCCTGGGCGATTTTCCAGGTCATGTCGTTGAAGGAGGTGACCAGAAACCCCAGCTCATGATTACCGGGCAGGGGCAGGCGTTTGTCATAGTTGCCAGCGGCGACGGCGCGGGTGCCTTCTACCAGATCATAAATAGGCGCAGTCATCCGCCGCGCGGCATAGAAGGCGGCCCAGATAGCGGTGAGAATACTCAACAGCAATACCAGCGATAGGGTGAGAATAAAGCTGTATTTAAGCGGCGTACGTAGATAGGTGATTTCCCGGTACTGGCCGAAAGCGGATTGCACGCTATTGGCTAGCTCATTCATATGTGCGGCAACCGGGAATAGCGCCTGCAAGATACGGCCTTCACTGATGATACCGGTACCCGGCACGGCCACGGCAGTACGAATATACAGGCCGGCGTCCTTGACCGGAATCAGACCCACCTTGTAGGCGCGTTGATGGAGCAGGTGCAGGGTGGTGTCATCCAGATGCACCGGCACCAGGCGTGAGGTTTCGGTGCTGTTGGAGGCGATGATCTGACCATTTTTTGAAAACAGGGTGAGTTCCAGGGCACCCAGATCCATGCGCAGATCGTTGAGTTTCAGTGCTACCAGATTATTTTCCGTGCCTTCCAGTTGCTGCGCTGCCTGACGAGTGCCCTGCAATCGTTCGCGCATGCGTTCATCCAGCGCGGCCTGGCTGAGTTCCAATGCATCATTAAGTGCGTTCTCTACTCGCACATCGAACCAGCTATCAATGCCGCGCTTGATGAAGTCCTGGGAAAAATAAAAAACAATAGTGACCGGGGTGACCGAGAGAATCACGAACATCACCACCAGTTTGGCGGTCAGGCGTGAGCCGGTGGCCTGTTGCCGGTATTGCTGTATCAGTAACCATAGGCTTTTGCCGATGAGTACTAGGAATAGAAAAATGGCGAGAATATTAATCCCCAGCAGGAGGGAATAAAGACGTCCGAAGGTGGCCGAGTTATGCGTGGCTCCACTCATCATATAGAGCGAATTGAGCAGCAGCAGGAAGACCAGAATGATCGGCGTGCTGCCGGAGAAAAAGCGTTTGATCAGGGCGTTAATGGCCATGTGTACCAGTCGCTTTGCAGTCGCCAGTCAGAGGAAATATAGGCCAGTGGGCGCATCGGTGCTGGCAAGGATTCGATATCCAGTTCGCTGCGTAGGCGTAGGAGATAACGCGCGTCGGGGTGCAGCAGCTTGGCATCGATGAGGGGCAAATTTTCGATATGGCCAAGCGCGTGCAGGGCATCATCGAGGCTGGAGTAGTCTGTCTGGGTACCGCTATTGAGGTTGTGGATAATAAATTTTCGTGACAGGGCATGATAGATTAGCAAGTAGCCCTGTTCCAGTTGAGCGATGTTTTTATTCCAGTACCAGCGTTCCTGTTCTACCTCGATATTCAATAGAATAATCAGAGGTACGCCGTTTTTTAATGCCGCCAGCGCTTCATCAGAGAAGCCGTATTCGATACGCGTGCTAAATGAGTAAACGCCATCGTGCAGACTGGTTTCCAGCGATTTGATAATAAATGCCTCGGCCGCCTCTGCTGGCGCGGGACTCAGTATACCTAGCAGACAGAGGTTGGCGGCCAGCGCGTATACGCGCAGCCTGGCCATTGCAGGTAATGATTTATGCCTTACGCAAACAGGCATAAAAGAAGCCATCCATATTCTCCTCGCCGGGCAGGATTTGTCGGCCTGCGGTGGTTGGTTTACCCCAGTTTAGTTCAAGAGGTTCAAGCTGTGCATCGGCATGGTTGTTTAGAAATCGCTCAATCTGCAGATTGTTTTCTTCCGCCAGCACCGAACAGGTTGCATACAAAAGCATACCCCCCGGAGCCAGCAACGGCCAGAGGGCCTGCAGTATTTGTTGCTGATTGTGCACTAGCGCATCCAGATCATCGGCGCGGCGTAGATATTTGATATCCGGATGACGACGAATCACGCCGGTGGCGCTGCAAGGGGCATCGAGCAAAATCTGATCATAGGGCTGGCCATCCCACCAGGCGTCCGGCTGAGCGGCATCACCACTTATCAAGTTTGCCTTCAGTTTGAGGCGCTGGAGATTGTCGCGTACATAATTGAGTCGCGCCGGTGATTTTTCCAGGGCATCCAGTTGCGCCAGCGCAGGCCAGGTTTCCAGTATGTGTGCGGTCTTGCCGCCGGGTGCGGCGCAGGCATCGAGAATACGCTGGCCTGCTGTCGCCTGTAACAGGGGCGTGGCCAGTTGCGCGGCCTCATCCTGCACCGAGACCAGGCCTTTTTTGAAACCGGGCAGTTGTTCTACCGCCACCGGTTCCAGCAGGCGCAGGCCATCCTTTGAATGACCACAGGCTTCGGCGGGTTTGTCAGCATTTTCCAGTCGTGCCAGATAATCTTCCCGGCTGATCTGTTGCTGATTGACCCGCAGGGTCATGGGGGCGGGCTGATTATTGGCGGTCGCAATGGCCTGCCAGTCATTTGGCCAGCTAGCCTGCAGTTTTTCCAGTAGCCATTGGGGGTGATCAAAACGGCTAACCGGTTCTTTTTCGGCCTCGGCCTGCAACTGCTCGGCCTGGCGCAGGTAATTGCGCAGCACCCCATTGACCATCGCTCTGGCCCAGTTTTTTTTCAGCGCCGGGGTGAGTTTGACGGTTTCCGAGACTGCCGCGTGATCTGGCACCCGCATGTGGATAATCTGATACAGGCCCAGTAAGAGCAGGCAACGAAGATCGGCGTCTTTGTCTTTCAGCGGCTTTTTCAGCAGCTGCAGCAAAATAGCATCGAGGCTGAAACCGTGGCGTAGCACGCCATAGCTCAGGGCCTGGGTGAGTGCGCGACCTTTTTGATCTGGTATACGCGAATGTACGCTTTCCAGCGCATCAGGCAGGTTACGGCCTTGTTCAAAAACTTGTTGCAGCACATGTACGGCGGCGAGGCGAGGGTTCATAGGCGGGTATCAGGGTAAGGTGTTAAAAAGAAGTTTGGCATGTGTCTGATCTGGGTTATGTTCCCAGACGGTTGCCGATCGACAGCAGATCGGCGTAGCCATTGAGAAAGGCCGGTGCGTCCATGGCTTTTTTACCGGCTGGTTGGAGTTGTTTCAAGCGCAGATAGCCATTGCCGGTGGCGATGTCGATGCCGGCCTTGTTGCAGGCCAGTACGGTTCCCGGTTCTGCTGGTTTGCCATCAATGGCTTCGGCAGCCCAAATGCGCAGAATTTGATCATTAATACGCGTTTGCGCCACCGGCCAGGGATTGAAAGCGCGTACCCGCCGTGCCAGAGCAGCAGCATCTTCCTGCCAGTCGAGCATGGCCTCCTGTTTGTGGAGCTTGCGGGCGTAGGTGCTGAGACTGTCATCCTGGGGTTGCGGCGATAGTTCGGCCCGCTTCAGTTTTTCCAGCGCCAGCTGTAAAGCCTGTCCACCGAGCTGGGCCAGCCGATCATGCAGGCTGCCGCCGGTGTCGCTGTTCTCGATAGGGCAACTTTGTTTCAACAAAATATCACCGGTATCCAACCCTTCATTCATCTGCATAATGGTAATGCCCGTTTCCTTGTCTCCAGCCAGAATCGCGCGCTGGATGGGGGCGGCGCCGCGCCAGCGGGGCAGCAGGGAGGCATGGACATTGATGCAGCCCAGGCGTGGCGCGGTGAGTACGGCTGGGGGCAGCAGCAGGCCATAGGCGGTGACCACCATAAGATCGGCATCGAGTTTTTGTAGGATCTCGATATCACCGCTATCGCTGAAATTTTCAGGTTGATAAACCGGGATTTGATGCGTCTGGGCCAGGATTTTCACCGGACTGGCCTGTAGTTTGCGCCCGCGTCCGGCCGGGCGATCCGGTTGGGTATAAACAGCAACAACGTTATGGCCGGCATCAAGCAGTGCCAGCAGCGAGTCGGCGGCGAACTCCGGAGTACCGGCAAAAATAAGACGAAGAGCTGAAGTCATGGCTTTGGACAATTTCTAGAATTAAGATCCGGTCATGAAGAACCGAGAGATTAAAGATTTACATCATTCTGGCGATAGTATGGCTTATCTGTTTGAAAAACCAGCACTTACATAGCCTGTTTTTCCTGTTTCTGGAGTTTTTTGCGAATTCGCTGACGCTTCAGGCCGGAAAGGTAGTCAACGAACAGTTTGCCCAGAAGGTGATCCATTTCATGTTGAATGCATACGGCCAGCAGATCTTCGGCCTCCATTTCAAAGCTTTGCCCATTGCGGTCGCTGGCGCGCAGGCGAATATGCATGGCCCGCTTTACCGTTTCGTAGATGCCGGGAACAGACAGGCAGCCTTCGTCAAATTTCTGGCAACCATCACGCTGCAGAATTTCCGGGTTAATGAGCACTAAGGGCTGGGTTTTTTCCTCGGAAATATCGATCACCAGGAGCCGTTTGTGGACATCGACCTGGGTAGCGGCTAGACCGATGCCGGGGGCGGCGTACATAGTTTCCAGCATATCGTCGATCAGATGGTGGAGTTTCGGGTCAAAATGTACGACGGGCGTAGCCATGGTGCGTAAGCGTTCGTCGGGATAGCGTAAAATTGTGAGCATGGACATGGAATTAACGGGAGATTGATATCTTTTTAAGTAACAAGGGTAAAAAAAGCTGCTAACATTATGATACTACTGGATAACAGGAACTGATAGTAGGTGATTATACGAACCGGTGCCCGGTTTGAAACTCGGGGTTTGGGATACAGGCCTGGCTTCGGCTAAGGGATTCATATGATAAATAATAAAGTGTTCGCTCAGAAGTTAATACGTTTTTTTATTCTGCTGTCGCTTGCCAGTCTGGCAGCCTGCGCGCAGACGCCGGAAAAACCGAAGAAAGCGGTCGTAAAGCCGGAACCGGTTGCAAGGGCGCAAATCCACAAGCCCGCTCCTGCGCCAGTGGTGGTTCAGCGTGATTATCCGGAACGTTATGTGGTCAAACGCGGGGATACCCTATGGGATATATCCAAACGTTTCCTGAAAGACCCCTGGTTGTGGCCGGAAGTCTGGCAGATCAACCCTAAAATTCGTAATCCTCATCTAATTTACCCGGGCGATGTCATCGTTCTGTATTTTGATGAAAACGGCAAACCTTTTATTACCTTGGATGGTGCCGGTGGTTATGCGCCGCCTTCGCGGGTAAAAACGGTGAAGCTATCACCCGAAGTCCGTTATGAAACGCTGGACAAGTCGATCAATACCATTCCCCGCTCCTCCATTGGACCTTTTTTGGGAGGCGCGCGCGTTGTATCTGAGCAAGATCTGAAACATGCCCCGTATGTTGTTTCCAGCTATGAGCAGCATTTGGTGGCAGGTTCCGGTGACCGTATTTATGCTCTAGGAATTAAGGATCATAGTATCGGCGTCTATGACATAGTGCGCCCCGTGGGAGAATACCGGGATCCTAAAACCGGTGAGATGCTGGGTTATGAAGTGGCGCGGGTGGCGGATGCACGCTTGGTGCGTTTTGGCGCAGGCAAGAAAGATCCCGCGACTCTTGATGTCAGCCAGGCCCATCAGGAAATTTTTAATAAAGATATGCTGTTGCCCAAGGAAGAGCAGAAACTGGAATTGAATTTTACTCCTCGGCCACCGATGGATAATGTATCGGGTGAAATTATTTCGGTTTTCCAGGGGGTGGCACAAATTGGCCAATACAATATTGTCGTTCTCAACCTGGGTGAACGGGAAGGTATCGAGCCTGGTCATGTGCTGGCGATTTACCAACGCGGTGAAGAGGTGCGAGATCCCGCTAAAATCTGGAGCTGGAACAAGGTAGAATTACCCGATGAACGCGCCGGTATCCTGATGGTTTTCAGGGTATATGAAAAAATGAGTTATGCCCTGGTGATGGAAGCGCAACGGCCCCTGCATATTTATGATCGGGTGACGAATCCCTGATTCGAATCTGGATTTGGCTGAGCATGCTTTTCGCTGTGCAAAGCCAAGGCCTATTTTTTATCGGGGGCACAATAGCAGGGAGATAATGGAGTCAGGCCCATGACTAAAACAGAGGATAGTCTCTCTGCCTGGCTGGCGCTTAATCGTGCGCCACATCTGGGTCCGCGCAGCATCCAGCGCCTGCTTGAATATTATCCCTCAGCGGTGGATATTTTTGCCGCTTCCGCCAGCGAGCTGGCAGCCTGCGGGTTGAACAGCCGCCAGCTTGAGAGTCTTTCTGCGCCGGACTGGGCGGGCGTAGAAATCGATTTACGTTGGCAGGAACAGGCGCGGGCGCAGATCTGCGTGCTGAGTGATGTTGCGTACCCTACCCTGTTGCGTCAGATCCCGGATCCCCCGCCGCTACTTTATCTTTTTGGTGATCCCGAAGTGCTCCGTTTTCAGCAGATTGCCATCGTCGGCAGTCGCACGCCCACGCCGATGGGTCGGGAAACTGCGCATGAATTCGGTGCCCAGCTGGCGGCCCTGGGACTGGTGGTGACCAGCGGTTTAGCACACGGCATCGATGCCGCCGCCCATCGGGGGGCCGTTTCGGTTGGCGGCAGGAGTATTGCCGTAACCGGCACCGGGCTGGATCGGGTTTATCCGGCCCGCCACCGTGAGCTGGCGCACGAGATTGCCGAAAACGGCCTGCTGATTTCTGAGTTTCCGCTTGGCAGTCCGCCTCGGCCGGGCAATTTCCCGCGCCGCAATCGCATTATCAGCGGTCTTTCACAGGGCGTGTTGGTGGTGGAAGCGGCGCTGCGTAGTGGCTCACTGATTACCGCGAGGCTGGCGCTGGAACAGGGCCGTGAGGTGTTCGCAGTGCCGGGATCGATCCGCAATTCCCAGGCGAAGGGCTGTAATACCCTGATTCGTGAGGGCGCAAAGTTGGTGGAGTCGGTGCAGGATATTATCGAAGAGTTGCCGGATTTTGTTGCCCAGGGGGCATTGGAACCTCCGGATGATAATCCTGTCACAGAGTTTGAACTGGACGGAGATTACTGTAAAGTTCTGGAAAACGTGGGCTATGAGCCCACCTCGGTGGACAAAGTCGTCGAAAGAAGTGGATTGACTGTGGACGCGGTTTGCTCCATGCTCTTGGTACTGGAATTGCA
>VAPK010042015.1_pt1 | contig 10168 bp, 2 predicted proteins | sample 3395031 | NCBI WGS metagenome assembly VAPK01 (sample SAMN08290443, study PRJNA428436) | hydrothermal vent metagenome | isolation source: Deep-sea hydrothermal vent chimney 1 | place: Pacific Ocean: Juan De Fuca Ridge
AGAGTATTTGGAATGGAGAATCGACCCTGGCTGTCACCGGTGGAGTCAATGCGATTCTTGTTCCCGATGTTACCGTAGGTCTGGGCAAAGGGGGCATGTTGTCTCCCGATGGGCGGTGCAAATCTTTCGACGCGGCGGGCAACGGCTATGTGCGTGGAGAGGGCGCAGGAATTGCGATCTTAAAGCCGCTTAGCAAAGCTTTAGAGGACAAAGACCCCATTTACTCGCTCATCCTTTCTTCCACTTCCAATCAAGATGGTCGAACCTGGGCGATGCCCGTTCCCAATGGAGAGTCTCAGAAGACTTTGTTGCGGGAAGGTTGTGAAAAAGCCGGGATCTCACCAAACCAGATTCAATACCTGGAAGCGCATGGGACCGGGACTCCCTTGGGCGACCCGATAGAAGCCAATGCCCAGGGTGAGGTTCTCTCTGAAAACCGGCCTTTAGACAATGCTTGCTATATGGGCTCGGTAAAAAGCAATATCGGTCATTTGGAATCCGCCTCAGGAATCGCGGGTTTGATGAAAGTGGCTCTCGCGCTGAAACACAAACAGATTCCTCCCAACCTTCATTTCAATCAACCGCATCCTGAAATAGACTTTGAAAAACTGCAATTGCAGGTTCCCGAAAGTCTGATCCCCTGGCCCAAAAGGGACGAACCGGCACTTGCAGGCATCAATTCGTTTGGCTTTGGTGGCACCAACGCAAACCTGATTTTGCAGGAATATCCTCTGCCCATCGAATCCGGATCACCGGAGCAAATCTGCGATGACGATTCTTTTTTCTGCCTGCCCGTTTCGGCCCGCAGTCAGGAAGCCTTGAAGGATTTTGCCAGGCAGTACGTCGATTTCTTTGCCGCAAAGGATGACTGGACGCCCGGTGACCTGCAAGACGTCTGCTACACCGCTGCTTTAAGGCGGAGCCATCACGACCACCGTTTCGCTCTGACGGGTCAGTCGGTTCAGGACTTTAAAGATGGACTGCAGGCATTTTTGAACGATGATAAATATCATGGGCTGTCTACCGGAAAAAAAATCGGTGGAGGTAACTCGGAAGAAGAAAAGCCAAAAATAGCGTTTGTATTTTCCGGGCAGGGTCCCCAATGGTGGGGGATGGGCCGTCAATTGATGGAGCAGGAACCGATATTTCGCGCGACCATCAAGAAGTGCGATGAATTATTCAGCCGACATGCCGACTGGTCCCTGTTAGAAGAATTGATGGCTGAGGAGAGCCAATCTAAAATCAACGAAACTCACCTCACCCAACCGGCGTTATTTTCCATTCAGGTGGGTCTCGCCGATTTATGGCGCTCGTGGGGCATCGAACCATCCGCAGTTATAGGCCACAGCATCGGAGAAGCGGCGGCGGCTCATGTTGCGGGGATTTATTCCCTGGAGGACGCGGTGCGCGTGGTTTATCATCGCGGACGCTGGCTCCATAAAATGGCCGGAAAAGGCAAGATGGCGGTCGTTGGTGTTCCCGAAGAAAAAGCCGCCTACCTGCTCAAAGGCTGGGAAAACAAAATTTCCCTGGCGGCGGTGAACAGCCCCAAGTCCGTCACCGTGTCCGGCGATCCCGAGGCTCTGGAAAAATTGATGGAGCCTTTGGAACAAAAAGAAATATTCTGTCGTTACCTGCATGTGAATTATGCCTTTCATAGCCATCAGATGGATTCGGTCCACAAGGATTTAATGGAATCCCTGAATGGTCTTCAATGCCAAACCGGGTCCCTGCCTTTCTACTCAACCGTGCGAGGAAAACTAGAGCGCGGGGATCAAATGGGAGCCGATTACTGGTGGGACAATGTCAGGAACCCGGTCCGGTTTTATAAAGCGACCGAAAAGCTGGTCCAGGATGGGTATACGACGTTTTTGGAGCTCAGTCCGCATCCCGTTTTGGGTGCCAATATCTCAGAATGCCTTTCCCATTTAAAACGGCAGGGAACGGTTCTTCCTTCACTCAAGCACAAGGAGGAAGACCGTAAGGTCATGGTGACTTCATTAGGGAACCTGTACAGCCTGGGGCGATCCATCGATTGGAATCCGATTTTTCCAAATGGCGGTCGTTGCGTTTCTCTTCCTTATTATCCCTGGCAGAGAGAACGTTATTGGCATGAAAGAGAGGAAAAAGGATACGATCCTTTTGCTCCCGATGTTCATCCCTTCCTCGGTTGGGAGATGGAGTTTTCATCCTCCGGGTGGCAATCCCGCATTGACAAACGGGACCTGACGTATCTTGGCGACCATGTCGTCAAGAAACTCCTCATTTTTCCTGGGGCGGGTTTTATAGAGTGGGCTTTGGCTCTGGCCAGCCGTGTCAATGAGGGCACGTCTTGTGTGTTGGAATCGGTGGAGTTTCAAAACGCACTGGTTCTCCCAAAAAATCGTGGACTCAAAACCCAGATGACCCACGATCCCTCCGATGGTTCCTTTAAAATTCACAGCCTTTCCGACCGGGCCAATCAAACCTGGACCTTGCATGCGAGAGGAACACTGGGCGATCAATTCAACCACAATGATCAAAGAAAAATCGACCTGGAAAAAATTAAAAGCCGATGCGTGAATGAAGTCGTGTCGAAAGAGCTTTACGAAACCTTTGAGAAAATGGGCTTGTTCTATGGTCCGGCCTTCCAGGGGATCGAACGCTCCTGGCGCGGTGATGGAGAGGCTCTGGCATTGCTGAAAAGCCCCAAAAATCTGGGTCTTAATGTCAAGCCTTACCAGATCCACCCCGCCATTCTGGATGCGGCCTTTCAGGTTTCTGCATTACTGGCTTTGGAATCGGAAACGCTTGGGAAAAAACTTTTTCTCCCAGTCGGGGTGGACCGTCTGCAGTTCAAAGGCTCCCCAAAAAGCCCTCTTTGGGTCCACGTGAAAGCGGTGAATTTTGACAGCAGTCAGGCCGTGGTCGATATGACACTGTTTGATGATTCGGGAAAAATTTGGGTTGAGTGCCAGGGGCTTCATTTCCGCGCGTTGAATCCGTCCCGTGGGCGGGACCTGCAAAACCCGGAGAACTGGCTTTATCAATGGCGCTGGGAGCTTTCCACAGAAAAAGGCTCGGACACGCGCATGAATGCCGCCGCCTTTCTCCCATCCCCCGATCAAATCTCAACTTTACTGGCTAAGAATCTGGATGATCTGGCTCCGGTTCTCAATCCTTCCCGTTTTTATGATTCCATTGAACCCCGGTTCAATCGTCTGAGCGCGGCTTATGTTCTGAGTGCGTTAAAAAGTATCGCGCCCGGTTTTGAGTCCCTGACAGAGTTTTCTGCCGGGTCTTTTATCGAACAGTTCAAGCTGAACCCCAAACACCTGGCCTACCTGGAAAACTGCTTTTCAATTCTCGCGAATGAAGGAATTCTAAGGAAGGAAGCGGACCTATGGAAGATGGGTTCCGGTGCAACCGAAAGTGAAAATCCGCAAAAAATCTGGAAATCGCTGATCGGAGAATTCCCCTCCTATTTAGCCGAACTCAACTTGTTGAGACTGGCGGGAGAAAACCTTGCGGGTATTCTCACGGGTGAATGCGAAAGCCTCGAAAGCATTTTTCCGGAACCAGACGCGATTTTGGAGCGTCTCCAGTTGAGCGCGTGCAGCACGCGGAGCACTAATTTTCAATTGCAAAAAATTGTTTCCTCATTATTCGAGCATTTGCCCAAGGGGCGAAAGTTAAGAGTATTGGCAATTGGAGGCACACCGATAGCTCCGGCCTTTCTTCGCCACTGCCCTGAGGACCGGGTGGAATATATTCACACCGAATCGTCTGAAGAAAAACTTGAAAAAGCTGAGCAGAAACTGCGCGAATTTTCATTCGTGGAGTTTCAAACGCTGGACTTAAAAATTTCTCCAGACGATCAGGAATTTTCTCCCCACTCTGTTGATCTGGTTTTTGGGTCACGCCTGAACTTTGGTGAACCGCAAAACGTTCTTGGGAATATCAAAAAGTTACTGGCATCCGAGGGTCTTTTTCTTGAACTCGATTGGAACTCAACCTCCAGCTGGTTGCGATTGATTCTGGGGTCTTGTGAACTGGATTCCGGGGCGGAAAATGAGTCGGCTTTTGTTTTATCAAGGGAGTTGCAAGAGGCGGGATTTCAAAATGTGTCTGAATGGGCTGATATGCCCAAGGGCGGCAATGCATTGCAAACGTTTCTGATCGCAAGAGGCCCCAAAGTCAACGCAGGCGATTCTTTACAGGAAACTAAAAACCCCGGACCCAATAAAAAAGGCAGTTGGTTGCTATTCAATGACAGTAAAGGAGTGGGGCAGGCTCTGGCCGAATCCTTAAAAAGCCAGGGCGAAAATTGTTTTCTTGTGTCTCCCGGAGAAGAGTTTACAGCAGGCGAGGGCGGGCAAATACAAATGCGGCCGGATTCCCTGGAAGACATGGGGGATTTGATTGATCTGGTGAGAAAGCAAGGGCCTGCGCTGCGCGGGATCGTTCATTTATGGAATGTGGATTTGCCTGAGACCGAGGGTCTGTCGTTAAGCTCCTTGCAAAAAATGGAATCTCTCGGGAATATGAGCGTTATTTATCTCATCAATGAACTCAGCCATACTAAATGGTCCAAAGCGCCCAGGCTTTTCATCGTCACCCGGGGCGCTCAACTCGTGCAACCCAACGAAAAAAATATTTCGGTGGCGCAGGGCCCGGTTTGGGGAATTGGCCGGGTGATCCAGTCCGAGCAATCCAATTTCAAATGCAAGATTGTAGACCTCGACCCTGAAGTCGGGGCCGACCCGGCGAGCGCGTTGTTTGATGAGCTGTGGAAAAATGACAAGGAAGAAGAAATTGCGTTACGTCAAAATGGGCGATTTGTTTATCGTTTGCATCGCCCGGAGCCCAAAGAAATTTCTGCGGATGGTTTTGTCCGAGGTGAAAAAACAGAGGTGCCGTCTTTCGTCATGGACATCGGAACGCCCGGAATTCTGGAAAATTTCAAGCTCCGGTCTCTTGAGCGTTCCCGGCCCGGTCCGGGCGAACTGGAAATCAGAGTGTGTTCGGCGGGCCTTAATTTTCGAGACGTGATGATCGGCTTGGGGCTGCTTCCCGGTGAGCTCGAAGGCGTGAAAAACACTTGGGAGACACTGGGGTTGGAGTGTTCGGGAGTGGTGAGCAGAGTGGGCGAAGGCGTGCAGGGCTTTCAGGTTGGAGATGAAGTGGCGGCTCTTTCAGGAGGCGGATGCTTCGGTTCTTACACGATGGCTCCGGCGTTTGCCACGGCGCACAAACCGAAACAGATCAGTTTTGAAGACGCCGCCACCATCCCGGTGACTTTTTTAACCGCCTGGTACATGTTGCATTCTGCGGGCAACCTGAAAAAGGGCGAACGGGTTTTGATCCACGCGGCATCAGGCGGCGTGGGAATGGCGGCGGTGCAAATTGCCCAGCTTGCCGGTGCAGAAGTGTTTGCCACCGCAGGCAATGACGAAAAAAGAGGTTTCCTTCGCGATCTGGGAGTGAAACACATTTTCGATTCCCGATCGCTTGCCTTTGCGGAACAGATCATGGATCAGACCGGAGGCGAAGGTGTGGATCTGGTTTTGAATTCACTTGCCGGTAAATTTATTTTTAAAAGCATTGAAATTCTCAAGCCCCTGGGCCGTTTTCTGGAAATCGGAAAACGCGATATCTATGAAAATAACAAATTAGGATTGCGACCCTTTTTGAAGGGAATTTCGTTCATCACCATGGTGGACATCAAGCAGGGGTTTTTATCTCTGGGCAACGAGTTTCGCGCTATTTTTACGGAAATCATGCGCCACATGGGGGAAGGCAACCTGCATCCGCTTCCCAATCGTGTGTTTCCCATATCCAATGCGGTGGACGCTTTTCGCACTATGGCTCAGGCCAGACATATGGGGAAAGTGGTTTTGTCTCTGGAAGAACCGGATTTAAAAATCTCCCAGGATGAAGATGTTTCAATAAAGTTTTCGGCCGATGTTACGTATCTGATCACCGGCGGCCTGGGGGGTTTTGGGTTGGCCATTGCCGGGTGGATGGTTGAGCAGGGAGCAAGGCATCTCGCGCTCATGGGCCGGAGCGAGACACTCTCTAAGGAAGCGCAGTCGGCCATCACCCAAATGGAGGAGCAGGGGGCAGTGGTTCGGGTGGTCCGGGGCGATGTTTCTCAGGCGGAAGATGTCAGCCGAATATTGCAGGAGATCGAATCCAACATGCCGTCACTAAAGGGAATCATGCACGGTGCGGTTGTCCTGGACGACGGCCTCATGATTCATCTGACTCCAAAGCGTTTCAAACGAGTCATGGCCGCGAAAGTTCACGGAGCCTGGAACCTGCATCAACAAACCAAGTCGTTGGATTTTTTCGTCATGTTCTCATCGGTGGCAAATGTGGTGGGCAATCCGGGACAGGCAAACTATGTGGCCGCCAATGCTTTCCTCGAGTCGTTGGCCCGATATCGCAGGGCTCAGGGTCATTCAGGACAGGTGATCGACTGGGGTCCCTTGTCTGGTGTGGGGGTGGCGGCCAGGCAAAAAGGCTTGATCAAAAGTCTGGAGAGCCAGGGGTTGATGAGTCTGACTTCCCGGCAGGCGGTTCTGATGCTGGGTCGAATGATGCATAAAAATCCGGTTCAAACCGGTATTTTTCCAGTGGATTGGAAAAAACTGCTTTCTCTCAGTCGTTCGGGTTCCAACCCGCCAAGGTTTTCTTATGTGCTGGGGGATGATGTCCAGGGTGAGAACGCTGGAGACATGGAAGGCGATGATCTCATCCGGGCCAAACTATTGGCGGCTTCTCCTGAAGAGCGAACCGAGATTCTTGGAGAACATCTCAAGGAGTCTATCGCAAGGGTTTTAAGATTGTCCCCATCCAAGCTTGAAATGGATCTCCCGCTGACAGATTTGGGTCTCGATTCACTCATGGCCATGGAGTTGATTGTCCGAATCGAAACGGATTTACAAATCACCGTTCCGGTTGTGCGTTTTCTGGGGGGACCCAGCATCGATCAAATGGTTCCCTGGTTGTTGGAGGAAATCAAAAACCAGGAGGACGATGACGACGAGGAGGAACAGGATGAGGACGCACCCTTGACTGTCGCGGGCAATGGGAGTCAGGCAACGCAGAAATCTGGAGGATGAAAGTAAACTCAGGTTGGGTGCATGAGGTCGATCGAAGATGTCGGAGTTTTCCATATTGAGTGAAAAAATCAAGGAGGGCTTTGTTCAGGCGATTGCGCCTTTCTGCCGTTTTCTTTCCGGCCTGGGCGTGAGCCCCAACGCTCTGTCCCTGGCGGGTTTGTCTCTGAGTATGATCTCCGGGTTGATTTATGCAGGGGGTTCATTTTTTTGCGCGGGGTTGATCCTGATTCTAGCAGGAACATGCGACGTGCTGGATGGCCAAATGGCGAGACTGACCGGTAAAATTTCCCTGTTTGGGGCTTTTCTGGACAGTTCCATAGACCGGTTCAGCGAGTTGTTTATTTTTCTGGGTCTGGCCTGGCATTTTTCCAGCCTGTCCCGAGAAAACCCGGAGTCGGCGCTTGGGTCCGTAGTGGTAATGATCATTCTTCTGGCATTGTCGGGTTCGTTCATGGTCAGTTACACGCGTGCCCGAGCCGAAGGTTTGGGCGTCGATTGCAAGATCGGCTGGATGCAAAGGCCGGAACGTCTGGCCCTTCTAATATTGGGCTCATTATTGGCGGGTCTTCCTGTCGTGGGCCCTTTTATTATGATAGGAACTATTTTAATTATCGCCGCTCTGGGTAATTATACGGCTGTGCAAAGAATCCTTTACGTTAGGAACCAGCTTGCAGAAAAGGATCAGGAGGAGTGATTTTTCTCTATTAATCCTGGCAGTTCCCGAATCAGCAGGACCAGGATAACGATGAGCAATGCATTGCGCAGGTTCAAAACAATGACCAGAGCCGGATGAAAGTGTTCCAGAAAAATATACAGCTGAGGGTAAAGTATCTGGGTCATCGCAGTCGCGATCAATAACAAAATGCCAATTTTCCACAAGTTTTGGTGAACGGCAACCAGAACGGCCATCAACGGTCCGACCCATATCATGTATTGCGGGGAAAAGACCTTGTTGGTGAGCATGAACGCAAAGAGCAGGATCAGGGTCATCATGATGAACTGGCTGTGAATAAAATGTTCGGGAGCCTTGCTTTCCGGCTGGCGATCGCGCCAGACTTTTATTCCGAGAAAAGCCACGATTCCAAAAAATAGAAAAGGGGAAATGAGCTTGACCTCGTTGGTGAAAGTTGAGATCACATTTGAAGACCCGAAGGAATAATCATACGTCACGATAGTCAGACCCGCCATTCTGGCCAGTAGCAGGACCCCCGCATAAACCGACTCCAGTTGAATTCCCCGGTCCATATGATAAGTAAAGCTTTCCAGATAGCCGGGGCCAAAGAGGGCATAAAACCCTGCATTGAGAACAATGAGCCCCACTCCCAGGCCTGTTGCCGAGGCGCAAGCTGCCGCCCAGCGTGGAGTTTTTTTCTGCATGACGAGTAACATCAGCGTGGCTGAAATCATGACGAGGCCCGGAACGATCTTGGTCAACACTCCGATCGACGTGACGAAACCAAAAAGTACAAAACCCATTAACGATCGTGTTCCTTCCTTTTGCAAAGCTTGGCCGAATAACAGTGTGGAGAGCAAAACAAAGGTCACCACGATGTGGTCGAACCTGGACGTGACCAAACCGCCTAAAAAAATTAAAAACGCGAGAGACCACCAGAGCAACCGGTTCATCTGGGAAACAGTGGGAGAACTACCGGTAATGAGTTTGATGCCCATGAAAAGGTTCAGCAGGTGAAGGAATCCGAACCAACCGCCCAGCCAGTATTGGTATCCCTTGAAATCATCGGCAAATAATGCTGGCAGTGAGATTGCCAGCAAAGCTCCAGGTTGGTATTCGATGGGGATATCGCGATAAGGCCAGGGGCGTTCATTTTCGATTTTCAGGTTCGTGTTTTTTGTCCAGTGCTCGGCATCCCCGAACAAAGTCAGTTTGGCATAACGGTAATACAACTCCGCTTCACCGTGGGTGTTGTAGTACCAGACCACAAATCCGAAAAGCCCATGCTCCCGCTTGATGAGGTTGGCCGCGTCTCCAATGGATTGTTCCAAATAGGCTGTTTCGATACGTTTCCACTCATCGGGCGGGTAACTCAACTGGAACAGGCCCAGAAAAAGAAATACATGCAGGGCCAAAGCCAAGAGGACGGTTTTTGAATTCCACCAGCGGTTCTGATGGCTGGCCCGTGTGTCGCGGGACCCGGTATTAGCACGCGATGGATTCATAGGTTGACTGTGTTCTGTTGCATTACTTTCCCAAGGCATGAAGGCAATGGAGGGATATCACAAGCGCTGGATTTTTTATCCGTACGGAATTTTCTCCCCCGCGTAGCGGGGTCAGCCTGTCTTCTCTTCACCGTGGTGCTGGGTTTTCCCGGTTTCGTACAGGTCTCTGGCGAAGGAAGTTGGGGAAGCCTTTTTGGATTTTTGGAAGCGTTCGAATATTCCAAGTTGCAGGACTCGAATGGCAGCCTCGACCGCGATCGACAGGGAAAATTTGGATTCCCCATCGCGTCGCTCGGTAAATATGATGGGGATCTCTTTCAGGATGAAGCCTTTTTTATGAGCAAAAAAGCTCACTTCGATTTGAAACCCATAGCCGTCGCTTTTTATCTTTGTCCAGTCGAGGCTTTCGATTACATTTCGGTGGATCGCTTTGAACCCTCCTGTGGGGTCGGTGAGCGGCAGGCCGGATATCCATCGCGTATAGATTCCGGCACCGATGCTGACCATCAATCGCCTGAGCGGCCAGTTGATGACGCTGATGCCAGTTAAATAGCGTGAGCCAATGGCGATGTCGGCTCCCTCCACGATGGTTTGCCGTAAACGAGAAATATCTTTAGGATCATGGGAAAGGTCGCTGTCCATTTCCATGCAAACCTGATAACCCTGTTTCAGCCCCCACTGGAAGCCTTCCTTGTAAGCTGTGGCAAGCCCTTGCTTGCCGGGCCTGAGTAGCAGGAAAACCCGTTTATCGAAAGCCGAATGATTTTTTGCGAGATCGGCTGTGCCGTCAGGAGAGGAATCATCGACCACCAGAATATCCAGATTGTCAGGCAACTGCAAAACCGCATCCACCACTTTGATCAGCGAATCGGCTTCGTTGTAAG
>VAPK010040823.1_pt1 | contig 10160 bp, 8 predicted proteins | sample 3395031 | NCBI WGS metagenome assembly VAPK01 (sample SAMN08290443, study PRJNA428436) | hydrothermal vent metagenome | isolation source: Deep-sea hydrothermal vent chimney 1 | place: Pacific Ocean: Juan De Fuca Ridge
GAAGAGGAGTGGAACCGCAATACGGTGGAAGATCTTCTTCGGACCAATCACTACAAAAGAGCTAAAGAAGAGTTGAGCTACTATGAGGATTACCTGCCTAAAAACGAAAGGATTTTAGAAGCAGGGTGCGGTCTGGGCCCTAAGGTCTTGTTTTTTCGTGAAAAAGGATACCGGATGGTGGGAGTGGATTTCGTTTTTTCGGCCCTTGACCGGCTAAAAAAATATGAACCCGGAACCCACCTGGCCTCTTGTGATATTCATGACTGCCCTTTTCCTGATAATACGTTTGGTGCCTATCTTTCCTACGGTGTTGTGGAACACTTTCCGCATGGTTGTCAGGACGCGGTTCAGGAAGCCTTCAGAGTTTTGAAGCCCGGCGGCATCATGGTCATATTGGTTCCGGCGAGAAACCTGCTCAGCCGGTTCATTCATGACCCGGACAATCTCCTGCAAAAATTGAGAAGGCTGTCATGGATACGAAAAATCGCCGGTAAACCCCCGTATCAGGCTTCAGAGGAAAGTGAGCTGTATATGAAACTTCATGGCAGGCGGGAAATGCGGAAAATTTTGCAAAAAGCGGGATTTGAGATTTTGCTGGAAAAGCCGGTCGGTCACAGTTTTTCACTTTACATGCTGTGCGAATGCTTTCATGCCGATTCCAGCGGGAAAACTAATTTATTAGCGGAATGGGTGGCGTGGGTTTTAAAAAAATGGGTCCCCTGGGAATCGGCGAATCATCTGATGTTTGTCGCAAAAAAATAATTTTGAGATAAACGGCCCACCCGGTCAAAATTTCAATCCATGTCGTCAAACACGCCTGCGGACAGGCTTTTTCTCGCCGTTCGCGCTTCCTGATCCGCACGGGCGATGCTCTGATCGTAATCGTTATAATCCACAAATTTCAAAATCGGTTCCATTTCCGGCGACCGTTTTAAATAAAGTTTCGTCATCAACTGCACGGTGCGCCGGTATTTTGGGTGACCGGCTTTTTGCGTCCGAAGTTCTGTCAGATGCCCAAGTTCTCTTAGGTTCATGCCCATGTTCCAGCGAATGTAATGATTGAATAAAGTGACATATTGGGCTTCCTCCTCCATGCCGACCTTTTTGAGTTCGTGGTAGAGGGTTTCGCTCCGGTCAAAACATTCATGGACGATGTCTTCCATGCCTATTTCGGCGATCTCCTCCGGGACCGAATATCCAAGCGCCACTCCGAGGTCCTGCCTTTGCTGGGTCAACATGCGATGCCGCTGGAGGTCGCGGTATTCGGCAAATCCAGCAACGATATCGAAATTGATCGGATACCCGGTCTCTAAAGCGCGTCCCGGACGATCCCGCTTGGTTTTTCGTTCGCCAATGTAAACGGAAAAGATTTCCTTGCGTTTGTCTTCGTCAAGGGAGCGGACGACGTTGCGTATCTGCTCGGTCGAATGTTGTACGTGGGGAAAGATCATGCTGGACAATATCTGCGTCTGGCTTTCTTCCTGAGGGTCTTCGAGCAGAACCACCTCGGCGCATTTTTCTATCGGAATACCCGCAAACAATTTTGTGGATAGCTCGCGCATGTTCCGGTGGTTGTCCGCCTGATAATTATTTTTTGCCGCCCGTTTGATGAATGTGGGGATCTGTGTGTTGAGCGCGGTTTGAATGTCACGGGCCAGGGTATGCCCCTCCCCAAGCCCCTGGGTGAGTAATTTGGAGATCAGGCCGGAATAAAACCGGCCATTGCCGACCAGGCCCAAATTGGCTTTTGTGCATGCGGGAAGGATGCAGCGTATCACGTCGCAGGCGGCGCTCCTGATAGTGAAGCCGTAAGCGATACGATGCGCTTTCAGTTCGTTGTCGTTTTTCAGCTCCTTGCGACCGGCTTTTTCTGGCTTTCCATCCCGTTCCACTTCGATTTGAAACTGATTCTCAGGGAGCCGTTTGCGAAAAAGATCCTGCATGGGTTCGACCAGGCTGGCGTAGGTTTCAAAAAGAAACTCCATTGTTTCGATGAATTTATTTCCCAACCCGGATTGCAGGATGCTTTGAGGGCGAACATAACGCCATTCGCCATTTTTTTTCTGGTCGTATAAAACGTAGCGCGTCGATTCCTCAATGGGGGAGCCGCCGATTCGGCAGTCTTCGATGACCTTGGTCATCAGGTTGGAAACGTCTTCGATGCAGAGCGGAGCGACGGCAAGTTCGGCGACCGACTCATCGCCGAATTTGTTCACCACCCGGTCGATCAGCGCGCTTCCCTTGACTTTATTGGGCGTGCCATCGGGGTTCAGGAATTCACGCACGATGGTTTCTTTGAGCCCGGTGGGCGCGCGGCTGTAGCGGGCCAGGGCGGCACCGATCACTTCGGGGTTGAGATTTTTCAGCGCGAAAACTTTTGCATCGACATCCGAGACGTAGGGCTTGAGGATCTCTTTTTCGCGGTCGGTCAGTTCATCGGTTCGTTTTGGTTTCATCTATTTGAGATTCTCATTGATGTCATCCCTGGCGCAACGGAAGCCGGTGTCGTTGAAGCGGACTTCAGGTCGGCTCCACCTGCGGAACGCGCTTCTTAAGGAATTTTCGTGATTGACCCACGACCCGCCCCGGACCACTTTGAAGTCTCCGTTGGCGGGGCCACGGGGGTTCTTCTTTCGCCCCAGGCTATAATATTTGAAGTGATACCAGTCGTCCACCCATTCCCATACGTTTCCGGCCATGTCGAACACCCCGTATATGGACTCACCCTTAGGATGGGAGCCGACATTGGTCATGGTCAACGCGCCCTGCCATTTTCTTTTGAAAGTGGCCTTCCCTTTGGGTGAACCCGATCCCCAGGGATAAACGTTTGCCTTTTTTCCACGGGCGGCTTTTTCCCACTCCGCTTCCGAGGGCAGACGCTTGCCCATCCAGGCGCAATAGGCGTTCGCGTCGTACCAGTTGACCTGCGTGACCGGCTGGTTGCGAATTTCCTTCGGAAACGAGGTTCCGTTCCATAAATTGCCTTCCCGGCATTTTGCCGTCTGGCAGGAGTCGTCGAGCGCAGGCCTGTGTCCGGTGGCCTGAACAAATTTGAGATAGCGGGCGTTGGTCACCTCAAAAATATCGATCCAGAAACTGTCCAATTCGATCAGCTTTTGCGGGAGCTCGTCTTCAAACCACCACAGCTGGCATTTTCTGTCGATTTCTCGGCACCGCTTGAGATATTCTTTGGTTTCGTTAAAAGTAGAGCCTCTCTTAAAAGCCCCGGCTTTAATCCGTGCCATGAACGCAAAATCATTTTTTTTAGAATCCCCACTTTTGGCATGTACCAGAGGAAGGGCAGTGAACGCCCCCGGCAGGCAAAACAGCGCAATGAGAAAAAAGGCAGGAAAACGAATGGACATTTATCAGTTAGGGACGGCCCTGGAAAGAATTGAGAGAATGGACGCTATGACCCGTCCTGCGGGTCTTCCCTGAACCGGACCATCTCCTTGCCGTGAATATAAAATAAAGACAATCCGAGAATCATGTTGACGGTGTATATCCAGGTGAATTTGGAATGAAACCGGTCGAATTGTATCTGCAGTTTCACGTCCGCAGGGTTGGCCTTTTTGAGCAGGTCCACCCGGTGCATTTCGGGCCGAAGAAAACTGCCCATATATATTGCCAGCACGATCATGATCGCGAAAACCACTTCTTTGGTGTAAGGGCGTTTGGTGACCACAACACGCTCTAACCCTGTCTTGCTGTATTTCGTCACCAGAAACTTGATCACCTCCGCAGTCAACATCAGCCCGATGCAGGTGTAAATGATCGGGACGCTATAAGCGTCCATGATCTTGTTCATGATGGAGCTACCCAGCAACGGTTCTTCTCGCAATGTGACGCGGACCATGATCTCGACCAGGATGCCCAGAAGAAACATGCCCGCCACCCACAAGGAAAGCGAGAACAGGTAGAACATATTGAAAATGTAAACAAGACGTTTCACTAAGTGCCCCAGTCACTCTCGTTAATTAAGGTTTTGGAAGGTCAACACTACTTGCAGACATTGGTGAATTGTCGCTTCAAAACCCATCGCACTTTAATTTCTTCTGCGGGTGATGCCCGCCTAGCGCCCGCCGGCGACTTGTTTGCGCAGACCTTTGTAGCTGGCTTCCTGTTGTGTTTTTTCTTTATTACGGGCCGCAACGATTGCCGGGCTGTCGCCGCCAAACCAGGATTTGACTGCAGGGCCGGGATTAAACCGGTGCACGGTATTGAGAATGGACAGGTAAATGATCCCGTACATCACCAGAAAGCCGTAAAGAATCATGGGAATGAGAGACCGAACCCGTTGTTTCTCTTTTTCGGACTTGTGCCCCCACACCCGATGCCATAAAGAAGCTATTTTTTCACCCATAATACGGGTCCCGATGCGCTTTTAAAGTCATCAATATAATTCAAAATAAAAGGGTTTCCCCTGCGAGGAGGCATGTTAGCAAACTCTTGAATGGGAAACAAGCTTAGGGGAGGCCTTCCCTTTTATCTCCCCATAAACCCGATCACCGCGCCGGTCACGATCATCAAAACGCCCATCACGCGTCCGCCCTTGTCCCCCAGAGGCAGAACTTTTTCCAGCAGAACAAACAGGGTGATGACAGCGATCCATAAGAGATTCATCACGCCGCCGACAAACAGCAGGCTCATCAACGCCCAGCAGCAACCGAGGCAGTAGCCGCCGTGGGCAAGGCCCATTTTAAACGCGCCCAGAGCGCCGGTCTGCCAATGGGTGCTGATGAATTCCACTGGGGATCGGCATTGATGCAGGCATTTATCTTTGAGCGGAAGCCATTGGTAAACTCCTGCAATGATGAGCAACAAGGCCCCTAAACCGGCGCTTTTAGAAACCATCATGGGCGATAAGAGCATGGCCTGCTCCAGCCTCCATTGAGCGAGGGTCGCAAGCGAGCTGAAGCCGATCCACATCACGATATAGCCGGAAACAAACAGGCCGGTGGGTGCGACAGGGGTTCCCTGTTTTGCGGATTTTCTGGCTACGGATGCGTAGATCAATACGGTGGGAGTGACGGAAGGCAACATCATGCCGATCATCATGATGGCCCACATCAGAAACATCATCAGGAAATATTGGGCCGTCCATGTTGGCATCTTCATGACGGCCATGCCCGACATGTCGCCTGCGATTGAAAACAGATAAACCCAGGAAAGTAAGGTGATGCCCGTCAGGGATATGATGATGGCCCAGAAATTCCGCCGTGGTAGTTGCCGGGCTTGGGGCATCCGGTTACGCGGCGGAAAACTTGCTATGGATCACGCCATCCTGATTCATGTGCAGAATATTGAAATGGCCGTGGCTTTCATTCAGGTCCAGTTCAATAGCGGCGGTCGCTTTGGTATTGCCCGACCCCACCTCCGCGTAGGTGTACTCAAAACCCCTGGGCAAGTGAATTCCTTTTTTCATTTCTTCACCATTGAACGGGTTTTTTAACGGCGAGCCGGAGGATTGTACCAGGCCTTCGATTTTTGTGTGCGCACGGCGTGCATCGACATCGATGCTCATATCTATGGGCACAAAGATCGGTTCATGCACTTTGGACATAGTGCTGTTGAAAATAAAAAAATGTGTGGCCCCGGGGGCCGTGGATTCGCCATGCGCGATCTTGCGAATGGCTTCGCGTTGTTCCGGGTCAGCGCGCTCGTCGATGATGACCTGTTGCTGTCCGTTGCCTTCAGCAACCTCTCCCGGCCATTTCACCAGCAGTACAAAGCACAGTCCGTCTAAAGAGATATCATTAAAGTGCCCCTCTTCAATGATTACACTATTGCTGGCCTCGCAAAACCCGTGAGTTGTTTTCGAGTAAAACTGGCAGGGGCATCCAAAGTCGCAGTTGCAGTTAGCGAATTGAGACCCACGAATCATCCATTGATCGGCCATAAAATCTGCTCCTATAGGTTTGAATGTCCTTAAAATCTGGTGGAAAGAACTCTTTTGTGATGAATGAGTATATAAAACCCCCGGATATAATAAAAGTCCCACTTTGGACGGTGTGTTATATTATCTCGCTTATCTACTTAACCAGTTATAAATAATATCGTAAGGGGAGTTTCCTTGATCGAAATCCGGCCCGTTGAAGCCATTTCCGCTACTGTTGAAATTCCCGCTTCCAAGAGCTACACCAACCGGGCCTTGTTGATCGCGGCTCTGACTGACGGCGAGTGTCGGGTCGAGAACCCTCTGTTCAGCGACGACACGCGCTATATGAGCGAGGCTTTGGTTCGCTTCGGCATCCCGGTCCAACGGGAGGCCGGCAAAGCGTTCGTCGTTTCCGGTACAGGCGGGAAAATCACGGCCCCTGAAGAGGAAATTTTCATCGGCAACGCCGGAACCACCATGCGCTTTTTGACGACGTTTTCTACCCTTGCTCAGGGTGTGACCCGATTAAACGGTGACAAACGCATGCAGGAAAGGCCCATCGGCGATTTACTGGATTGCTTAAAGCAAATGCAGGTAGAAGCCGTGTCGATCAAGGGCAATCAATGCCCGCCACTTGAAATCCACGGCGGCCATGTGCCGGGCGGAGAAGTGCGTCTTGCGGGGGACAAGAGCAGTCAATATCTGACTTCGATTCTTCTGTCTGCACCGTATTTTGCTAACGACACCACGATTCACATTCAGGGCGACCTCACGTCCAAGACCTATGCCGATATTACCTTGGACATTATGAAAGCCTTCGGGGTACGTGTGGAAAATGAGAATTATCAACGGTTTCATGTTTTGGCCGGGCAACGCTACCGGGCAGAGGCCTATAAGGTCGAGGGCGACTGGTCGAGCGCGTCCTATTTTCTGGCATCAGCGGCGGTGACCGGTGGGGAAATCGCCCTCACCGGAATGAACCCGGACAGCGTTCAGGGGGACGCCCAGTTTCTCGATGTGCTTGGGAACATGGGTTGTGACATTGAGAAATCCAAAGAAAAAATCCGCTTAAAAGGGAATCCTTTGAAAGGAATCACCATCAATATGAATAGCATGCCGGATGCTGTGCAGACTCTGGCGGTGACGGCTTTGTTCGCCGAAGGCGAAACGGTCATCACCGGGATCGGCAATCTGAGGATCAAGGAAACCGATCGTATTTCTGCATTGGCAACGGAGCTTTCCCGGCTGGGAGCAGAAGTCGATAGCGGCGATGATTTTCTGATTATTCGGCCAGGAAAAAATTTATCGGGAACGGAGGTCGAGACCTACGACGATCATCGGATGGCCATGAGCTTTGCTCTGGCGGGACTGAAAATTCCCGGCATTAAAATCAAAAATCCCCGGTGCGTGGAAAAATCGTTCCCCGATTTTTTTGAACGGTTCGCAACCTTAACCCCATAGTGACTCTGGGCAATACTTCATGGACGATTATCCCTACACCAACCAACTGATACACGAGAAAAGCCCCTACCTTCTCCAACACGCGCACAATCCGGTGAACTGGTATGCCTGGGGGGATGAGCCTTTTAAAATCGCCCGGGGAAAAAACAGGCCCGTGCTGGTCAGTATCGGCTACGCCACCTGTCACTGGTGTCACGTCATGGAACGGGAATCGTTTGAAGACCCGGAACTTGCGAAAACGCTCAACAGCCATTTCATCAGCATCAAGGTGGACCGCGAGGAACGCCCGGATATCGACAGTATTTACATGTCGGCGATCCAGAATCTGGGTCAGCAGGGAGGTTGGCCGCTGAACGTATTTGTCACGCCGGCGGGGATTCCTTTTTACGGCGGCACTTATTTTCCTCCTGAAAAAAAGCACAACCTGCCCTCGTTTGGCGACGTTCTCATTTTTCTCAACAACACCTGGCAAAACGAGTACGAAAAAGTCGAAAAACAGGGCGCGGCTTTGATTCAGGCCATTCGCAATTCTTCGGCTAAAGAAACCAAAAGCGGGCCGCTCGACACGCTGGATTTTGACGGCGAAGACAAGGCGGCAGAATTGTTTGCGCGTCATTACGATTCCTTGAATCATGGGTTCCAGTTTCAACAGCAAAACAAATTTCCTCCATCCATGGGGCTTTCCCTGCTGTTGCGTCACAACCATCGGACGAACGACGCCAACAGTCTGGCGATGGTCGAGAACACGTTGACGGCCATGAAGAACGGCGGCATCTACGACCAGATCGGCGGCGGACTCTGCCGTTACAGTACAGATTACAAATGGTTGATCCCGCATTTTGAAAAAATGCTGTACGACAACTCCCTGTTCGTCACGGCGTTGATCGAGACTTATCAAGTCAACGGTAAACCCGAATTCGCCGACCACGCCAACGATGTTCTCAATTACATCGACCGCGACATGACTTCTGCCGAAGGAGCGTTTCATAGTGCGGAAGACGCCGACAGCGAAGGGGTGGAGGGCAAGTTTTATGTGTGGTCGCGTGAGGAGATCGAACAGGTCCTGGGGCATAAGACCGCCAGCATCGCCATTCCCTATTACAATGTCACCTCCACTGGAAATTTCGAGGGCAAAAATAACCTCAATGTCACACAATCGGTGGCGGAATTGTCCAAAGGGCTGAGGGTCGAGGAACCCACCGTAGTAGAAGAACTTGAGAGAGCGCGGACACTGCTTCTGGAGACTCGAAACCAACGCATACGCCCCTTGTTGGACGATAAAATCCTCACCTCCTGGAATGGCTTGATGATTTCGGCAATGGCCAAAACCGGGCGCGTTCTGGACGATTCCCGGCGCATCGAAAAAGCCGAACGGGCCATGAGTTTCATCTTCAAACGGTTGCTTCAACCCGATGGCAAATTATTGCGACGATATCGGGATGGGCAAGCGCGCTACGATGGGTACCTGTTTGACTACACGTCCACCGCTGTGGCTTGTCTGGACCTGTATGAAGCCACCTACAAGGGAGAATACATCCACCAGGCGCGCGCTTTGATGACCCAAGTGGAGGAAAAATTTTCTTCGGAGGGCGCGTATTATGAAACCGCCAACGATGCGGAAAACCTCATCGTCAGGCAAATTTCCGGCTATGACGGAGTTGAGCCTTCCGGCAACAGCAACGCCGCGATGGCGTTTTTAAGGTTGTCGGCCTATCTGGCCGAGCCTGCACTCGCCGCCAATGCGGAAAAAATCTTCATGGCGTTTCATGAAGACATCACGGAATACGGGTTGAACTCGGCTTTCATGATGCAGGCGCTTCACCTGTACCTGGGGGGACAAAAAGAAGTCGCCATTGTCGGCCCGCGTGATCATTCCTCAACGAAAGAGATGTTAGAAACCATTCGCCAGGGGTTTTTCCCCAACGCCGTTTTTGCCTTTGCCTGGGCGGATGAAATTGAGCAGTCGGCAACTGAAGTCCCGCTTCTTAGGGGGCGCAAGGTGGTGGATGGGAAAGCCACGGCCTATGTTTGTCGTCAGGGGACTTGTCTGGCCCCGGTCACGTCTGTGGAGAATCTGGTCAAACTGTTAAATTACGAGTGAAAATTGTGGTAGAATCCCGCATCTTAAAATATAAAAACTGAAGCCATGCAAAAAGAATTTATAGACCGATTGATTGACAAAGCCCTTGAAGGCGAAGGCATCTCTCGTGCCGATGCCTTACAATTGGAAACCTTGACCCACGAAGAGCTGGACACCCTGTTTGAAGGCACGAACAAAGTCCGTGACCGGTTCAAAGGTCAGGATGTGAAAATTTGTTCCATCGTCAACGCCAAAGCAGGACGCTGCGTGGAGGATTGCTCCTTCTGCGCTCAATCGAGCCAATTTGAAACGGATTCTCCTGAATATGAATTGATGGGTGTGGATGAGATCGTGGCCGCCGCCAAGGAAGCCGAGGCGTTTGGTTCCAACGAGTTTTCCATTGTCACCTCAGGAACTTCGATGGACGACCGGCAGGAGTTGGATAAAATCATCGAAGCGATCAAACGCATTAAAGCGGAAACCAGCCTGGAAACCTGTTGCTCGATGGGGCTCATGAGTCTTGAGCATTTACAGGAATTGAAAGCCGCCGGATTGGACCGTTGTCACCACAACCTGGAAACAGCCGCCAGTCATTTCAAAAACATCGTCACGACTCACACTTATGAGGATGAGGTGCGGGCCGTGGAAAATGCCAAGCAAGTCGGGCTCCAGGTTTGCGTTGGCGGTGTGTTTGGCATGGGGGAGACGTTTGCCCAAAGGGTCGAACTTGCTTTGGACATC
>VAPK010425590.1_pt1 | contig 10159 bp, 9 predicted proteins | sample 3395031 | NCBI WGS metagenome assembly VAPK01 (sample SAMN08290443, study PRJNA428436) | hydrothermal vent metagenome | isolation source: Deep-sea hydrothermal vent chimney 1 | place: Pacific Ocean: Juan De Fuca Ridge
ACGTCGAGGACCGTCATCCCCTCGCTCGGTGGGTGCATCTTGAGGCCGGCGGCCCGCAACGGGGCGTTCACCGGTTCGAGGAGCCGGTCGTAGTACCGGGCGATCCCTGCGTAGGCATCTGAGGACATGATCCGACTCTAAGCGGGTGGCTCCCCGAACGGGCAGACACCCGGGCGCACACGGCGTACGATTGGACCATGGCGACCCACGAAGAGATCCCCCTCACAACGGTCCTTGCCGACCCGGGTGCGGTGTTCGAGCGGGTGGAGAACGATCGCGTCACACTCTCGATCATGCGGGGCAACGAAGCGGTCGCGGTGGTTTCCCCTCCGCCGATCGCAGAGACGCTTGCCGAGCTTCACCGTGCCCTCCGAGAGACACCGCCGGATTCGGCGTTCTACCTCGACGTCCTCGAGACCAGGCGGCTGCTCGGGCTCTGACGCTCGGAGGGACACCGGGAACGGTTCCGGTGTCCCCTTGCCGACGCGTTCTTGGCGGCGTGTAGCCTGAGCGCCATGCAGGGAGAAACCACCACCACAGGGTCGGGGCGTATCGTGCGGGCCGCGGTCGTCCAGGCTGCCCCCGTCGTCTTCGACACCGAGGCGACGATCGCCAAGGTCGCCACACTCACCGCTGAGGCAGCCACGGGAGGCGCCGAGCTCGTCGTGTTCCCCGAGGCGTTCGTCTCGGGATATCCGAGAGGATCTGATTTCGGAGCGGTCGTCGGGAATAGGACCGACGAGGGCAGAGACGAGTATCTCCGGTACTGGAACTCGGCGATCGAGGTCCCCGGTCCACGAACCGAGGAGCTCGGAGCGATCGCCGCGGACAACGGGGTCCATCTCGTGATCGGTGTGATCGAGCGTGACCGCGGCACCTTGTACTGCGCCGTCGTGTACTTCGATGCAGAGGGCACGCTGCTCGGCAAGCGGCGCAAGCTCATGCCGACGGGCAGCGAACGTCTCGTGTGGGGATTCGGCGACGGATCGACCCTCGACGTGTACGACACGGACGTCGGGCGACTCGGTGCGGTCATCTGCTGGGAGAACTACATGCCGCTGCTGCGCACCGCGATGTACCAGAAAGGCATCGAGATCTACTGTGCACCCACAGCCGACCACCGCGAATCGTGGACCTCGACGATGATCCACATCGCGACCGAAGGCAGGTGCTTCGTGCTCGGATGCAACCAGGTCACCCGTCGATCCGACTTCCCGGACGACTACGCCAACGCGTACGGCGACGACCCCGACACCATCCTGTCGCGTGGGGGAAGCTGCATCGTCGACCCGTTCGGGAACCTGCTCGCAGGCCCCGTCTTCGACGAGGAAGTGATCCTCACAGCCGACCTTCCGCTCGACGACATCGTCCGGGGGAAGTACGACTTCGACGTCGTTGGTCACTACGCCCGCCCCGACGTCTTCTCCCTCACCGTCGACGAACGGCCCAAGCAACCAGTCGAGTTCATCGGCGATGTATCGCGGGCCCTTCCACCAGAACAAGAAGGGGCATGAGCCAGCGCGACACCATTCTCGCCCTGTGGTGCCATCCGCGGTCGCTGTCGACCGCGTTCGGGCGGATGATGTCGCAACGCGGCGACTTCACCGTGCTCCACGAGCGGTTCCTCTACCTCTACTACGTCGTGCAGAACCGGCACCTCGTCATTGCGCAGCAGCTCGAGCGCATCGAGCCGGAGATGCTCGCGTCGTTCGACGAGATCGAGGCGGAAATCGAGGCGGACGCAGCGACGGGCCCGGTGTTCTTCAAGGACATGGCCGTCCACGTGTGGAACCCGAAGGGGTACCACGCCGATGAGGCGTTCCTCGGGCGGTTCGCCAACGCGTTCTTGATCCGTGATCCACACATTGCGGTGCTTTCGCACCTCAAGCAGAACCCCGCGATGGTGTTCGAGGAGGTCGGGTACGACGCTCAGTTCGCTCTCTTCGAGACGGTCGCAGAAATGACCGGCGCTCCGCCCGTCGTCATTGACGCCGGTGACCTCGAGGACGACCCTCCCGGGATCGTCCGCGCGTACTGTGCGGCGGTCGGCATCGAGTTCATAGAGTCGGCCCTGCACTGGACGCCGTCGGTACCCGGCCTTCTCACCGAGGGCGATCCGTGGCATACGGATCTCTTCGGTACCACAGGCTTCGAACGGTCCGTCGAGACGTTCGACCCGCAACTCCGATCCCATCCGAGGTACGCGGAGTTCGTGGAGCGATCGACGCCGTTCTACGAAGCGATGTGCGAGCACAGGATCGGGCCGATCACCTGAACTTGCTCCGCCCTTACGCCGGTTCCCTGAAAACGCGGTAGATCGCTGTTGTCAGGAGTGCAGCCATGACGGGGGCGATCGACCAGAACCCGGCAATGCCTCCCATCACCGCTGCCCACATGACGAAGGATCCCGCAGCCAGTCGGGCGAATCGGATGCGCGCAACATCGATCCTTGCCGCACCGGAGTCGGTCATCGACGTCACTGTTGTCGGTCGTGCAGCGACGAGCATCGCTGCTCCGGCAACAGCGGTGAACACGTAGGCGGTACCGGTGATCTCGACGTCTGGCCAGCCGTACTCCCTGGCAAGCGCGTACGCCAGGGCAAGACCCGACAGGACGCCAACGACGAAAGCAACCTTCGCTGTGCGGCGCAGACTCCCGACCTCAGGTGCCGACCAGACCCACGCGCCGATCGGGACCGCGACGATCCACAACACGAGAGACACGCCCGAAGCGGCACCGATTACCCCGAGGATCGCAACGTCGAGCACGCCGATCGGTACTCCGACGGTTCCCGCGACAAGGCGGATACCGATCATCGCAACCGCCGATATCAGCACCGATGGCTGCCCGATGACGGCTGCGCCGAGTGCAAGAACCATGGCGGCCGTTGCTGCTCCCGGATAGTCCGGCGTCAGTTCTCTCGCCGTCGCCCACGCGATGAAGACTGCGACGCCTGCGAGCAGTGCCGCCAGGATCGAAAGGTCGTCGCGGTACCAGCCGACAGTGACCATCACGAAGACAGCGACGCCGGTCCCAGCGACCGCAACCCGATTCGAGCCGATCCGCAGGTCGAGTCCGCGCCCTATCCCCGTCACTGCAGCCCGTTTCATGGACTCTGGCGCCGGTATGGCTCGCATACGGGCTGTTTCAACGCCAGACGCCTGGGGGTCACCAGGCGCCGCCGCCTCCACCGCCGCCACCTCCGCCGCCTCCGCCGGAGAAGCCGCCTCCACCCCCGCTGCTACCGGACGATGGTGGGGTGAATGCTCCCGAGAGGGCAGACTGGATACCGGAGAAGGCGTTCTCGGTGCTCCCTCCGGACAAGCCGTAGGTGCCGTACCAGTAGATCGTCGAGGTGTCTGCGAGCTCCGGTGGCGCGATGAGACGCGCCTGTGCGAGGACTTCAGATGCGATACCGAACCCGATGGCGTACACGAGGTACCGATCCCACAACTCCAACGAGATCACCGGGGCCTCCTCGAGGCGGGAGAAGTCGGTGAGATAGCGCTTGAACGCAAGCCAGCGTGCAGCCTCGAGGGCACCCTCTGGTGTCTTACGCACGCGGACCTTGCGAAACGCGATGATCGCGATCAACAGGATCGCTCCGATCACGGCTCCGATGGCGATCAGGAGGCTGGCGATTGCACCCCCAGGGAGGTTGACCAGGACACGGGGCAGGATCATCCATGTCGCAACCGCCACGATGACGGCGACCAGTGTCGTGAGGAACGCTGCCCGGTTCCCCGACGTGTCGAGCATTCCGGAACGTGTGATGGCGTCGTTGACCCGCTCCTGATACACGTCGTATGTTCGTGCGTTCGCCCCGGCGTCTTCCCTGATCCGGTCACGGAACTCGGTGAGCGGGGTCGGGCCGTCGTCGAGCACGCGTTTGATCACGGTCATGACCGACTGCTCGAAGTCACGCAGTCCGGTCGTCTTGTCTCCGAGGCTCAACTCGAGGTCGGTGACCGTCTCGGTTCGTAGACCTCCCCACGTCTTGCTGGTCACCTGCGTTGGCGCAGCGTTGATCGCTCCCATCCGGATGAGATCGAACAGCGTTGCGGTGAACTCCCTCTCGGTCACCTTGCCCTGGGAGAGCAGTGCGCCGACCTCAGATGGTGTGAGATCTGTCGGCGGGGCCTGCTCGTACTCCCGGTCGTAGTCGACGCTGGGTTCCCTGCCGTATCGCAGATAGATCCAGAGCCCGAGACCACCGGCGATGAGGAAGATCGCTGCCACACCCAGGATCAATCCGATGCCGGCGGCCCTGGAAGCAGCCTCGTTCTCCTGTGCGAAACGGAGCTCCTCGGTGAGGATGGTGTCGAGGCCGTCTCCCGAGACCCGGCGCGCCCCGTCGGTCGATGTGAGGAGATCGGTGGGGAACGCCGTGCGGAGCTCGACCCACCGCTCCGGCGGGATGTCGTACGCCGTAAGGGAGGGGGAGACCCCGTCGTCCCCGAGCGAGGTGGACCCATCGACGTCGTACGGGTGTCCCCACACGTAGACGTCGGGAGCCTCGGCGCCGCCGGGCAGTATCACACGTGCCGTGAGCTCGTAGTTTCCGACCGCCCACTGGTCGCCCCAGACCTGCATGTTGACGTCTGTGACGTCGTCGTAGGCAACAGCGAGGCCCGTCATCGTGTACGACAGATCGAAGACACGTTGCACGTCCTGGGAGGAGTGGTGCCACACGACCCTTACGAACCCGGGGAGCAGTTCAACGCCGAACGTGCCGGGGGGTGAGGAGCATCCGAGCTGTGTGCACCCCCCATCCACGTACACCGTCGACTCGTCACGCACGATGATGTTCGATATCGTCTCCCCCACGCGCAGCGGGATGTCGCGGTACGCGCCAGAGAAGCTGCCGGAGAAGTCGAACGTGATGCGCTCCGTCACCGAGAGCGAGGCGTCGTCGTTGACGACGATCACGACGTCGGCTCGCGTGATCCAGAAGGATTTCGCCAGGGCGGCAGCCGCGGGGAGGAGCAGCGTCGCGACTGCGACGACGACGAGGAGAAGTCGTGCTGCAGCCCTCGTGCGAGGCGGACGGGTCACTACTCGAAGCTGACGTCGGGGGCTGTGTCGGCGAGGTCGATCGCGTCGTAGGTTTCCCTCGCGGTGAACCCTGTCGTCGACGCGATAACGCTCGTAGGGACCTGCTGAATCGACGTGTTGAACGTCAGGACGGTGTCGTTGTAGATCTGGCGGGAGATCGCGATCTTGTCCTCCGTATCGGAGAGATCCCCCTGGAGGCTCGCAAAGTTCTCCGATGCGCGCAGTTCCGGGTACGCCTCAGCTACGGCGAACAGCTGGCGGAGTGCCGATGTCAGGAAGTTGTCGGCCTGTGCCTGCTCTGGCGGCGTGCTCGCCGATGCGCTTGCAGCCCTGGCCCTGGTCACGTCTTCAAAAGTGCTGGCCTCATGGGTTGCGTACCCCTTGACCGTCTCGACCAGGTTCGGGATCAGGTCGTAGCGGCGTTGAAGCTGCACCTCGACCTGGCCCCAGGCGTTGTCGACCCGGTTCCTCTCTTTGATCAGGCGGTTGTAGGTGCGTGCAACCCAGAAACCGATGATGAGGACGACGATGAGAGCGATGATCCATGCCATCTGAGAAGTGTAGACGCACGACTTCCACCTACCTGATATTGCGGTTGATGGGGAGCGAGTCGCCGGTCACGATTGATCGTTGGGCAGCACGTCGCACTCGGAGATACCGGTCCGGCTCTGGGCGGCAGGACCTTCCTCGAGTACCTGACGAACCTTCCAGCGGATCCTCTCGACGTTCGGGATCGGGTACTTCTTCGGTGTACGGCCCGAGTTGTAGGTCGGTGGCACGAACCCCACCGTCGCGATGTCGTCGTAGGCGATGGTCCCCGCGATCTTCACCAGATCCGGGAGGAACGTGAGTGGGATGTCCGTCGTGACGTACCTCTCGACGAGCCTGAGCAGCGTCGGGTACGACCTGATCAGGGTCAGTGTGTCCGCCTGGGTTGCGGCTGCTTTGATCACGCACCGTTGACGCCCCATCCGGTCGTAGTCGGACGATCCGATGCGCCAGCGGGCATAGGCGAGCGTTTCGAGTCCCGACAGGTGGTTCATGCCGGGGTCGACGTTCACCTTGGCCTTCGGCTTCCCCTCCTCAGGTGATGAGACCATCACGTGGTACGGCTCCTGGACCAGAAGGTCGATGCCGCCGATGGCGTCGATCGCCCGCACGAAGCCAGCCATGTCGACCATCACGAAGTAGTCGATGCGCAGATCGAGCAGGTTGCCTGCGATGTCGCGCAGTGCCGACAGCCCGGGATCGGGGGAGTCCGGGTAGGTACGTGTCCAGTCTCGTGTGTACTTGTAGACCTTGTTCAACATGTCGGGGAAGCATGCACATGACACGAATTCGGGTTCCTCAGGGACGCCGTCCCCATCGGTATCGACCCATGTGTCGGGGTACCCGTCTTCGTCGGTGTCGGTCAGATCTTTCTCGATGACCCGCCGCTCGAGTTCCACGAACGAGGAATGGAACTTGCGGGGCAGAGGCACGAGCTTGAAGTTGCGGGGCAAGCCGAACATCGCGACCTGCCCGGTTTCGAGATCGATGGTCACGACGTTCATCGAATCGGTGCGCAGACCCTCCCTTCCGGGGCCTGCATCGCCGCCAACGAGCAGGATCGTGAGCCGATCCGGGTCGACACGTTCGGTGAACGGGACGAACGGCGCAATGGGGGACGCAGGTGCGATGATGTCGATTCGCTCTGCAACGGCATCGGGGTCACCGATGCCGTCCCGCAAGATGTAGTTGCGGGACGATCGCTGCTTGATCTGGATCGGACCGTGGTCGATGGCCGAATCGGGGAGCGAGTCGGGGAGTGTCGAGGACGGCGTCTGAATCCCGGATACAGGTGGATCGACGGGTGCTGGGACGAACACCGCTTCGAGGGCACTGATCGTTTTGGCTCCGTACGACCAACCGATGAGCTGCGGGATGGCAACGGCGAGGAGCAGGAGCGTGAGCGTCACCGGCATCCAGGATCGGTCGATCGGTGTATCGATCACGACGAACGCGTCGACAGCTGAGATGATCCTCCAAGCGAGGACCACGACGTTCACGATGAGCAGCCACCGCAGTGCGTCCGGTTGTACGAGGAGTCCGGCTACGCCGAGTGCCCCGAGGGAGGACACGCGGTACCCGGCGACGCCGACGAGCGCAAGGATCGGAACGAAGAATGCCAGCGCTCGGAAGGGCCGCCGCGCATAGAGTTGCCCAGCCCCAGGGATCAGGGCGGACAGAAGGGCCGCAACCAGTGGGTGGCTCCCCATTTCGTCCCCTGTCATCCATCGTGGAGGGTCGACGATCCTCCGGATCCCACGATACTTCTCTGAGCAGCTACTGCTCGACGGTGGCGAGCGGCCAAGAGCGGACGGAGGGGATCGCTGTCCCGGGTCCGGAACCGGAGTCGTGCTTGTCGATCCAGCGGCGGATCTCACGTTGGGCAACGACGTCATCCTCGTTGTACTCGAGCAGGCGGGAGCGCATGGATCGATCGCCGGCAAGTAGCTGCTCGAACCAGATCTCGGACTGACGGCCACCGGGATCGTCGTCGCGCCACTCGAACCCGCAGAGGGGTGCGATCACCTTCAGGCTGTAGCCGTTGGGGGACACGAGGTTCTTGCGAGTCCAGCCACACAGATCGACGGCGTGATCGTCGAACCAGGCATCGATCGAGGGTGAACCAGGGATCGCGAGCCCGTGGAGCTCCCCTGCCGAGCGCAGCGCGCGCCGCTCGTAGTCGGTCCAGTGCTGGACGGTGGTTCCGTCACTGGCGAACTCGGCGAGCTTGGCGAACATAGCCTCGACGAGCACACGTTCACCTGAGAGCTCACCACTCCAGTCGACGATCGGCTCGTAGACGGACGTGCCGTTCGAGCTGACGAGGAACCCTGCGAGATAGATGCGGCCGTTGTACGTCTCGATGTCGAAGTCGGCCTCCGTACTCGACGTTGGTACGTCGAGCGGCGTGGTGGCGTCATCGAAGCGGAGGAGCCTATCGGCGGTTCTGGCTCTGGCCTGGAGGACCACCGATGGGCCCGGCAGGCGTTCATCGGACGGATCCATGGCTGCGATCTGGTCGATCTGGGTGATGCCCTCGTCTGCCAGGACGTCTCGATACCCGGCGGTGATCGTGCTGAGGAGCGTTACGTCGCCGGCCTCTTCGAGCTGCGCCTTGCATAGGGTGGCCCAGTCACACCGTTTGCACTCACCGCGCCATCGGGGCGGCTCGAGTGGATCATCTGGATGCTTCGTGCCGTGAGCGATCACCTCGGTTGCGGCCTCGAGATACTCCGCGTGCTCGTCGGCGATCGAGGGGATCCCTGTGTCCAGGTCGACCCACAGACACCGATACGGCTCATCCGAGCCGATGACACCACCGAGCGCGGCTGTGGAGGCGTGGCCGATCTCGGAGAGCAATCGGCGGTAGTGCTCGACCTGCAGGAGGTCTCGTCGTCTGTTGCTGCGGAACTTCACCCGATCCGCGTCAAGAACGTCGGTGAGCGCATCGAGCTGTACAGAAAGCGCATCGATGCCGCTCCTGCCGAGAACCTTGTGGTTCTTGATCTCGACCGGCACGTACCCGTCGTCGAGACGGACGAGGACGTCGGGAAGGCCGATCGACGTCCCGTCTCGCGAACCAAGCCGTGCCCCCACGATGAGGGGGGCACCGGCAGCGAGCGCGTCGCGTGTCGCGCCGATCTCATCGGCGCCTCGAGGGATGTCGATGGCGCCGTCGACGGCCGACGTGAGGACGTCGAGGATTCGTGCCTCGTGATCGAGTCCGAGACGAGCGTCGCGTCTGCGGACCTCATCGATCTGCGTCGAGGACGTCGTGAATCGGTCGTGATGGAGTCGGGTGAGGCAGAGGCCGATGTCGCCGCCGCCGAGGCGACGAGTTGGCCCGTCAGACAGTGAGTGGTTGGTTGTCACAGTTTGCATTCTCCCAGCACGGTGTGACAAATGTGCCGGTGAGCGAGGGTGATACCCGGCTGCCTCCCCTGCATATGGGGAGGGAGGCAGCCGGGCATCGATCAGGCAGACGGTACGGGAACCACGATGACCTGGTCGCCGAGCGCGGCGAAGTTCGTGGTGACCGTCGCTACGTCCGTCGAGTACGACGCCCGAACGAGGAGGCCATCGACGAACACGAGGTTCATGTCGAGGGCACCTTCGGTATCGAACGCTGCCCCGTCGTACGCTGCAACGGCGGTTATCCCGTTGTCGTCGGCGGCGACGATCTTGATCGACGTCGGGGACGCCAGATCGTCGAGCGGACGTTCAATGGCGTCTGCCGAGTCATCCTCTTGCCACTCGCCACCCTCAGTCTGGATCCACGATTGGTCCGGCGTGATGATGTACGTGACAGTTGCACCTCCGGAGGTGATGGTCATCTCTGCCTTGCGGCCGATGACCACCCCTGTGACCGTCGCGGCTTGCGATCCCTCGATCTCGGCAACCGCGTCGAATGCGTAGCCGTCCTCGTACCGAGAGAGAGCCTCGGCCAAGAGCGCCTGGACATCGATGCCGTCACCGCTGGGGTTCACCGTGGACGTCGTTGTCGCCGTTGTCGTCGTTGTCGCCGTTTCGCCTTGGGACGTCGTGACCGTCGTGTCGACAGCCTCGCCGGTACTCGATGAGCATCCCGCTGCGATCAGCATGATGAATGCGGTCGTCGCGACAAATGCGGCCCTCCTCCCGGAGAGCCGCATCCGTCCCTGCGACGACTCAGTCGTCGTTTTCGTCATCGTCTTCGTCGTCGCCACTCTTGCTGGAGTGATCCTCGTCATCGTTCTCGTCGTCGCCACTCGTGTAGGAGTCGTCGTTTTCGTCGTCGCCACTCGTGTACGAGTGATCCTCGTCGTCGTCACCGTTCTTGTACTCGTCGTCACCGTTGTCATCACATGATGTCGTCGTTGTCGACTTGACCTTGAGCTCGAGTGTTCCGTCCTCGTTGTCGAGCTCGACCTTGAGCTTGGCACCGTCGTTGCCGGCAGCGTCGGTGAACTCGACCTTGAAGCCGTTGTCGTCGTTGTCGACTGAGTACGACGCCCCATCGGCGACGACTACGTCGTCGACGGTCAGCGTGCCGTCCTGTGCAACGGTGTAGTTGACC
>VAPK010813674.1_pt1 | contig 10154 bp, 7 predicted proteins | sample 3395031 | NCBI WGS metagenome assembly VAPK01 (sample SAMN08290443, study PRJNA428436) | hydrothermal vent metagenome | isolation source: Deep-sea hydrothermal vent chimney 1 | place: Pacific Ocean: Juan De Fuca Ridge
ACACCGATCATAATGATCAAGAGGATATGCGAATGGTTATTTTCTCCTCCTATCAATACCAGCAACGGCAACGTATTTGGCCAGCAGTCTTGCCAATTTTGATTGTGATTTTCTGTGTATTGGGGGCTGCTGATGGAAAAGCAGCACTTAATGATGTGAGCTTAGATTTAAAGATTCTCGTGATTTCATCAGGTAATGCTGATGAAGATATCGGGCTAGATTTAATTGATGATGTACTTAACGAAATGGGGGTACCTTATGCCATATTAGACGCCAGCCGTGAAACATTAACAGCGGCGCGTTTATCAACCCAGCAACGCGGGCACTATAACGGTATTATATTAACGAATAGTGAGTTATATGTCAGTGGGAGTGGTTCCGGCTTTACCCTCCAGGAATGGCAGATATTACACGCCTATGAACGGGATTTTTCGGTTCGGGAATCCGTGCTTTCTGGTTTTCCTGCGACCAATGACGCGCAAGATTTAGATTATGGTATGACCAATATCAAATCCGATATTAATTTCTCTGCTTCTTGGTTATCGCCCGCTGGTGGCCCTGAATATTTCGAATACGTGAATACTAAAAAGTCATTAGACTTCGAGGGCTTTGCCTTTTTTGCACAACCACGTGCCGATGGAACGGGTCCCACCGTACAGCCTTTATTGGTGGATCAAATGGATACCAATCGTACCTTGATTTCACTATTGAGTTATCCCGATGGTCGTGAAGTTTTATTATCGACCATTACCAATGCTTGGTATTTTATACACTCAAATGTGTTAGCTTATGAATTCGTGAATTTTGCGACCAAAGGATTATTTATTGGCGCGAGGCAAGTCTTTCTTAGTACCCATATGGACGACATTTTTTTAGCCAATGATTTATGGAATACGGGAACGAATGCCACGGATGCGTCATTGAGCTATCGGCTAACCGCGGCTGATATTCTTAACGCGAGAAATCAAGTCAAACAATTCCGAAATCGACATTCAACGGTTAAACGATTTGATTTAGATTTAGCCTTTAATGGGCAAGGTGTTGGCTCTAGAGGTAACAGCCCATCGCTAGTAGAAAGGATTACGCCCGTTTTTCCGTTGTCTAACTTGGCTGAATTGGATAGGGCTCAACAACGTTTATGGATGATGCCACCACCGATACCGTTACCACCAATACCAATATTGTCACCGTTACCAACACCGGCGCCATTAGTATTGCCTCCTAGGAATAACACGGTATTCGATGGCCTGACGACGAGTATTGTTAACTTTAAAAAAGATTTCCGCTTTATCAGCCATACCTTTACTCATCGCACCATGAATGTGAGCAATGGTGTCGGCTATCCAGAATCGGTCTTTGAAATTTCTGAAAATCGTAAAACCTGGAATACGCTAAAACTGCCAAAAAAATCCGAAAATAATTCGATACTGGTCACGGGAAATCACTCCGGGTTACTGGAAGATAATAATACCGAGTTTGATACGTCTGACGATACACCTTATCCTGATGGTATAAATACTGCGTTTATGCAAGCCGCTCAAGATCTCGGGGTACGTTTTTTAGCCTCGGATGCATCGCAAGTGAATCAGGCCGCAGAACAGCGTGTGCCTGGATTCGACATCATCTTGTTGCCGCGGTGGCCGTCTAATGTGTATTTTAATACCACCACGGCAAATGAACTAACCGATGAGTACAACTATGTTTTCTATGAACGTCATATCAATGCCGGACAAGATCCTTGTATGATTCCAGGAGCGATTTGCGCGCCTCGTAGTTTTCAAGAAATTATGCGAGCTGAAGCAGATATCGCGGTGCGGCATATGATATCTTATCGGATGTGGCCACACTTTTTTCATCAGACGAATATGAGGAACTACGATGGCCGGGGGAATACGCTCATCTTTCATTGGTTATCTGCCGTTGTCGGTGAATATGAAAAATACATGACATTGCCCATAGAAAATCTAGAATATTTTGATATTGCCAAAAAAAGCGAAAGCCGTGTCGGTTATCGTGATGTGACGATTGAAGGGGTTTGGGATGTCACCAGAAATATTGTCACATTGTCTGCGGCTCAACCCGTTAATGACGTTTTCGTGACTGGCATTAAAGGTGGAAAATTGTACGGCGGACAGCGATTGATCGAAGTCGATCTTTCCACGCAATCCAAAGAAATGGTTGTCGATCGCGCATTGTCGCGGTAAAATAGCCGCGTCAGGTTGCCTTGCATTGGTCCTGCATCTGCGTAGAAAGCAGGTGCAGGACATGGAGTGTGTCATTTTTTTGCCGAGCTTTTTAATGGCAGCCAGTGTTCAGTTTTTCTCTTCACTGTGATTCGGAGGGAAAAATGGGTCTTATTCACCGTTTCAGTTAATTTGATCGCAATATGATGAACAAGTCCAGGCCATGCAGCCCGAATAGGTTAGAGGGAGTATCATTTCTGAAGAAAACGTAGTGGCCAAAACGACGGGATAGGTACATTAAGCATCGTCCATTCCTTTGAGGTCAACTATCCCGCGCTGAAGAACGGAATCTTTTGCGCAAAAATATAATGAGCAAAGTTAAGGCAAGGATATGCGAGTTGATTTTGTTAGATTGAATTACTGGATAATTACCTTAGGTCTGTTTTTTGGCGTGGGCTGTGATCAGCAATCACCTCGTGCAATACCTGCCGAGATTTCATTTGAAGTCAAGGCGGGAAGCAATCAAGAAGTGATGGGAGGTAGTCGCGCACAGTTAGTGTCATTCATCATGAACCCTCTCAAGAAAACCCTTGCTTATCAGTGGATTCAGACAAGCGGCTTCACGGTTAAGATTAATGATGATCAAGCGCCGCAAGCTACATTTATGGCGCCCGAAACTGGATTGCCATTAGCGCTTAATTTCAGAATATCCGTCACGGATGAGACAGGTCTTACAAAACGTGACAGCATGTCGATTACCGTTTTATCGCGCGATAACAATTCAGTGTCAGATGCTGATGTGGATATTGACCTTCCCCCGGCTAATTCACCGCCTCGCATCGTCAGTGTGCAGACTCCACCGCAACGATTTGGTGAAATGACATTATTAGTCGCTCACCAGGATGAAGAGCAAGACGTCGTTCGATTTCAAATCGATTTTTCAAATGATTCTGGGAATACCTGGCAAGGGGCAACCATCACTCAGGCGGTCGATGGTTTTGTGGTGGCAGCGCCCAACGGTGACACTGAGATTCAATGGCAAAGTTTGTCTGACATCGGATTTCATAACGTGCAAACGGTATTATTGAGAATTACGCCACTCGATGACCAGGCCGGTGAGTCTGTCATTGAGGAGCTAGCGGGGATGGATAATTTACAGGAGGCACTGCAGCGCGTAGATTATTATACGATCTACTACCAAAAGTTGAGCGAGCAAGTCATCACCTATTTAGAAAATTACCAGCTCGCTATTTTACATCCAGAGTTTGCTTTAACTGCGGCTCAGGTGGCGGATGTCAAAGATGGCAAAGACCCGATTAATCCAGGGGATGATGTGATTGTCTTATGTTATATTTCAGCGGGTGAGGATGCACGCACCGTCCTGTTATCTGATGAGCAAATGCTTGATGATCCTCGATTTACTGCCAGCGCTAGCCAGTTGAGTGGCCCTCGCGTCGATCCACGGGGGGAAACGGCGTATGTTGAACGTGTATCGCTCTCAGGGATTGATCCTCTGGGTTTGCCATCACCGGGAGGGGCGCAATATGCTTCCTGGTACTTAGATGATGTATCTTTAGCTAGTGGCAACCCGGATGGCTTGCCTGATCGTAATCGCAGCTTTGGCGGCGCGTATGTTAATGTTGGAGATCCGGCTTGGTATGATGTTTTAAATGAAATGAACAGCCAAAATGGTGAACCGACAGGTATCCAGCAAGTGCTCGCTCCTGCCAGTGCACAGGGTTTAGGATGTGACGGGGTATTCTTAGATACGATTGATGTTGCTCAGCCTAACTTGTTTGGAGACACGAGCAAATATGAATGGGTGGCGCCAGGTGTCAAAGCATTTCTGAGCAAACTCCGCAATGATTACCCTCGCGCCTTGATTGCACAAAACCGTGGTTTATTTTTTTTTAGTCCAGATTATCCGCATTATCAATTTAGCACCCGAGATAAAATCGATATTTTATTGTTTGAGAGTTTTCGTTTAGATTCATTACCAGCCAATAACTATATTGAGTCAAATTACTGCATTAATAAGCGTTATTTTGCACCTAAAATAATGGCGGAAGCAATTCGACCGAATGGATTTAAAGTGTTTTCTTTAGGTTATGCAGAAGGTCCTGAAAATTTGGCAACGCAGGAAACATTATTAGATACCTTGCAGGGTGAGAGTCAATTTGGTTTTGAGGAATTATTAAAAGATACGAATGAAACCCAGGACTTATTTGGTTTTCGACATTTTATTAGTAATGCAAAGATCGGCATCTTAAATGACTTTGTCAAGCAACGGTCATCGCTAAATGATAATCAAGCACCGATATGGAGCAGTACTTATAATAATATTCCGTGCGGACAAGATGAGAATAGTGATTTGATGCCGACTCCCCGAGTGGGTGTACAGCAAGTGGTGCGATCGGAGAATAGTGCTCTGCTACGCTGGGATGTGGCATTAGATATGAATTTGGTGACTTATGTCGCCTATTATCAAGATAGGCCTTTTGACTTTACCGATAGCACACCGCTTGGCAATGCCACAAGAGTGAAACTTGTACCCGAGTTGGGGCAAAAATATCAGCAAAAATCGGGGGAAAATACTTACCCTTTCGAGGCAACGATAGACGGCTTAGATGACCAGCTACCTTATTATTTTCTGATACGTGCGGTTGATAATAGTATGGCTGCCTACGAGGATGATAATCAAGCTGTGTTAATAGCAATGCCTTTGTTATGATCGATTTAAATATGCGCAGGGACGCCCTAAATGATGGGAATTTAAGCACTGTATGCACCCGTTATCCATCTTGATCGTATGTTGTATGTTGATGACGGCCTGCTCTAACCATATTAGAGCTATCCAGCATTACCAGCCAATCACTCAACATTATAATATTCCTAGTTTGGATATCACTCAACCCGTTAAAATTGCTAATAATCAATATATTAAAGCGCCATTGCAATTGGCAACCTCGTGGAATGGTTACCGTCTGTATGCGAATCTAAATCAGTGGACAGCCACCGCAGTGAATTACACCAAAGCAGAATTGGCAAAACGTTCTGTTCATGCTGATCAAAATGCGTCCAATCACGGCGAAATCAAGAAAGTTGGGAAGGAAATAAAAATGGCCATTACCCATGCTTATTACGTGTATGGGCAATGGCTTGGCATTCGCTGTTACCTGAGTTTGCGAGTTGAGACCCGTGATGGTTATATTGCTGTGTATCAGGTCAATAATTACTCATCATCAGGTGAGCAAGAAGCCTCCGATGGCGCCATCATTGAGGCGGTGGTAATGATGTTGAGCGATGAAACAATCATCGGATATCTATTGGTTTGACGGAATAGACCTAAATCTCAAACGCTTTAGGGTATATTGCTTAAATTTTATTGACATATTTTTGTCGCTTGCTTTAATCTAGTAAAGAGCGCCGATTTGATATCAGCTTGCGGGCGCAGTAAAAATGCGGCTAAAGAGGACAACCTGCTTTAGTAGAACGTACTGAGTGGGTTTTTTTTAGCCCGCGTTTTTTGATGACACTTCCTGCGATGGGTAGTTATTGGAGATTTATGATGAAGCATCGTTTTGATGAGCAAAAATACGGGTTAAATACTTTAGCGGTACGCGCTGGGCAGGTACGCACTCAGGAAGCTGAGCATGCCGAACCGATATTTATGACCTCAAGTTATGTATTCGATACGGCGGCTCAAGCGGCGGCGATTTTTTCCGGCGAACAATTGGGTAATGTTTATTCACGCTTTACTAATCCTACAGTGAGAACCTTTGAGCAACGTTTGGCTGCACTCGAAGGAGCTGAATGCTGTGTGGCAACTTCATCAGGCATGGCGGCCATCATGTCAACGTGCTTGGCATTATTAAAAACCGGTGACCATATTGTATCGTCGAGCAGTATTTTTGGTTCGACAGTGATGCTCTTTAATAATTATCTGGCAAAATTAGGTATTACGACCAGTTATGTCGCGTTGACTGACCTTGATGCTTGGCAACAGGCCATTCAATCCAATACCCGATTATTATTTTTAGAAACACCAGCCAATCCCACCACTGAAATCGCCGATCTGAAAAAAATTGCCGAGCTGGCTCATGCGCATGATTGCTTACTGGCAGTTGATAATTGTTTTTGCACGCCAGCCTTACAAAAGCCCTTGCTGCTAGGGGCAGATATTATCATTCATTCGGCGACCAAATATCTTGATGGACAAGGTCGTTGTCTCGGTGGAGCGGTGTTAGGCAATGAAGAGTATGTTGGCAAAGAAGTCTATGGTTTTTTACGAACCGCCGGCACCAGCATGAGCCCGTTTAATGCCTGGGTCTTTCTGAAAGGATTAGAAACCTTGGGACTACGCATGCAAGCACATAGTGAAAATGCAACCAAGTTAGCGAATTGGCTTACTGAGCAGGCGGCTATTGCACAAGTCAACTATCCGGGATTACCTAGCCATCCGCAATATGAATTGGCTAAGCAGCAACAAAAACATTTTGGCGGCGTATTATCCTTTGAAGTATCGGGGGGACAGCCAGCCGCTTGGCAAGTGATCGATGCGACCCGCTTACTGTCAATTACCGCTAATTTAGGAGATACTAAAACAACCATAACCCATCCTGCGACCACAACCCATGGACGAATGACACCCGAAGCCCGTCAATTGGCGGGCATTTCGGATGGCCTGATCCGGATTGCGGTAGGACTGGAAGACATCGAAGATTTGCAAGCCGATTTGCAAGCAGGATTAGATCAATGTTCAAAATTCTAAGTTTTTTTTGTACTTAACTCTGGAACATGTAATGGCAATGATAAAACTTGCTCGATTGGAAAATTTTTTACTCACCCTTTGGGTCGGTGGCATGTGGGCCATTGGATATATGGCTGTTCCACTATTGTTTAAGTTACTCGAAGATCGAAAGCTAGCAGGTAGCGTTGCGGGTGAGATGTTTATGGTCATAGGCATCATTGGATTGGTGTGCAGTGCCATATTATTGGCGATACAAATGGGTCGCGTTGGCTGGCGGCAATGGCGAGCAGGGTGTTTATTGGGTATGTTTATTGTGATTGCGGTGAGCTTATTTGCATTGCAGCCCAGCATGGCGGACTTGAAAGCACAGGGATTGATTGAGGGCAGTGAGGCAGCCAAACAATTTGGCATACTACACGGGATATCTTCCGTTTTATACTTGATAAATAGTTTGTGCGGATTGCTCTTAGTGGTCGTCGGGTTACATCGTTTGACTCCGCTGAGCCCGCGACCATTAAGTTAGAAGTCAGGTCAAGTACTTCTGTTTAACTCAATAGTCGTCGCTCGCATTAGCCGCGCAAAGATCAAATAATGACCAGTTATTAAATAATGAAATTAAGGAACTTGGATTTTATGTTTTTCACTCGGGCGAAAGAAAATAGCGGTTTTCCCGAGACATTGGATGATTTCGCTCGATGTTTGGTCAGCGATTTGTTGGGCCATTTGGGTCCGTTCATCACGATCAGCGCTGTTGAGCTTGACCTTGATTAATTCATGATATTCAATGGCATGACTGAATTCCGCTAATACATTTTCACTGATACCGTTATTTCCTACGAATATAATTGGCTTTAAATTATGCGCCAAACCTCGTAAATATTGTTTTTGTTTGCTGGTTAAAGCCATGTTGTCTCACCAGGAGTTAAATGAATTGAAGGGGTTAAAACGCGATAGTGTATCGCAAAATAAGTTGGGAATCACGGTGACAGCGAGTCCATTCAACTCGGTGAAGTTTGATTTAGGCTTGTTTGTCATTATTGGTTTTGTTTTTTGGTTAATTCATGACAAATTGATCGAAGGTAGCGGCTGGCAATGGTTGAGTTTATGCCTTTATGGGCTGGGGGCAATGGTTTGGCTGATGGTAAAAACCAATAAAATTCGTGCCCAATATGAAAAAGAGAATAATGCCTAAAAAAAATAAAAACAGACGTTGGATGAATGAACACCTCTCTGATGAGTATGTCAAAAAGGCGCGGCAATTGGGTTACCGTTCCCGAGCAACGTTTAAACTTTTAGAAATTGATCAAAAAGATAAGTTGTTAAAACCCGGCGCGGTGGTGGTGGATTTAGGGGCGGCGCCAGGCGGTTGGTCGCAAGTGGCGGTAAAGCATGTGGGAAATCAAGGAAAAGTCATTGCCCTTGATTTATTGCCAATGGCACCACTGACCGGAGTGACTTTTATTCAAAGTGATTTTTGTGAACAAAAGGCGCTGGATCAGTTGTTTGATTGCCTAAATAACAAGCAAGTTGATCTTGTGATTTCAGATATGGCACCCAATATAAGTGGTAGCAAGGTGGTGGATCAACCAAAATCGATATATCTTGCTGAACTGGCATTAGATTTTGCCGGGCAAGTATTACGTCCAGATGGCCAATTATTGGTCAAAATTTTCCAAGGAGAGGGAATTGATAGTTTCCGGCGGAATATGCAACATATGTTTAGCCGCGTGTTAACTCGAAAACCTAAAGCATCTCGCCCGGCTAGTCGAGAAGTTTATTTATTGGGGAAAAATCGAATTGTTTAACAATCAATTTTGCAATAAGCTTGGTCGCTTAGCAAGTGCCACCGAATTTTATTTTAACTCACTGATGACATTTTTTAATTTAAATAATAATTGGTATGGATTTGACACTGCAATACGTTGCAATGATCAAATGAATGTTTGGTATTTAACGTCTCAACCATTGAGGGGACCGTTTTGAACGATATGGCAAAAAATATCATCCTTTGGGTGGTGATCGCGATTGTCTTGATGTCGGTCTTTAATAATTTTGCACCGAAACAAACCTCTTCAAGACAAATGGAATATTCCCAGTTTATTCAGGAAATTAAATCCGGCGAAATACAACGCGTTTTAATTGAAGGGCGGAATATTCGTGGCATTAAGCAGTCTGGAGAAAGATTCGTCACTTATAGCCCAGGGGATCCTGGCCTCATCGGTGATTTACTAAACAGTGGTGTGGCGATTGATGTGCAGCCGCCCGAACAACAAAGCGTCTTAATGCAGATTTTTATTTCCTGGTTTCCTATGTTGCTGTTAATTGCAGTTTGGGTGTTTTTTATGCGCCAAATGCAAGGTGGCGGCGGGGGCCGTGGCGCCATGTCGTTTGGCAAAAGCCGAGCCAGAATGCTGGGTGAAGACCAAGTAAAAATCAATTTCAATGATGTGGCTGGCGTGGAAGAGGCCAAAGAAGAAGTCGGTGAGTTGGTCGAGTTTTTACGTGATCCGAGCAAATTTCAAAAATTGGGTGGCAAAATACCAAGTGGTGTCTTAATGGTCGGGGCACCAGGAACGGGTAAGACTCTATTAGCTAAAGCTATTGCTGGGGAAGCGAAAGTCCCGTTTTTTACCATCTCAGGCTCTGATTTCGTTGAAATGTTTGTCGGTGTCGGGGCTTCCCGAGTGCGCGATATGTTCGAGCAAGCCAAAAAGCATGCTCCATGCATTATTTTTATTGATGAAATTGATGCGGTCGGTCGGCATCGCGGCGCTGGATTAGGTGGTGGCCATGATGAGCGAGAGCAAACACTCAATCAGTTATTGGTTGAAATGGATGGTTTTGAGGGCAACGAGGGTGTCATTGTCATTGCGGCAACCAACCGACCCGATGTGCTCGATCCTGCCCTATTGCGCCCCGGCCGTTTTGATCGCCAAGTCACCGTGCCGCTACCCGATGTCAGAGGTCGCGAACAAATATTGCGCGTTCATATGCGCAAAGTACCACTCAACGATGATGTCAAACCGAGAGTCATTGCCCGAGGCACGCCCGGATTTTCAGGCGCGGACTTGGCTAATCTGATCAATGAAGCCGCTTTGTTTGCCGCCCGTAATAACAAAAAAACGGTCAGTATGGCTGAGTTTGAGCAAGCCAAAGACAAGATCATGATGGGTGCTGAACGTAAATCCATGGTAATGAACGATGCTGAAAAACGCTTGACC
>VAPK010165263.1_pt1 | contig 10153 bp, 10 predicted proteins | sample 3395031 | NCBI WGS metagenome assembly VAPK01 (sample SAMN08290443, study PRJNA428436) | hydrothermal vent metagenome | isolation source: Deep-sea hydrothermal vent chimney 1 | place: Pacific Ocean: Juan De Fuca Ridge
CCTGTCGGCCGCGTCGGCACAAAGAGGGTGAAGCGTCAGCGTATCGAGGTCTTTGGCCATCGTCTGTCCGACATGGCGCCCGAACAGCAACGCTTCGAGGACCGAGTTGGCTCCGAGCCTGTTCGCACCGTGGACACTCACGCACGAACACTCGCCCGCCGCATAGAAACCTCTGACGGTCTCTTTGGGATTCTTGCGCACGCGCCCTTCGATCGTGACGGGAATGCCTCCCATCGAGTAGTGTGCGGTCGCCGCGATCATGATCGGCTCTTTGATCATATCGAGCCCCAGGAAGGTCAGCGCCAGATCCCGAAGTTCCGGCAGACGCTCCATAATCTTCTTTTCACCCAGATGGGTCAGATCCAGATAGACCGCGTCTTTGTCGGGTCCGACACCGCGCCCTTCGAGGATCTCCTTGGTGATGGAACGGCTCACCAAATCCCTGGGAGCGAGCTCCATCTTGTCCGGAGCGTATTTTTTCATGAAACGTTCTCCCTCGGAATTGAGCAGTTTGCCCCCTTCGCCCCGGGCCGCTTCACTCATCAAAATACCGGTTCCCGCCAACCCCGTGGGATGAAACTGCACGAACTCCATATCTTCCAGCGGCAATCCATGACGCGCGACGATCGAGAGGGCGTCGCCCGTATTGGCGTGGGCGTTGGAGTTGATCTTGAAAGCCCTGCCGTACCCGCCGGTCGCGAACATCACCGCTTTGGCGTGGAAAATCGCCACCTCCCCGGTCTTGATATCGAATCCGACGACGCCGCTGACGACGCCGTCTTCGTAGACGATGTCGCTTACATACCATTCATCCAGAAAAGGGACTCCCAGCCGGTTCGCCTGCTCGAAGATCGTCTGCAAAAGCGTCAATCCCGTCCTGTCTTTGGCAAAACAGGCCCTCGGATGCGACTGGCCGCCGAAAGGTCGCTGGGCGATCTCTCCCTTTTCGGTCCGACTGAACACCGCACCCATCCTTTCGGCCCATCGGATCGTCTCTGGTGCCGTCTTGCACATAAACTCCACCGCATCCTGGTCGGCGAGATAGTCGCTTCCTTTGACGGTGTCGAATTCATGCAGCTCGATGGAGTCTTCCGGACTGAGTGCCGCGTTGATACCGCCCTGCGCCGCTCCGGAGTGGCTCCTGAGCGGATGGAGCTTGGTCAGTACCACCACATTTTTTCCCTCTTTTTTGAGCTCTCTCGCGGCCGCAAGACCAGCCAGCCCCGCGCCCACGATCACAGCGTCATATTCATGAATCGGTATGCTCATGCAGCAAATCCTTTAAAAGTGAAGTATGTATAGCTTTGCATTATAGGAAAAATGGACTGAAAGAAGCAAAAAAGTAACACTTTTCATCCGGTCACCTCCAAAAGTGTTACGATTCGACAAAAAATAACAAAATATTATCTTTTCAAGAGAGACGCTCTCTTTTGAGACGCTGCAAAATCCGATCGGCCTCTTTGAAGAGGTCGTAACCTTCGATCTTTTCATGCATCTGCGGCAGATACTTTTCGTAAACGCGCCAGAGGCGTCCGGCACCCTCGAGGTTGCCGCGCTCCAGCAGATGAAAGGCCGTAGCGCCGTTGATGAACCCTTTGCAGAGATTTTTCAACGGATGGTCGCGTTTTCGGATCGTATGCCAATAGGCTTCCAGAATTTCGTGCGCTTCGAGGAAGCGATCGTTTCGGATATCGTCGATGAAGAGTTCCAGATGTTTTCGCATTGCGTTTCGTCCGCCTCATGGTATAATCACCATCATACCAAAGGAAACCTATGGACAAAGAGTCGTATTTCATCTCACTCTTTCCCGACGGCCACATCGGGGACGACGGCGCGGTGATCGGCAACACCGTCTATACGAAAGATCTCTTCTGCGAAGATGTACACTTCAAACGGAAGTGGATGGACCCATCCCAGATCGCCTACAAGGCGATGCTTGTCAACATCTCCGACGCGATCGCCATGAACGCCCGACCTCGTTACGCACTCGTGGGTATCGAAATTCCCGCCTCTTTCACGCTCGAAGAGATGGAAGCGCTCGCATCCGGATTCAACAAGGCGGCGAAATCTTATGGTTTCGCTATCATCGGCGGCGATACGATCAGCGGCGAAAAACTCAATATCTCCATCACGCTGATCTCGCAAACCGACCGCCCCCTCGGACGCAGAGGTATTCGCCCTGGAGATCTCATCGCGCACACCGGCGATCTGGGCAGTGTCAAACGGGATCTTGAGAAGCTGATGGGGGGTGAATCGGTTCCTGAAAACTCCAGGTTCGTCACACCTGTACTACGCGGCGAATTTCTCTACGAAGCGGCTCCCCTTCTTAATGCGGCGATGGATATCTCCGACGGTCTTAGCAAGGATCTCTCCCGCCTCTCCGCATGCAACGGCGTCGGATTTCTCTTTTTTCGGCCCTACGATCATGCGCGCCTATGCAGCGGCGAAGAGTACGAAATTCTTTGCGCCTTTTCGCCCGTACACCGAGAGAAACTCGAAGCGATCGCACGCAAACACGATCTGGCTTTTCATATTTTCGCCACCGCCGTCAAAGGAAGCTACACGAGCGAATGCCCGGAAAACCATTTTCGTTCGTAAGTGTGAAAGTGCTACTATTCTACCCATGAAGACTTTCCTGGGATATATGCTCGCTTTTTTACTGATTCTGGGTTTCATCAGCGGCGCAATCTGGTATTTCGTCCTCCAAAAGCGTCCTCTCGATTTCAAGGTGGATGAAAGCGGCCGCATCGTCTTCAACGAACCCAGCGTCCTCACTCCCGAAGCGTTCGAATATGTCGATCAGGGAATCGTCAGCGGCGGAAAAATGCAAAAAGATCTCGCTATTACGCAGATTCGTTTCGGAATCCACCCCCGTTTCGAACGACTCGTTTTGCAGACACGATCCCTCTCCTCCTCCGCACCGATCCGAAGACCCGGCTACTTCGAACTGCTCAAAGACGAGAAAGATCCCACCTCCCTCAAACTCAGACTCTACGGCTACAGCAGAATCGAAGCGCCCCTCCCCCCTCTCTCCAAAAGCGATCTACTCGAAAAAATCTCCGTCGAAGACGCTTCACAGATTTCGATCAAGTTGAAAAAGCCGGTACTTTTCAAAGCCTACACGCTCACGAATCCCGCCCGTATCGTGATCGACTTCGAACCGGTATCTTAAGCATATTTTTATCGTCCATAGGTAAAATGAAATATACCTCAAACATATTATATCTATTGGAGCAATTTTGAACCGTCTCTACTATTTGACCCATACACCTATCCATGCCCACTTCTCCAAAAACAGCAAGGATTTCGTCGTCACCGAACTTCCTCTCTATCCTTGCAGCGGAGAGGGGGAGCATCTCTATCTGAGCGTTCGTAAAAAAGATCTCACGACATGGGGGATGCTGCAGATATTGAGCGAACACGCCGGCATCAAAATGAGGGATTTCGGATATGCGGGACTCAAGGATCGTGACGGTATGACGATCCAGCAAATCAGCCTCCCCAGAAAATTCGAAGAGCGTCTGGCCACCTTTTCCCACCCGAAAATCAAGATTCTCGATGGCAATTACCATACGAACAAACTCAAAACCGGCCATCTGAGGGCCAATCGGTTTTTCGTCAGGCTCAAAAAGGTCTCTCCCGTCGACGCCCTGAAATTGACCCAGGTGTTGCAAAAAATCGCGAAGGAGGGAATGCCCAACTATTTCGGATACCAGCGGTTCGGCAGGGAGGGAGACAATTACGAACGGGGTCGGGCGATCCTGGAGGGCAAGATCAAAGAACGCAACAAAAAGATGCGAAACTTCTTCATCAGCGCATGGCAAAGCCATCTGTTCAATCTCTGGCTCAGCAAACGGGTCGAAATCGGCAAACTTTTCGAAGCCTTCGATGAGAAGGAATTATTCAATCTTTTCAATTTTCCGAGAGAAACGATCAAACAGATCGACTCCCAGCCCGGCTTTTTCAAAATCCTGCCCGGAGATTTGCTCCACCACTATCCGCACGGCAGACTCTTTCTCTCCGAAGATATCGCGACGGACGCACGAAGATTCCGTGAAAGGGAGATCACGGTCACGGGGCTGCTCCCCGGACACAAAGCGCCTCTGGCGGCCGGCATCGCGGCCAATTTCGAAAAAGATTTCACGAAAATGTGCGAACCCCACTGCCGAAAACTCAACGGTACCCGCAGATTCGGATGGATCTGGCCCGAAGAGGTGGAGTCGACATATCGCGAATCGGAGGCGTGGTTCGAGATGCACTTCACCCTCCCCAAAGGCTCCTACGCGACCGTACTGCTCGAAGAGCTGCTGCATCGGCGCCCCGAAATTCAGTGACGGTATCGGCGCCTAATCCCCGGTGCGTCGACGATACCGCCCTGGCATCCTCCGGTTATGACCGGCCCCTCTTTCAGCAAGGATGCAAGCGGCGTATCGGGAGCGATCTTTCCCTTCAGATAGATCCGCAACTCCGTAATCAATCCCCCTTTGCAGATCATCTTCACCTTTCTGCCCGCTTTGGGACCGAACGCCTTGTTAAACGCCAGTCTCACCTCTGAAAGCGTCACCCTCTTCCCGACTCGTCGTGCGAAAAGATCCCTCACGGCCGAACGGTTGATCTGTTCGACCAGCGAGATCGAATCCTCGAAATAGGCTTCGGGCGATTTGCCGTAGCAACTACCGTGTTTTTTCCATTCGTGTCGGTGCAGCCCTCCTCTAGCGGCCGGCATCACTCTCAACAGCCGTCGGTAGAGATTTTCGTTCAGATGGATTCTCTTTTCGCGCGTGGGGCAATCGACCTTGTGTCGCGGCTGGGGCCAGAGGCCGTGCAGGGTGAAGTGGGTCGCGGTATAGTCTTCCGGTTTGACGTTGCGACATTCGCGCCGTTTCGGATGGGTTTCGCAAAAAGCGTTCTGCCAACTGATCGCCAGCAGATTGTCGGTCGACACTTTCGATTGGGATTTCAAAGCCCCCTTGAACGTATATCCGTATCCCAGCAGACTCAAAACCATAAGAGAAATAAAAAAAAGTAAACCCCTTCTTTTCATGTATACACTCCGTCTTTTTTGGTCCACTCTAACAAAAAGAGCCTTTTAGCGAGGTTTCACGACATTTTTTTGGACAATTCCACGATTTCAACCTGTCTTGATTAAAGAAATTTTCCACACTGCCGATCATGCCTTCGAAATCAGACTTATAAAAAGGAAAAAAGATGACCAGGTTTCTTATCTCAACTGCACTGCTTTGTGCCGTAATCGGCTTCAGTGGCTGTACGATCAAAACCACTCAGGCCAAAACGCCCAAATCCCAAGTTGTCCTGCCAGAATGTGTCCCCGGACCTCTCGGCGACTGCCCGCCACCCGCTTCCAAATCCAAATAAGCGATATTTCCGACACTTTCGGGTGTCGGGGTTGCAATTCACTCCCAATCATGCTATGATGAAGCAATTTCGGCGCAAGTTCGATCTGCGTCCGATTTCGTTTTTGTTTATCCTACGATCGACATCTTCAACTTTCCACCGCACAACCCGGATCGATTCAAATCTCGTTTGAGAGGGGTTCTGTCACTTTAAAAAAGGTATATTCATGTCATTTGCCACACTCGGGCTCGATGCCCCGATCCTGCGTGCCGTCTCCGAAGAGGGATACACCACGCCCACACCTATCCAAAAAAAAGCGATTCCCGCTATTTTGGAAGGAAGAGATCTCCTCGCCGGTGCCCAGACAGGGACGGGAAAGACCGCCGGTTTCACACTACCCCTGCTCCAGAAATTGAGCCTGAGCCAAAAAACCAAAAGGCCGCGTGCATTGATTCTCACACCCACCCGGGAACTCGCCGCACAAGTCGGCCGAAGCGTCAAGACGTACGGAAAGTATCTCTCTTTCAAATCCACCGTGATTTTCGGTGGCGTAGGAATCCGTCCCCAGATCGATAGACTCTCCGGAGGCATCGATATCGTCGTCGCCACACCGGGTAGGCTGTTGGATCTGATCGAACGCAAAGCGCTCGATCTCTCCACCATCGAAACCCTGGTTCTGGACGAAGCAGACAGAATGCTCGATATGGGTTTCATACACGATATCAAAAAAATTCTCTCCCTACTTCCCCGTAAACGACAAAATCTCCTCTTTTCCGCCACCTTCTCATCCGAAATAAAGAGACTCGCCGACACGCTGCTGGAACGGCCGGCACTTATCGAGGTGGCACGTCGCAATACCGCTGCCGAACGGATCGGACAAATCGTCCATCCCGTCGACAAAAGCCGTAAAAGAGAACTGCTATCCCATCTGATAAGAAAGGAGAAGTGGGAACAGGTACTCGTTTTCACCCGTACCAAACATGGCGCCAACCGTCTCTCCCGACAACTCGGCCAAGACGGTATCAGCGCCGCTGCGATTCATGGCGACAAAAGTCAGGGCGCACGCACCAAAGCACTGAACGATTTCAAAAAAGGGGAAGTGCGGGTCCTTGTCGCGACCGACATCGCCGCCAGAGGAATCGATATCGACCAGCTACCCAAAGTGGTCAATTTCGATCTTCCCGATCAATCGGAAGATTATATACACCGAATCGGACGCACAGGACGTGCGGGAAACAGTGGAGAGGCTCTCTCACTCGTCTGTGTAGACGAACATTCGCGTCTTTTGAGTATCGAGAGATTGATCAAACGTAAACTCACAAAAGTGACGGTAGAGGGTTTCGCGCCCGATTCTTCGATTACACCCCAAAAAGTGAAAAACCGCCCCGGGAACCGCAACGGTACCCAAAGCGGCAAAAGAGGCGGACGCAGACACGCGTAATCGCTCCTCAGCGGGGTAATGGGCCGCTGTCGGCTACTTCTTGTAGGCGTCGATCGCGGCCTGGAGCATCTTTGTCGCCTCTTCCTTTCCTTTGTAGGCTTTGACTTTGACCCACTTTCCGGGTTCGAGTGTCTTGTAGGTTTCGAAGAAGTTTTTGATACGCTCGAGTGTCGCCTCGGGCAGATCTTCCAGTGTCTGGATATCCTTGTATGTGGGATCGATCTTCGTCACGGGCACCGCGACCAGCTTTTCGTCCATACCCGCTTCATCCTCCATCACCAATACGCCGATCAACCGGCACGCGATGACCGAACCCGCCTGAAATCGGTTTTCGTTCAGTACGAGAATATCGGCCGGATCTCCGTCGTCCGCCAGAGTGTTGGGAACGAAGCCGTAGTTGGCCGGATAGTACATCGCACCGTACAGGATTCTATCCACGACGACGGCTCCGGAGGCTTTGTCGATTTCGTATTTGATGTTCGATCCGTAGGGGATCTCGATCACCGCATTGATCTTTTCGGGATTTTCTCCCGGATCGATTTTGGTTATATCCATTCTATACTCCTTAATTTCATTTGGTCTTTGAAGAAGCGACACCACTTCATGAGGCGCTCCTCGTCCGAATCGGCCAGATAGATTTCGGCCGTCCGTTTGCGGCCCTCCAGTTTCGGCAGGCACGAGAGTTCCAGATCTTTCGGAAGCTGGCGCATGATATCTATCAAAGCGTTTTCGCTCACCTGGGCGACGAAAGAGCAGCTGTATCTTCGGCGATTTTTCGGATAGTGGCGATCGAGCGCTTCGATCACCATCGGCCTGGCCATCTGCGGAAACCCCGGAACGAAAAACCAACGATCTTCGAGATAGAATCCCGGTACTTTGGTCACGGGGTTGTGGAGCAATTTCGCATTTTCGGGCAAATCGGCCATATGTATCCGATGCGGATACGCCTCTTCACCGAAAGTCTCCAGAATGATTCTCTCCGCCTCTTCGTGTCGCCGGAGCCCTTTTGCGAAAACCTCACCCGCCGCCTCCCTGGTGTAATCGTCCGGCGTAGCGCCTATGCCGCCGAAACTAAACAGCACGGCACGCGGGTCTTCTTTGAGAAACGCGAACGTTCTTTCGATCAAAACGGGATCGTCTTTGATCACAAAATTCGCCCGATACTCCCAGCCCCGTTCGCGCAACTCGTCCCGCAAAAAGGCGAAGTGGCTATCTTCCCTCCGGCCGTTTAGCAGTTCGGTTCCGATGATGACACTGTAGAAAGCGGGGTTTTCGATCATACGCTACTCCTCGTTGGCGAAACGATTATAACACAGCGGCGGTTATCGGACGATGAACGACGAGAGAAGTCCGATCGCTCCTCCGAAGACGCCTCCCCAGATCACGAGCCACCCCAGATGCTCCCGCATCAGATCGTGCAACATCTTCTTGACCATCGAGGGGGTGAGCTCCGCCATCCGCCGCTCTATCAGACGCTCCACCATCTCCAACAAATCAGCGCTTACGGCACTTTGAGAAATCTGACTTTTGAGCTGCGTCTTGAAAGCCTCCGACGCGACGATCTTTCCGACCGCGGTTTTGAGCTTGCTTTCGAACGCACCCTTCATGGTATCGAGTTTCTCCTCGCCTCCGACCATCTGTACCATCGGCCCGAACGGCGATTCCAAAATCGTCTTCTTGAGCGCCTCGAAAGCGGGAGCGAAATCGGTCTTCTCCACGATCGGGACCAGATCGAGTTTCTCCTCCTCCTGCGCCACGAACCGCCGCAACTGCTCGGGAGAGAAAAACTGCTCCATGATCATCTTTTTGATCGCCTCCTTGAGCGCTTCGAATTTCAGCTCGATAATCCCCGAACCGTAAAGCAGCGGTACTCTTTCGAAAAGCATATGGACGGCCAGATGGTTGGTGAGTGCGCCCGAGAGGGCGAAAAGCCCGGTATAAAGCAGCGGCCTTTGAAAAGGATCGGGCAGCAAAAACGAACTGCAGACGATCCCCGCCGCCACCAGATCGGTGAGGGTACTCTTTTCGAGCCTCACCATCGTTTTACGCCTTTTGGAGTCTGCTTTGGATAAAGGCGTCCATCGTGTCGACGATCTCTTCGATCGTCCCCTCACCGTCGATCTTCTTCAGCAGACCCCTCTCTTCGTAGAATTTCTCGATCGCAGGAAGCGGTTCGAGATAGACTTTCATACGGTTGTCGAAGACTTCGTTGTTGTCGTCGGCTCCTCGCCCGCGTCCGAGCACGCGCTCTCGCGCGGTCTGTTCGCTCACCTCCACTTCGATCACGCTGACCAGTTCGACCTCTTTGTCTTTTTCGAGATACTCGTCCAGTTTCAACATCTGCTCCTCGCTGCGCGGGAATCCGTCTATCACCACCACATCGGTCGGCGCTTTCTTGATCGCGTTGACGATCGTGTCGATCACGATATCGATCGGTACGAGATTGCCTTTGTCGATATAGGATTGAATGATTTTTCCCCGCTCGCTTCCGCTCGCCACCTCCGCTCTGAACATATCTCCCGTGGAGTAGTGGGTGATGTTTTCGTGTCGCTTCGCGATCAACTCCGCATCCGTCGTCTTGCCGCTGCCGGGCGCTCCGATGATCAAAAAAAGTTTTTTCATGCTCTTCCTTCTTCTAGATTTTTTTGGGTTCTCTCACACGGATATGCAACTCCCTGAGCTGTTCGATATCCACACTTCCCGGCGCTTCGGTAAGCAGACACTGGGCGCGCTGGGTCTTGGGAAACGCGATCACGTCACGGATCGAATCGCTTTTGGTCAAAAGCATGATCAATCGATCCAATCCGAAAGCGATGCCTCCATGCGGAGGAGCGCCGTACTTGAGCGCCTCCATGAGAAATCCGAACTTCTCGTTCGCCTCCTCTTCACTGATTCCGAGCAGCCTGAAGACCTCCTCCTGTATTTCGGGCCGGTGGATCCTGATGCTTCCTCCTCCCAGCTCCGTACCGTTGAGCACGATATCGTAAGCGATCGATTCGATCTCTTCGATATACTCCTTGTCGAGATCTCTGGGCATCGTAAAGGGGTGATGCAACGCCTTGACACGCCCCTCTTCCACTTCGAACATCGGAAAGTCGACGACCCAGACGAATTCGAAACGATCTTCGTCGATCAGCCCCATACGTTCGGCGATCTCGATACGCAGTCTTCCCATATAATCCAGGACGACCTTTTTGTCGCCGGCACCGAAAAAGACGATATCGCCTTTTTCGAGCCCGCATCGACTCACCAGCTCCTCCACCGCCTGTGAGCTCATAAACTTCAGCAACGGCCCCTTGAGCCCCTCCTCTTTCATCTGGAAATAGCCCAGCCCTTTCGCGCCGAATTTCGTGACGA
>VAPK010149927.1_pt1 | contig 10152 bp, 7 predicted proteins | sample 3395031 | NCBI WGS metagenome assembly VAPK01 (sample SAMN08290443, study PRJNA428436) | hydrothermal vent metagenome | isolation source: Deep-sea hydrothermal vent chimney 1 | place: Pacific Ocean: Juan De Fuca Ridge
AAATTAAATTACCGAAACAAACAGCATTAATGATTTTTGCAACTACTTTGGAAGATGGCAACGGAGCTGTAATCCAACGCAATTTTGTTCCTTTTAAAGTTGAAGGAGAGAAACCTGCAGAACTGATTACGAGAACACAATCTCCGTCCAATTTTACCAACGCTTCGTGGAGCATTAAAAACCTTGCCCCGCAAGATGGGAATAAAGTTTGGGGAATGGGGTCAGGATTTTTTGAATATCAATTTGAACTTCCCAAAAATTTGAAAACTGAGGTATTGTCAATATACAATTCCGTGCTGAACTGGCCTCCCGCTTTCCACAATCGAAATATTTAGAAAAAGGCGATGCCGAGCGTATTGGAATGACAATCGTTTCAGAAAAAGGAACTGATAACGGTTACGGCAAAAACAGCTATCCACAAACCGATGAAAAGTTGCATGGTTCGCTGGTAAAAATTACTGGCAACAACCAAAAAATTGCTGAAGTTGAATTGTCCGGCGATCCGGCAGACCACCGGGGTATCCTTTTGTGGATGAATCAAAAGCCGGGCTGGCAGTGGGGCGACAGCGACCGGAGCAAACTGTGGTTGCTCGATGAGACCGGTTCTTACGGTTACCTCGTAAAAGCCGAATTGGATAAAACATCAGAGAAGTTGGTCTTGAAAACTGGAAAAGTCATCCTTCGTTTGTATGTTGACGAATCAACAGAAAACCGCGGTGACCTTTCTGTTTACGGGAAAAATTCAGGAATGTACCCGATGGATTTAACCATTGTGGTTCAATTGAAAGATAAGTAACCAAAGAAAATAACTAACAAAAATTGAACACACTTCAATATTGTAATTCAAATATTGAGGACATTGTTATTTCTAATCACTTTTCTGAACAGTTCATTCACATTCAGTAAAAAAAGGAGCTTAAGAAAACCTCCAATTCCGACACCTTAATGATTTTTATGCTTAATTCTTCGAAATTACCGTTCCCGGTTTGAAATAGGCAGAATAAGCAGTTGGAGAACTTAACTCTTCAATTGCTTTTTTAATTCCCTTATCGTCTTTAATTGCTGCGCGGATTGCACCTTTTTGATAGTAGTACCTTGAAACAATTTCATCAACCAACAAATCACTTATTTCTTCTTTGAATTGAACCAAATCTTGACTGAGATTGGGTTTCAGTTTTGCTTGTAACGCATCGAATTCTGGTTTCGCCAGATCGAAATATTTTTCCCTTTTTGCCGATTTGATCAACTCTGCCATTTCATCTTTCGATTGAGATTCATATTCAAAATTGTTTTCTTTTACAAAAGCGGAAAACTCGTTATAAATCTCATCGGTTATTTTAAATTCTTCCGGTCCGGGAATCGATTTATTTTTATTTGAAAATTTAGTGGCAAAATCGAATATTAAAAATTTAGTAATTAAGCCTATTCCGAGACTGCTAAGTTCTTCACTTTTAATTTTAATATCAGGAACAATTCCGCCACCATCAAAAACCTTACGGCCGTTTTTGGTTGTAAATTCAGTAATTAATGAGTCAGGAATATGCCCAACGCTTCCATCTTCGTTTCGGTGTGCATAATCAAGTGCCTGAATGCAGCGCCCGCTGGGGATATAATATTTTGCAGTTGTAACTTTTAGTTTTGTGTTGTAACTTAAATCGCGAGTGGTTTGCACCAATCCCTTTCCAAAAGTACGGGTTCCAACAATAACTCCCCGATCGAGATCCTGAATTGCTCCTGAAACAATTTCTGAAGCTGAGGCAGAATTCCGATTGGTTAAAACGGCAATTTTAATCGTTGTGTCTAAAGGTTCTGCTGTTGCAATGTAAATTTTATCCCACTGTTTTACTTTACCACGCGTACTAACAATTTCTTCGCCTTTTGGCACAAATAGGTTTACAATTTTAACGGCTTCCATTAACAAACCTCCTGGGTTTGAACGTAAATCCAACACCAGCGATTCGGGTTTGTTTTCCTTTAATTCAAGAAAAGCATTTTGAACTTCCTTGCTACAACCTGCGGTAAAACTTGAAAGCCGGATATAAGCTGTTTTGTCATCTAACATTCCATAATAGGGAACGGCATTGATGGAGATTTTTTCGCGGACTACATCAACTGTGTAGGGTTTTTTAGCTCCCGGGCGCTGCAACTTAATCGTAACCGATTTGTGTGCCGGTCCTTTTAAAAGGTTGCTTACATCCTTTGTGTTCATTTTGGAAGTGGCTTTACCGGAAACTTCCAATATTACATCGCCTGCCTTTAGCCCAAATTTTTGTGCCGGAAAACCTTCATAAGGTTCGGCTATCACAATTTTATCTTTTTGCTTGCTTATTAAGGCACCAATTCCTGCATATTCGCCGGTGGTCATAAACCTAAAATCTTCAATCTTGTCTTCCGGGATATAATTTGTATAAGGATCTAACGAACTCAACATTCCATCGATACTGGTTTTTATCAATTTATTTGGATTTATTTCATCCACATAAAACATGTTCAACTCACGAAAAAGCGTGTGGTAAATATCAAGATCTTTAGCAATTTCAAAATTATTTTCGTCGCGGGTGAAACCCAAAAAACTTAAACTAATAACGGCAATAAAAACCGTTCCAATCCAAAATTTCTTCCAATTCATTTTATTGTTCTTTTTTGCTGAAATAAAATTATCAATATCCTATTTAAAATTAATATGCCAAAAGTAAAAAAACTTGTGCGATATATGTAGTTACATGCCCCATTACCTTACGTTAAATTATATTAATGCCAGTATATTAAACATGAATAATTCACAAATTGTTATATCCTAAAACAAAATTACGGTGATTTGGTTCGATGCACAATTCTGGTTCACGAAATAGACAAGACATTTGTACGAGGCAGGAATATACGCTTATGCTAACTTTTGGTATTTTGTCTTATCCCAATAAAAAAGTGAAACGTTTAGCAAATATGAATATCCGAAACCCAATAAATGTTCAGCAACACAGAAAGTGTTAAATGTGGTTAAATCGCAAATTTCATTAAACCCTTTTAAAAATTAAAGGTCAAAACCCCGAATTCAGAAAATATTTATATTAAAACATTTAAAAAATTAACATCATGAAAATTAGAAAATTGAGTCTTTTATTGATTGCTGCGGTCGTGGTTTCGACAGCAACAATGGCACAGCCACGTAATTTTAAAACTAAGGGGCAAAAAATGAATCCAGAAAAACGAGAAATGATGATGAAACGCCACATGCAACAAAACGGCGAACATCAAAATTTCCTCACCGAAAAACAGCAGGGAGCAATGAAAAACCTTAGGTTGGAAACGGCTATAAAAATAAAACCACTTAAAAATGAGTTACGCGAATTGATGGCTCACCAAAAAACTTTGACAACTGCCGATAATGCCGATTTGAAAGCCATCAACAAAAATATTGATAAAATAGCGGGGGCAAAAGCTGAGATAGCTAAAATTATGGCAGCTCAACAACAACAAGTCCGTGCCCTATTAACGGATGAACAACGTCTAAAATTTGACAGTATGAAAGGAAACCACGGAAAAAGTAATAATGCCGGTTTCAAGAGAAATAGGATGAGGAATAATTCAAAAAGTAGGCTTGGGGAAAGGTCATAGTAATATTTTCGATTGTTAAAATGAAAGCTGGTTTATTTGAACCGGCTTTTTTTATGTACGTATTTACCGACAATTTCCCCCCGTTCAACGAAAAAACTTCAGTTATTCGTTTAGGTTCAGGTAACCTGGCATTTTAAAAATAAACCAAACAATTAACAACTATAAAATGAAACACCTTATCCAAATTATTGCCTCCCTTATTCTTGTTGCTATTATTTCCTCGTCGTGTATTTTTATGGGATCTTTGTTAAAAGGAAATGGGAATGTTGTGGAAGAAACACGCAAAGCCGGGGAGTTCAATAAAATAAAAGTGAGTAGGGGAATGAACGTTTACATTTCGCAGGGCGATGAAACTAACATAGTTGTAAAAGCCGACGATAACTTGTTAGATGCTATTGAAACGCGAATGGAAGGAAATACATTAAAAATAACGGCCACGCAGAACATTCGCAGGGCAACTTCCAAAAAAATATTTGTAACCACTCCCAACATTGCGATGATTAAATCTACCGAAGGAAGCAACGTATTTTCAGAAACAGTTTTTAGTTGTTCACATACTTTAGTTAAGACCATTGTACCATGGAACTTCATAATCAAACCAGTAAAGCCAACTGCGGAAACCCGGAGGAGTGTTTGTATATGGAAAGTCGAGACGCTTAATATGAAATTTTGGGCCCCAGTAGTCAGGATAAGTTACTTCATTATACCAGCCTTCACTATAATTTTCGAGAATCTGGTTTTCAAAAACGGGATTTTCAGGAAATTTTCCTGTCGCCATATCGATTAAATGATCCTCCGAGCTTGGAGAAATAACAGCCCCTTGCGGTGTAGGTAATCCATATGCATGCAATGATCCGGATGTACCTCTTGCTGCTGGATAAATTGAAAGATATTTGTGGCCGCCACGCACATGAATGATCAGTTCCTGTGTAATATTAAAATTTTTAGTCCAAACACCATAACTTCTTGACCCAGACACCTGAAAATAAATAGTATCTGTAGTGCCTGCATCTTTTGGTTCAGGTTTCCATGTCAGTGTTTGTGCTAAATAAGGATGTGTAAGATCTTTTTTCCATTCAGCCTTATCCGGTTGACCACTTACGCTAACAACTTCACTTACGTCCTTTCCTACTTTATAATGATCCTGGCTTATATTAAAAAAACCAGCGTCAAGTTCAGCAACTACTGGATATACAGGAATCTTTACTTCCTCAGATACCTTCACAGAGATTTCCATAATAGGTACTGTTAACTCAAATAACTCAGAGGGCATGGGAATAACATCGGTTATTCCCTGTGATCCACGATTTGCTTCATCCCAACAACCCTCAAGAAGTCCTGTACAAGACCAACCTGGGAGAGAAGTAAAAGAGGAAGTTCCAATCCCATTATAAGGCTTGCTCTTTTGTTGATCACCAAATCCTATAGCTGTTATTCTTTCACCTTCACTCATTATTTTCCCTTTCGGACGTCTGGCACCCATATATGTATGACCACTCCTTTTAAAAAGGAGAAAAGGGTTGGTCTGAACACCGCTAATATTCGCAGTTGGTCCTCCATGAGGGGTTGATTCAATGACAACAAGTTTATCTAAATCTCTATCGATGGATCTGACCATCCCTACATGACCAGGATACCAATCGCCATTTAGATCAGAAGTCTTTTCCCCACTTAGAACAAAAAGCCCGTCTCCCGGCCGAAGATGTTTTCCAGGTAAATCCAATATCAAGTATGCCAAACGATTATCTTCATCAATATAAATATCTGAAAAATGTTGTATTTCCCCTGAGATAGAATTGGTCTGTTCATCAAGTACAATATTTTCAAGTGGAGCCCAGTTGTGCAGCTCATGTCCTATATCAACAACATCGTTTAGCTCGCTAATGTGAATTAATGAAATTAAGGGTGGTGAACCATCATCTTCCGGTTCATAATACATTGTCAGACGAACGGGTTTATTAAATGTAAGCCCTTCAGGTTCAAGACTAAGATGTATTACTTCGGAGGTAGCTTCATTTAATGTTGATATTTTAATAGTTGTTTCCTGATCTACCGCCCCAGGAGGGATCTCCAACCATCCTTTTCCTACCGAATTAGGAAGACTTAAAGTTCCTCCATTTTCAGCATCTACAACCATAACCGAAGATACATCGGTAACTGTATTAACATCATCCTGAGTTGAATCCAGAATACTATTTTTACAGCTAATAAAAAATGTAAAAAACAGAAGGAGCAGGAAAATAATGATTTTGCCAACTTTAGAAAATAAAATATTATAAAGTATTTTAAAAGGGTATAGATGTGAGATATTTATCATTACAGCCATTTTGGTTAATAATTATCAAGATACAACTTTAATTTCACTTCTATGAGCTTACAAATACATTTTTTATGAATTGCCTGATACACAAAAAGTTATGCTGCAATTTTTTGATTGTTGTTTAAAATTCCAAATTCTTCAATTGTTTTATATCCCAAAGCTGAATGTCTTCTTTTGGTTCTTAACCTGATATCTTAAACCTCCTGAAGAGTTAACTCAGATCGATTACACCTTTCTCATACCTTAAAATATAATTATGGGCAAATTGCTACCTTCATCTAATTTCAGAACAACTGATCCTATAAATATAACCTTCTGAATATCAAATAACGATTACTTTCCTATTGGATTTGGGAATGATACCAAATCAACAAAGGTATCACTATAGTATTCTCCATCACCCCTTTAAATATCTATATATCTACACTTTAAGTAAGTTTTGTAAATAGTTTTTCCTGAGACCATACAATTTTACAAAAAATACAATTAGTTTTTATATGTCTGTATCAATGAGAGTTGTACTATTTATTTAGTATATTTTTTTAACAACAAATTTGGTATCATCTTAAATCCTATTAGGTCGGTTGTTCTGAGCTTAGGCCATGCAATAAAAACGGGGTTTCGCCACTAAAACCAATATATTCCTTTCGAAAATCCCTTCAATTTTAAACAACCTCGATGGATCCTATTTACATAAGTTTTAGTGCCAAAATTTAGATCTGACTTTCAAAATATTATTCATTCAGAAAAGTAAAAATTACAAACTTTTTACTACTTTCACTTCTTAATTTATTTTTAAAGTCAAATAGAATTTCCTAAAAAAAGAAAAATGACAGCAACGAACAGGCGTGCTTTCCTAAAAACAGCAACTGCGGCAGGAGCAGGAATTATTCTTGCCCCACAAATATCGAAAGCAGGAGTTTCGAAACAGAAACAAAACAAAAGTGAAGTTAACATTGCATTTATAGGATGCGGCGGTAGAGGACGTGGGCACATGAAAAGGGCGGCCATGACAGAAGGCGTAAAAATTACCGCTTTTTGCGACATCGATCCGGAAGCGATTCCAAAAGCCCAAAAAGTACTAAAAGATCAGGGACATCCTGAAGCCGAAGTATATTCTGACGGGGAATATGCATTTAAAGAAATGTTAAAACGCGACGATATTGATGGTGTAATTATTGCCACTCCCTGGCTTTGGCACACAAGAATGGCGGTTGCCACAATGAAAGCCGGGAAATATGCAGCGGTTGAAGTTTCTGCTGCAAATACAATGGAAGAGTGCTGGGACCTGGTAAATACATCAGAAGAAACAGGGATGCCATGTATGATCCTGGAAAATGTGAATTACCGCCGCGATGTAATGGCCGTAATGAATATGGTTAAACAAGGAATTTTTGGAGAAGTAGTACATGCACGATGTGGATATCAGCATAACTTGCTTGGTGTTTTGTTCCAGCCCAAGCTGAAATTTGGCGAAGGTGCATCAGGCGAAGCACGGTGGAGAACTCAACATTCGTTAAAGCAAAATGCCGATGTTTACCCAACACACGGATTAGGTCCAATTGCAAAAATGCTCGACATCAACCGGGGAAACCGGTTCCTTTACTTAACTTCAACCGCATCGAAGGCAGTAGGTATTAAAGATTATATTGTGGAACAGGGAGGAGAAGATCACCCTTACGCAAAACTGCCTTGGAAATTGGGAGATGTGATTACTTCAACCATTAAAACCACTAATGGCGAAACAATAATTGTTACCCACGATTGTTATCTGCCCCGCCCCTACTCCCTGGGGTTTAGAGTTGATGGAACCGATGGGACAACCAACTTCGACATGGGCACAAAACGTATTTATGTTGAAGGCGTTTCAAAAAAATATGATCAGTGGGAAGATTTTCAGAAATGGCAAGATAAATACGATCACCCACTCTGGAAAAAATACGGAGAACAGGCAGAAGGATCGGGACATGGCGGAATGGATTTCTTTGTGACAAGAGAATTTATTAATGCTGTTAAAGAACAACGGCAACCTGTTATCGATGTTTACGATGCGGCAGCGTGGAGCGCTGTTACACCACTTTCGGAAGCTTCGATAGCACAGGGAAGTGCGCCTCAATATTTCCCCGATTTTACTAGAGGAAACTGGATGAAAAGAAAACCTATAAAATTTGAATAGTCGATTAAAAAAAGTGTTCTGTAACGGACACCTTTTTTGTTTACACTTAGGAAATATTTTTCTGCCTAATGAAAATTTTACTGATTCCCTTTGTATTGGGCACTTTCACATTATTTGCCCATTTACAAGAAGTAAAATCTACAGCCCTTATTATTGTTGATATTCAAGATTTCTATTTCCCTGGCGGAGCAGCGGAATTAGTTGAACCTGAAAAAGCTGCTGAAAAGGCAAAAACCCTACTTCAATATTTTCGCGAAAACAATGGCTTGGTTATACACGTGAAACACAACTTCAAACCAGGAGGAAAATTCAACAAACGAGTAGGACCCATTGAAGGGGAAAAAGTAATTTTGAAAGATGAAGTAAACGTATTTTTCAATACGGGTTTACACAAATGTCTTCAGTAAAACAACATTAAAAATCTTGTACTTTGTGGAATGCAAACCCACATGTATTTGGAAGCCGCCACCCGGACAACCCACGATTTGGCTTACAAATGCACGGTTGTTGAAGATGCCCGTGCAACACAAAATATTAAATACGGAGAAGTTACGATCCTGGCAAAAAATGTTCATTTTTCTACACTCTTTACTTTAAAAAGTTATGGCAAGGTGATAAACCTTAAGAGCTGTAAATTAATAAACACTTGTTTTATGCGTAGATATTTTGTTTTTTTAGTGAGTTGAAAAATCTGAAAATAGTGGTTCTATTAAAAGAATTTTTTAAAGAAGATAAAAAGCAAAATAACTTCGTCAATTCCAGTCATGTTATTTCATCACAAACTTTAAGGGAATTCCTCGAAGATCAAAGCAAGAAATAAAAAACAAGGAATAACAAATTAATGTCGTTTAATTAAGGCTGAAAGCCTTTTCAGGGTAAGCACAGGGCAACGCCCTGTGAAAAATATTCCGAGAAACTAGATAGTACTGAAAGTGCGTAAGCTTGTGCACTTTCAGTACTATTGTTTGATTCTTTATTGTGCAGTAGGGCGTTGCCCTACGTTTTTGCTTATACCCATTTTGGGCCTAACTAAGCGACATTGAATAACAAATCATAAAAATGAAGCAGTATCAAATAACTTCCCATTCCTGATTTCTTATTAAACATTTCAGATTGCCCTTTACAGTTATTCCACCACCTTCAACCACGCCTCCGCCATTAATTGTGCACCGGGCATTCCCGGATGTACACCATCGGCGCTCCAATAAGTTGCCGGCGCATGTTTTATTGCTTCATCAAAAACCTTTTGAAACGGAACCCACAATGTATTAAATTCACCGGCCAGTTTTTTTGCTACTGCCTGAAATTCTTTCATTGGCTTAACCCAGGTTTCGTCAACGGCCCGCGTTTTTAACAAATAATAAGGTTCGCAAATTACAAGTTTCACATTGGGCAATTCCTTTTTTGTCCGGTTAATAAGTTTTCTGAAATCGTTTTCATAAACCTCAATCGTACCATCATATTTTCCATTTCTAAAATGCCAATAATCGTTAACCCCAATTAAAATGCTTACCACATCGGGTTTTAAATCGATGCAATCTTTTTGCCAGCGGTCGGCCAATTGATAAACTTTGTTTCCACTTATTCCACGGTTATAAATGGTTAGGTCTTTTTCGGGCAGTGCATTTAACAAAGCTGAAGCGGCCAGAAAAGCATAACCATAGCCAAATGATTTTGGATTGTTGGGAAGTTCCTTCTTTTTTTCGCGCCCGGCATCGGTAATCGAATCGCCTTGAAAAAGGACCGTGTTCCCGTTTTCAAAAAGAGAATATTTAGGCTTTTTAGCTGAAGGTGAAATACTTGCTGATACAATGGTTGGAATGCTTGCCAATGCAGCAGCACTTATGGCTGATTTCTTTAGAAAATTCCGTCTTGATTGATTCATTTGATTTGTTTTATTTTTTGAATCATAAAAGTAGAAAGAATTATTTTCAATCTAACCTGAATAATTCACAAATTGTTCTATTGCAAAGGAGTTGTAAATTAATAAACGCTTGTTTTATGCGTAGATATTTTGTTTTTTAGCGAATTGAAAAATCTG
>VAPK010739260.1_pt1 | contig 10150 bp, 6 predicted proteins | sample 3395031 | NCBI WGS metagenome assembly VAPK01 (sample SAMN08290443, study PRJNA428436) | hydrothermal vent metagenome | isolation source: Deep-sea hydrothermal vent chimney 1 | place: Pacific Ocean: Juan De Fuca Ridge
GATGCGGTTTCCAACGAAAAGGGCGTTGACAAAAGCATAATCTTCGAAGCAATCGAGATTGCTTTGGCGACTGCAACCAAGAAGCGTTATACCAATGATGTCGATGTGCGTGTGGATATCGATCAGGAAACCGGTCATTACAAGACCTTTCGCCGCTGGCAAGTGGTGGAGGATGATGCGATGGATCAACCAGATCATCAGACTACGCTGAGTGCGGCTCAGTATGAAAATCCAGATATGAATGTCGGTGATTTCGTCGAGGAAGAGATCGAATCGGTGAAGTTTGGGCGCATTGCGGCACAGACGGCGAAGCAGGTTATTGTGCAGAAAGTGCGCGAAGCCGAACGCAAGCAGGTGGTGGAAGCGTATCGTGAACGTATCGGTGAACTGGTCATGGGTGTGGTCAAACGGGTGGAGCGCGGTAATGTTTATCTGGATCTGGGGGGTAATGCGGATGCGATTATTCCGCGTGAGGATATGATTCCGCGCGAAGCTATTCGCACCGGCGATCGGGTGCGTGGTTACATGAAAGAAATTAATGAAGAGGTTCGGGGTCCGCAGCTATTTGTCAGCCGTACGGCACCGGAGTTTCTGATTGAGTTGTTTAAAATTGAAGTGCCGGAAGTCGGTGAAAACCTGATTGATATTCTTGGTGCTGCCCGTGATCAGGGTTCTCGCGCCAAGATTGCCGTGCGCAGTAATGAAGCCCGGATCGATCCTGTCGGTGCCTGTGTCGGTATGCGCGGTTCACGGGTGCAGGCGGTTTCCAACGAACTAGCGGGTGAGCGCATCGATATCGTACTTTGGGATGAAAATGAGGCCCAGTTTGTTATCAATGCTATGTCGCCGGCGGTGGTCTCCTCAATTGTTGTTAATGAAGATAACAAGAGTATGGATATCGCCGTGGCAGAAGATCAGCTGTCACTGGCTATTGGCCGTGGTGGCCAGAACGTCAAGTTGGCCAGTGAACTGACCGGTTGGACTCTGAATGTGATGTCAGAAACGGATGCGGCGGAAAAATCCGACGTAGAAACGCAGAAGTCTCAGCAAATGTTTATGGACATGCTGGATGTGGATGAAGAAGTGGCCGTAATTCTGGTGCAGGAGGGATTCACCAGTATTGACGAAATTGCCTATGTACCCGTTAGCGAGATGTTGGCGATTGAGGAATTTGATGAAGACATCGTCGAGGAACTACGTGGACGAGCCAAGGACATTCTTTTGACTCGCGCTATCAGTAGTGAAGAAGATTTAACCAGTATAGAGCCGGCTGAGGATCTGCTGAAAATGGAAGGTATGACTAAAGATCTAGCCTACCAGATGGCGCACAACGGCATCATCAGCATGGAGGATTTGGCTGAACAGTCAGTGGATGAACTACTGGAGATCGAAGGGCTTGATGAAGAGCTGGCGGCAAAATTGATTATGACCGCACGTGAACCATGGTTTGCGGAAGAGCAGAGTAAATGATTCTAGCCCATGGCAGGAGAATAAATTTATGGCTGATGTAACAGTCACACAATTTGCAGAAGTAGTAGGTATTTCGGTAGACCGATTGCTGACCCAGTTAAAAGAAGCAGGTGTTAGCATTACCGATGCAAATGCAAGTATAAACGATGCTGAAAAAATTAAATTGCTGAGTTTCTTGCGCAATAAACATGGGTCAGATTCTGCTAATGAAGCAAAAGCAGTTTCGCCTCGCAAAGTAACGTTAAATCGCAAGTCAACCAGTGAACTGAAACAGTCGGCAGGGCATGGCAAGTCCAAGTCGGTGGTGGTGGAAGTCCGCAAGAAACGCACCTACGTCAAGCGTGAAGACGTACAGGAAGATGAAACGGTCGCGGCGGAAAAGGCGAAGCTTGAGAAAGAGAAGCTGTTAGCTGAGCAGCGCCAGCGTGAGGATGACGAAAAACGTCGGCAGCAGGAAATCGAAGCAAAGCGTCAGGCTGAAGAAGATGCTGAACGTGAAAAAACACGTCGCCTAGAAGAAGAAAAACGCAAGGCAGAAGAAAGTAAGAAGGCGGCACCCGCGAGCAAGGCTAAGCCTGCATCAGCGGAGCCAGCAGCTGATGCCCGCAGTAAGCATAAAAAATCGGCCAAGCCTGATCGCGGCGGCGATACCCGTTATGGACGTAAAGAGTTGCATGTTACGGCTGACAAGTCAGGCCGTCGCCGGAAAAAACCAAAACGTGTCGCGAGATCGGCTGTTTCTGCCGCTGGTGAACATGGATTTACCCGGCCAACCGCACCTATTGTGCATGAAGTTTCGATACCTGAAACTATCAGTGTGGGTGATCTGGCGCAGAAAATGTCGGTAAAAGCGGCAGAAGTCATCAAAGTGCTCATGAATATGGGTTCCATGGTGACGATTAACCAGGTGCTGGATCAGGATACTGCGACCCTGGTGGTCGAGGACATGGGTCACAAGGTCAAGTTGCTAGTAGAGGACGAACTTGAGACATCCCTGATTGATGATAGCCAGGAAGGGGATAGAGTTTCCCGTGCGCCCGTGGTGACTATTATGGGTCATGTCGATCATGGCAAGACTTCACTGCTGGACTATATTCGGGAATCACGGGTTGCTGCGGGTGAGTCCGGCGGCATCACCCAGCATATCGGTGCCTATCATGTGCATACAGATTCGGGTGATATTACTTTCCTTGATACTCCTGGCCATGCTGCATTTACCGCGATGCGTGCGCGCGGTGCCAAAGTCACCGATATTGTAATTCTGGTAGTAGCGGCGGATGACGGCGTGATGCCGCAAACGCGTGAGGCGATCCAGCATGCCCGCTCGGCAGAAGTACCGTTGATTATTGCGGTTAACAAGATCGATAAGGAAAATGCTGATCCGGACAGGGTAAAGAATGAATTGAGTCAGGAAGACGTGATCCCGGAAGACTGGGGTGGCGATACCATGTTTGTCAATGTCTCAGCGCATACCGGCGAAGGCGTGGATACCCTGCTCGAAGCCGTGTCACTACAGGCCGAAGTGCTGGAATTGAAAGCGATAGCCGATGGTCCAGCCCGTGGTTCGGTGGTGGAATCCCGACTGGACAAGGGACGTGGTCCGGTAGCGACCATCCTGGTACAGAAAGGTACCCTGAATAAAGGCGATATTTTACTGGCTGGCCTGGAATATGGTCGGGTTCGCGCTATGCTCAATGATAAGGGTGAAATGGTGGACAGTGTGGGTCCTTCGATGCCGGTGGAAGTTCTGGGGTTATCCGGTACTCCGATGGCAGGCGATGAGGCCACGGTGGTGGAATCTGAGCGCAAGGCGCGTGAAGTGGCTATGTTCCGTCATAGTAAGTCGCGTGATGTCAAGCTGGCGCGCCAGCAGGCCGCCAAGCTGGAAAATATGTTTTCGCAGATGGAATCGGGCGAAGTCAGTACCCTCAACATTCTGCTCAAAGCCGATGTGCGAGGTTCCAGCGAAGCTATCGCTGATGCGCTCAACAATCTGTCAACCGATGAAGTGAAGGTAAAAATCGTTTCCAGTGGTGTTGGCGGGATTAACGAATCTGATGTTAATCTGGCGGTGGCTGCCGGTGCCATTGTAATCGGTTTCAATGTTCGCGCCGATGCGGTGGCCAAGCGCTTGATCGACGAAGAGAGCGTGGATCTGCATTATTATAGTGTGATCTATGATCTTATTGATGATGTCAAAGCAGCCATGAGTGGTATGCTTTCGCCCGAAATCAGGGAACAGATTATCGGTCTGGCCGAAGTCCGGGATGTTTTCCGTTCTCCCAAGCTGGGCGCGATTGCTGGCTGTATGGTAACCGAGGGTCTGGTCAAGCGGCATAATCCGATCCGTGTACTACGTGATAATGTAGTGATTTACGAGGGTGAGCTTGAATCTCTGCGTCGCTTCAAAGATGATGTCAACGAAGTCAAACAGGGTATGGAATGCGGCATTGGCGTGAAGAACTACAATGATGTTAAACCCGGCGATCAAATCGAAGTATTCGAAATGATCGAGGTTCAGCGCGAGCTGTAGGTACGGCTTTAGCCGTACAACACGCACACTATTCGACTCGTTCCCACGGTTTCCGTGGGAACGCATATTACGTGCGGGTTTCCACGCGGAGCATGGGAACTAGAAACCAGAAAAGGTTCCGCGCTAGCTATAACTGGCAATCATTATCCATTTAACGACAGTACTTTCTAATGCCCAAAGACTTTAGCCGTAGTCGCCGAGTAGGTGAACAGATTCAACGTGAGCTGGCGGTTCTCATTCAGCAGGAAATCAAGGATCCGCGCCTGGGAATGGTAACGGTGTCTGCGGTGGATGTGTCGCGTGATTTGTCGGTGGCCAAAGTATTTGTCACCGTGTTCGATGAAGAACATGATATGACACAAACGCTGGATGTGCTGAATCGTGCGGCTGGTTTTCTGCGTCATTGGTTGGGTAAAGGGATGAGCCTGCGTAGCGTGCCGACATTAAAATTTATCTATGATGCCTCGGTTAGCAATGGTAATCGTTTATCCAGTTTAATTGATCAAGCTGTGACCTCCGATCATGATAAACATCAGGAGCAGGATTTAGAGGCTCCAGAACAACCGGATCAGGATTAGGCAGTTTCATGGCTCGACGCAGACGCAACAAAGGTCGCAATATTAACGGCATTCTTCTACTCGATAAACCGATAGGTATGACCTCGAACGCGGCTTTACAGCGGGTCAAGCGGTTATTCAATGCCAATAAGGCGGGCCATACCGGCAATCTGGATCCCATGGCCAGTGGTTTGTTGCCTATTTGCCTGGGTGAGGCTACCAAGGTCTCCGGTTTTTTACTGGATTCCGATAAGCACTATACGGGTACTTGCAAACTGGGTGAGCGTACGGATTCCGGCGATGCCGATGGTGTGGTGGTAGAAACCCGGCCAGTGGCAGAGTACAGCGAGGCGCGCATTCGCGAGATCTTCAATCAGTTTATGGGGGAGATTAGCCAGATTCCGCCCATGCATTCAGCGATCAAGGTGAATGGTCAGCCTCTGTACAAGTTGGCGCACCAAGGGATTGAGATCGAACGCAAGCCACGCCAGGTCAACATTTTTAGCCTTGAATTGTTGCGCCAGGCCGAGGATGAACTGGACATTGATGTGCATTGTTCGAAAGGCACCTATATCCGTACTCTGGTGCAGGATATAGGTGAGAAACTGGGTTGTGGGGCGCATCTGAATGCCTTACGGCGCACGGGCGCGGGTCCGTTTGAGATAGAAAACAGTACCACCTTGGCGGATTTGGAACAGCTGGCTGAAGAAAAAGACTTTGCGGTCATGGATGCTCGCCTGTTGCCTATGGAATATGCGCTGGCAGACTGGCCCCAGCTGATTTTAACGCGGGACAGTACGCATTATCTGCGCCAGGGGCAGGCGGTACAGGTGCCCAAAGCACCAACGCGCGGCTGGGTTTGCCTGTTTGCCGATGATGATCGTTTTCTCGGTGTGGGTCAGATTTTAGGCGATGGCCGGGTCGCGCCCCGGCGATTGATAAACCTGGCCTAAATTCGGCGTAATTCTAGCGAAATTAGCCTATTCCCCCGGAATTAGCTTGTCTCAGGTACCTGCGCGCAGGTAGAATACGCGCTTTCTTTGTTTCACCAATTTTTATGTAATTACAGGAGCTTGCGATGTCAATTAATGCCGAAAGCAAGGCGAACATCGTTTCAAACTATCAGCGTTCAGGCACTGACACTGGATCCCCCGAAGTTCAGGTCGCATTGTTGTCGGCGCGTATTAACGATTTATCTGATCACTTCAAAACCCATATTCATGATCATCACTCCCGTCAGGGACTTTTACGTATGGTTAGTCAGCGTCGCAAATTACTCGATTATCTCAAGAAGAAGGATCTGCAACGCTACCGTGACCTGATTGCAGGCCTGGGTCTACGTAAATAATTTTTCGTTAAGTTCATCGTTTAAGGAACATACATGGCCGTTGTTAAAAAAGAATTCAAGTTTGGTAATCATACTGTCACGCTCGAAACTGGAGAGATTGCTCGGCAGGCCTCTGGTGCGGTCATGGTCAGAATGGGGGAAACCGTTGTTCTGGTAACCGCCGTTGCGGATAAGAAAGAAGTAGCCGGTCGGGACTTTTTCCCGATGACAGTTGATTACACCGAAAAGACCTACGCCGCAGGCAAGATTCCCGGAGGCTTTCTGAAGCGTGAAGGCCGACCGTCTGACAATGAAACGTTGACTGCCCGTCTGATTGATCGTCCGATTCGTCCGTTGTTCCCTGAAGGTTTTACCAACGAAGTTCAAATTATTTGTACGGTTATGTCGCTGGATCCAGCGGTAACGCCGGATATTCCAGCGATGCTCGGCGCATCTGCTGCACTGACCTTGTCTGGTGCACCGTTTAACGGTCCGATTGCTGCTGCCCGTGTAGGCTATCAGGACGGCGAGTATCTGCTTAATCCAAGCAAGACCGAAATTGAAGATTCAGAGCTGGATCTGATCGTGGCCGGTACCGATGCTGCTGTGTTGATGGTGGAATCCGAAGCTAAAATACTCTCTGAAGAAGTGATGCTGGGTGCGGTAATGTTCGGCCATGAAGCCTTCCAGGTGGCGATTAAGGCTATTCGTGAGCTGGCCGCTGATGCCGGTACGGTAGCTTGGGATTGGCAGGCGGCAGAAGAAAATGTTGCACTAAGTGAAGCCGTCAGTGCTGCTAGTGAAACATCATTTGCTGAAGCCTATACCATTCGTGAAAAAATGCCGCGTTACACGCGTCTGAGTGAAATTCGCAAAGAAATCAAAGCCAAGCTGGTTGACGAAGAAGGCGAAGGTTATTCTGAGGAAGAAGTTTCCGATGCCATTGAAAAACTTGAGAAGACCGTTGTGCGTAGCAAGATTCTCAGTGGTGAACCGCGTATCGATGGACGTGATACCCGCACCGTGCGTGATATCACGGTAAAAGTCGGCGTATTGCCGCGCACCCATGGCTCTGCCCTGTTCACCCGTGGTGAAACGCAGGCACTGGTGGTGACCACCCTGGGTACAGAACGTGATTCTCAGATTATTGATGCACTGGAAGGTTCCTACCGCGATCCCTTCATGCTGCAATACAACTTCCCGCCTTATTCAGTCGGCGAAACCGGGCGCGTGGGTACGCCGAAGCGCCGTGAAATCGGCCACGGGCGTCTGGCCAAGCGTGGCGTGCTGGGTGTGATGCCGGATATGGAAGAATATCCCTATTCCCTGCGCGTGGTGTCTGAAATTACCGAATCCAATGGTTCAAGTTCTATGGCTTCCGTTTGCGCTAGCAGCTTGTCCATGATGCATGCAGGTGTGCCATTGAAGGCGCCGGTTGCCGGCATCGCAATGGGCCTGATCAAAGAAGAAGACAAGTTTGCGATATTGACCGACATCCTTGGTGATGAAGATCATCTGGGTGACATGGATTTCAAGGTCGCAGGTACTGACAACGGTATTACCGCCCTGCAGATGGACATCAAGATTGAAGGCATCACCAAAGAAATCATGGAGATTGCTTTGGATCAGGCCAAAGAAGGTCGTCTGCACATTCTTGAAAAAATGAATGCTGTGATCGACAAGCCGCGCGAAGAGCTGTCCGAGTTTGCACCGCGTTATGTTACCTTCAAGATCAACCCGGACAAGATTCGTGATGTGATTGGCAAGGGTGGCGCAACCATTCGTTCGATTACCGAAGAAACGGGTACGACGATTGATATCAGTGATGATGGTACGATCAAGATTGCTTCCAGTGATCAGGCTGCTGCCAACGAAGCACGTGAGAAAGTCGAACGTTTGACCGCCGATGTTGAAGTGGGTCAAATCTATGAGGGCCGGGTTGCCAAACTAATGGATTTCGGCGCTTTTGTGACTATTTTGCCGGGCAAAGATGGCTTGGTGCATGTATCACAAATTTGCGAAGAGCGGGTTGAGAATGTCAGCGATAAACTTACAGAAGGTGAGCTTATCAAGGTCAAAGTATTGGAAATTGACAAGCAGGGTCGTATTCGCCTGAGCATGAAAGCGGTAGAAGCAGGTTGAACTGAAACTGCAAAATAAAAAAGGGCCATATGGCCCTTTTTTTATGTCTGTTAAACCGGTTCATGGCTAAAGTTGGCATATTATGTGAATGTTCTTGCTCAGCAAGATTGATCTAAACAAATCTGTTCCATACAGATAATATCGCTGAGGGTTTATGCTAAGAATTTGTATTATATATATTATATTTCTGCTTATGCTTAGCGCATGCAGCACTATTGGCGTTGGTGTTGCTCCACCGGAAGAGATCAAGTCCCCAGAAATGGGAATGATCTTTGGCAATATTCAGGCCCCAGAGCGGGTAATCGAGGTGAGTTTACGTGAGTATGGTAAGGTTTATATTCGTCCCTTTAATCGTCCACCGCGCGTTCTAATTTATAAAAACGGGAACTTCATGGCTGAAAACCTGAAGCCGGGTAAATATATATTTTCCTCAATGGTGACGCTGAACAAACGCTATAATCTGGTACAGAAAAAAATTGATGCTTATCAGCGTATTGTAACGGTGCATCCAGGAGAGCTGGTTTATATCGGTTCCTTCGCGTTATTTGAACTGCATCAGGAAAATCGGCATCGGGCAAAATTTAAAGTGTTGAGAATGCGTAAGCCAGATGAACGTACCGTGATCAAGATGCTTTATGACCGATCCGCCGGTACGGGCTGGCAGGATCTTTTTGCACGAAGATTAATGGAGCTGCGTTGAACAGCGGGTTTGTATTTTAATGCAAAGACGCAGCGGCGCAGAGAATGCAAAGATAAAAAAATGCAGGGCCGGTTCTCTCGTTCCCACGCTCCGGCGTGGGAACGGATACCCGAATCAGCGTATCGATTGATGTATGGATTCCCACGCGGGAGCGTGGGAACCAGAAAGGGGTGATTACCGCACCTTAAGCGGAGGGCATTTCACGTCCTTTGCATCCGTGCGTTAAATCTCTCTGGGTGTCATTCTCCGCTGCTTGCAGCGAAAACGGATGGGTAGAGCAAAGCGAAACCCATCAGCACGCGACAACTTAATACCCCGCCAGCTTGCTACGGGGTAGTTTATTAAGGATATTCTCGTATTACCTGTTTGCCCGATTTTCAATCAGATCATCCACCACAGCCGGGTCGGCCAGGGTTGACGTATCGCCCAAATTATCCAGCTCATTGGCGGCAATTTTACGCAGGATGCGGCGCATGATCTTGCCTGAGCGGGTTTTGGGCAGGCCGGGTGCCCACTGGATCAGATCTGGTGAGGCGATGGGGCCAATTTCTTTGCGCACCTGTTTGACCAGTTCTTTGCGTAATTCGTCAGTGGCTTCCACGCCTTTAACCAGGGTGACATAGGCGTAGATCCCCTGCCCCTTGATATCATGCGGATAGCCTACTACGGCTGCCTCCGCTACCGCCTTATGCAGCACCAGTGCACTTTCTACTTCGGCCGTACCCATGCGATGCCCCGAGACGTTGAGCACATCATCCATGCGTCCGGTGATCCAATAGTAGCCATCGGTATCACGTCTTGCGCCGTCGCCGGTAAAATAGTAACCGGGGTAGGTGGAAAAATAGGTATCGATAAAGCGTTGGTGATCACCGTAGAGTGTGCGCATTTGCCCAGGCCAGGGTTGGCACATGACCAGCGCGCCTTCGGCCTCACCTTCGATGAGTTTGCCCTCTGTATCCATGATTCCTGGAACAACCCCGAAGAAGGGACGGCTGGCCGAACCGGGTTTTAGTGGTGTGGCACCGGGCAGCGGCGTGATCAGGTGGCCGCCGGTTTCAGTCTGCCACCAGGTATCGACGATGGGACAGCGGCTATCGCCTACCACATGGTAGTACCACTCCCAGGCTTCAGGGTTGATGGGTTCACCCACGCTGCCGAGAATGCGCAGGCTGGCGCGGGAGGTTTTTTTCACCGGTTCGTCACCATCGCGCATTAGTGCTCGAATAGCCGTAGGTGCGGTATAAAAGGCATTGACTTGATGCTTGTCAATAGTCTGCCAGAAACGGGATGCGTCCGGATAAGTAGGAACGCTTTCGAACATGAGAGTGGTGCTGCCAATGGCTAGCGGACCATAGACGGTGTAACTATGACCGGTAACCCAGCCGACATCGGCGGAGCACCAGAAAATATCGCCATCGTGC
>VAPK010044251.1_pt1 | contig 10149 bp, 5 predicted proteins | sample 3395031 | NCBI WGS metagenome assembly VAPK01 (sample SAMN08290443, study PRJNA428436) | hydrothermal vent metagenome | isolation source: Deep-sea hydrothermal vent chimney 1 | place: Pacific Ocean: Juan De Fuca Ridge
CAAAGGTAAGAACATTGCACTTACTGCTTGCGGACAATTGTTACAACTTTGGCAATCGTGCGATTGATCATCACAACATGATTTATCCATTGAACCTTGCTGAGAATCCAGGTTTGTATGCTGCATGCCCATATCTAAAGAACATTCATTCTTTACCTGAACAGGCTGACTCATGCTCATTTGCATGCCGACAACTTCAACACCCGCACTGATCAACTGCACCGGCAATGCACTGATTGCCAGAATAGTTAAATATGTCAGTGCTTTTTTTATCATAGGTTTCAGCTTAGTCTAATTTTAGATCTCATGCAATGCGCATATTTTCTTTTAACGTACTTTAATGCAACTTGCAGTAAGAACATCTGTATTTGATTAAGTTCAGCTGAAAACAAGATCAAACATTTATTTAATGGCTTTCAATATAAATATTGAAACCGCAGCTCATTTATAAGGAATAATTTAACAAATGTTTTTATTCAGAACATATACTATTTAAGATAATTATGAGAAGTTATTGAATCCACCAAGTTAACTTTCAGAACATTATAACCACATGCTTAACAAGCCTTTTATAGCAAATCTACTCCTCGTATTATGTTGTTTTTACTCCAATGTAAGTTTCTCGCTCGAAAATGTTCGCCACAATGCATCCTCATCTCTGGCAAATCATGACAATCAACCAATTATAACTGCTGTCGTACCTCAATTTTTTCCTCCTTTTTATCACATAGATAAAGAAGGCTTACCTTATGGTATGGCAATAGAAGTTTTGAATGAAATTGATCATGATGCAGGGTATTTAAGCAGATACATCGTTAAAAAATCCTGGGAGGATGTTTTTAAAGCTATCGATTCTGGTGAGGCTCAGCTCATTCCTAGTCTTGGTATTACCGAAGCACGGAAAAAAAATTATTTCTTTACCCAAGCTTACGCTAAAACAGATATCACTGTATTTACACGCCCCGATAACATTATTCACACAGCAGCAGCTCTTACAAACTTACAAGTTGGTGTTGTTAAAAAAAATGTGGGTGAAAAAATAGCAGAGCAACAAAAGCTTAAAAATATTCACGCTTATGGTTCAATTAAGCTGGCCTTTGATGCGCTTATAAATAAAAAAATTGATGCCATCATTTATCCAAAAATAATTTCTAATACTGCAGCAAATCAATTAAACATTGAACATTTAATTCATGAGACAAGCATCACATTAAAAACTATCCATAGAGCGATTGCCGTTAGTAAAAAATATCCGGAAATTTTTAAAAAACTAAATGCTGCCCTTAACAACTATATGCACTCACAAGATTTCAAAGATACTAATCGTGCATGGTATGGAGAAAAAGCGAATATATTCACAAGAACTGAACTTGTTTTTTTAAACCTGTTCATTTTAATTTTTACTATCCTGTTTTTTAATTATTTCTGGCGAAAAAGAAATTTTTCTATCTTAACTAGAGATAGCGGTAACGGTAACGGTAATACTATTTGGATAGTAACCCTTATTTCTATTTTAATTACCACAACAAGTATTGTGACACTTTCAACACTATGGATACTCTACGAAACCTCATTTAATGAAGAACGACTCCGCCTTATTAGTATGGTAAAAAGTCGTGCTCGCCTGATAGAAGCAGTGGCTCGCAATGATCTGACCGAAAGCAAAGAATTTCATACTCAACCTGTTGCAAGTGCCCACGCCAGAACTCTGGATCAAGTTATTAGTGCTCACAAAAATTTCCGGGGGTTTGGAGAAACAGGGGAATTTACTTTAGCACGAAAGGATAAAAACAAAATAAAATTTGTCTTACGACAAAGACACTCTCATTTAGAAGTACCTAAACCTGTTAGTTTAAATTCAAAACTGGCTGTACCAATGCAATTAGCTTTACTTGGACATTCAGGAACTATTATTGGTAAAGATTACCGCGGAGAGAATGTGCTGGCAGCTTATGAACCTGTGAGTGTACTTAATCTTGGCATTGTGGCAAAAATTGATTTATCTGAAATTCGTGAACCGTATATACGCAGTGCTTTGTATATTTTAATCATTGTAATGCTGGTTTCACTTTTAGGCTCCTTACTTTTCTTTTATATAATAATACCGATCATTAATAAAATAAAAGAAACTGAACAACGCTTCCATCAGCTATTTCTTAATAACTACATGCCGATACTGCTCATTGATGCTAATAATGCACAAATTATAGAAGCTAACAAAGCGGCAATTAAATACTATGGTTATACTATGGAAGAATTTAAATCTTATAAGATTGATATTTTATCAACTGATCCTGCAACATCCATTCTTCCAAAATTACGACAGGTACAAACCAGTAAAAATAAATCTTTATTAACACAACATCGTTTACAAAATGGTGATGTTCGGGATGTAGAAATATTAATGAGTCCCGTTAAGATTCATAACGAAACTCTCATTTACTGCGTTGTTCTTGATATCACAAATAAATTAAAAAAAGAAAATGAACATGCTCGTCTGGAAAAAGACTTAGAACAAGCACGTAAGATGGAAGCACTTGGTCAGCTTACAGGCGGTATTGCACACGACTTTAACAATATGCTCGGTATTATTATGGGCTATACTGAATTATCTCGTGATAAACTATCCAATGATACTAATAATAAAATTCCGGGGTATCTGGATCAGGTCACCGCAGCATCAAAACGTGCTAAAGAGTTAATTGCCTCAATGATGTTATTTAGTCGTTCTGGTGAGAGCGATTATCAAGCGATAAACATTTCGACATTAGTTAAAGAAGATCTCAAAATGTTACGCTCTATTATTCCAACAAGCATTGAAATAAATTCTAATATCAAAAAAAACTTACAGGCTGTTTTAATTGAACCCGTTAAACTTCAACAATTACTCATGAACCTTTGCATTAATGCAAGAGATGCGATGGATAACCAGGGCACATTAACGGTCAAGCTGGACAATCAAAAAATAATTTGTGAAACATGCCTTATTAGCTATGAACACATTGATGGTGATTGGATTGATATGTCCGTAACCGATACAGGTTCAGGTATGTCTGAAAATGTCATGCAACATTTATTCGAACCTTTCTTTACTACTAAAGCACAAGGTAAAGGAACTGGCATGGGTATGGCCGTTGTCCATGGTATTGTTAAAGACTTAAAAGGACATATTCTAATTGATACCGAAGTAGGCAAAGGTACTACGATTCATATTTTATTTAAACCTGTTGAGAAAAAAGATGATACTGGCAAGATAACTAAAGATGTTTCAGTCAAGCAGGAAAAACATCACGAAAGAATTCTAATTGTTGATGATGAAGAAAGCTTATCGGAATTATTGGGTGATATGCTTGAAATTTATGGATATCAATGCACATGTTTTTCTTCTTCAAGTAAAGCACTGACTGAATTTAGCCAGTCCCCTGAGAAATTTGATCTCATCATTTCAGATCAAACCATGCCTGAATTAACCGGTTTAGAAATGATTAAAAAAATGAGAGCAATTCGAGCAGATATTCCTGCCATTATTGCAACTGGTCATAGTGATAACCTTAACGACTCAATTGCAAAAGAAAATAATATTGAGCTTTTGACTAAACCGTTACCTAAAAAGGTATTACTGGAAACCATAAATGATATTTTTAAAAGATAGAAAAACTTACCACTCTCGCCATTCTGAATAGAATTATATAGGTCGGTATTCATGCCGACGCAAAGGTACAACAAACCCACATAACTCTTTAATTAATACTGAGGCATTCAATTACAATGGTTGCTTTAATTGCACCGCGTTGGCCTGGCAGCTCTATGGCGTCCATGCCATTGCTGCATAAGTACATCCTTGTACAAAAAGTCCAACCTACAAAAAACCACTTATATCTGCGAAATGAAATTCCGTCCTTCATTCAGGACAAACTCTTTAAAAGCCTGAGTAATCGGTGAAAGTCGTTTGTCTTTACGATGTACTAAATACCAGTGCCGCATAATGGGGAAATCTTCTACATCTAAAATAACCAACCGCTTTGTTTCCAACTCTAGCTCAATGGTATGAATTGAAACGATACCCAAACCCATGCCCGCCTGCACTGCTTGTTTAATCGCCTCGTTTTCGTTCATTTCCATACTCGAAGTGATCGTAAGACTATGTTCTTCAAAAAAGCGTTGCATTGCGGTTCGTGTACCAGACCCCTTTTCACGCACCACGAAAGTTTGATCTTGTAACATATATAAAGGTATAGGTTGTTTATCCACTAAAGGGTGATCCGGAGCCGCAACTACGACTAAAGGGTTATCCGCAAAAACTTCTGTTACCAGATCCACATCTTCCGGGGGACGACCCATAATGGCGATATCCTTTTCATTATCAGCTAGTTGGCGAAGTAAGTGCTCACGGTTAGTAACATCCAGACTCACGGTTGAGCCCTCATGCTGCTTATTAAACATGGATAACATACGTGTCGCGAAGGCATTTGCGGTAGTGGCAACAGTAATTTCCAAACGACCTGATTTAAGTCCTTTTAGCTGTTCCAGTACCTCACCGGCCTCTTCCAGCTGCTCCGCAATTGTCCTGCAATAGTGATACATCTCTCTCCCAGCTTCGGTTAAATAGGTTTTTCGACCGACTTGTTCAAGCAATGGAAGCCCTGCATTCTCCTCTAACTGCTTGATTTGCATAGAAACAGCGGGCTGACTGAGGTGAAGCTCTTTGGATGCCCTGGTGTAGCTCAAAAGGCGAGCTACCACCTCGAAGACTTCTAATTGTCGAAAGGTTATATTCATAAGGTTTTACTTATCATAATCATCAAAATAATTGAGTATCAATTATGACTGATCCTACGTATAGTCGCAAAACTTTCTGGCACAGAGCTCAAACTAATTGAGTATCTGACCTGAACGAGAAAGGTCTTTTTTAAAAAGATTAAGACCAAAACGAATTTATATAAACGAGGAAATCTATAATGGATCAATCAGCACGGTATGCAGACTTAAGTCTGGATGAAGCAACACTTTTAGCCGAAGGCAAGCACATGTTAGTGGCTTACACCATGACACCTATGCCTGGTTTTGGTGGTTATTTAGAAATTGCGGCTCACTTCGCAGCTGAATCATCAACAGGTACTAACGTTGAAGTTTGTACTACTGATGACTTTACTAAAGGCCTTGATGCAATAGTATACGAAATTGATGAAGCTAAAGGCATCATGAAAATCGCTTACCCTAGTGACTTATTCGATCGCAACGTCATTGACGGCCGTTCAATGGTTGTATCTTTCTTAACGCTTGCTATTGGTAACAACCAGGGCATGGGTGATGTGCAATGTGCACAGATGATCGATTTCCACGTACCAAAAGCTATGCTTATGGCTTTCGATGGTCCTTCAGTAGATATCACTGATCTTTGGAACATCTTAGGTCGTCCACGTGAAAACGGTGGTTACATCGCGGGTACTATCATCAAACCTAAATTAGGTTTACGTCCTGAGCCTTTCGCTGAAGCGGCATACCAGTTCTGGTTAGGTGGCGATTTCATCAAAAATGATGAACCTCAAGGCAACCAGGTTTTCTGCCCAATGAAAAAGGTTATTCCTTTAGTTGCTGATGCAATGAAACGTGCACAAGACGAAACTGGCGAAGCTAAAATCTTCTCTGCTAACATCACAGCTGACGATCACCACGAAATGTGTGCTCGTGCTGACTTCATCTTAGAAACTTTTGCTGAAAATGCTCATGCAGTTGCTTTCTTGGTTGATGGTTATGTTGGTGGCCCAGGTATGGTGACAACTGCACGCCGTAACTATCCTTCACAATACTTACATTATCATCGTGCAGGTCACGGTGCAGTTACTTCACCGTCTTCAGTTCGTGGTTATACTGCTTTCGTTCTTTCTAAGCTTTCTCGTCTTATGGGTGCTTCTGGTATCCACGTGGGTACTATGGGCTTCGGTAAAATGGAAGGTGGTGCTGACGATAAGAACACCGCATACATGATCGAACGTGATAGCGCTGATGGTCCAGTTTATCACCAAGAATGGTTCGGTATGAAACCTACTACGCCAATCATCTCTGGTGGTATGAATGCGTTACGTCTTCCTGGCTTCTTCGAGAACTTAGGTCACGGTAACGTCATCAACACTTCTGGTGGTGGTTCTTACGGTCACATCGATTCTCCTGCAGCTGGTGCAAAGTCTTTACGTCAAGCATTTGAATGTTGGAAAGCAGGCGCTGACCCAATCGAATTCGCTAAAGAGCATAATGAATTTGCTCGTGCATTCGAATCATTCCCAGGTGATGCTGATTCAATCTTCCCAGGTTGGAGAGACAAGCTAGGCGTTCACAAGTAAGCAGTACGTTTTAGTTGAGAAAGGCCCCTGCTAGCAGGGGCTTTTTTTTCCAATATGTAAAACTTAAAAGCGCTGTAGTTTTTAAAACAGGTTTTTAATTATTCGCAAATTAATTTTATCTTTAAGTTAATTTACGAATAATTAAATATAACGATCACAAGTATAGGAATGCATCATGAGCGATATAGACATCGAACAATATAAAATTACTGAAGAACCTTATTATGAAGCAATGGGTGATGAAGTTGCGTTATATGAAGCAGCTTATAAAGCACGTATGCCTGTTATCGTAAAAGGCCCAACAGGTTGTGGTAAGTCTCGTTTTATTGAGCACATGGCGTATAAATTAGGCAAGCCGTTAATTACAGTTGCTTGTAATGAAGATATGACAGCATCTGATTTAGTCGGTCGTTACTTGCTTGATACTAACGGCACACGTTGGTTAGATGGCCCGTTAACAACAGCAGCACGTATTGGCGCAATTTGTTACTTAGATGAAATTGTTGAAGCACGTCAAGATACCACTGTTGTTATTCACCCTCTTACTGATCACCGTCGTCAGTTACCGCTTGATAAAAAAGGTGAGCTTATTAATGCTCATCCAGATTTCCAGTTAGTTATTTCATATAACCCTGGTTATCAAAGCATGATGAAAGATCTTAAACAGTCAACTAAACAACGTTTCTCTGGTTTAGATTTTGATTATCCTGATTCAAAAGTAGAAACTGCAATTGTTGTTAAAGAAGCAGGGGCTGATGAAGCGACTGCTGCTAAGTTAGTAAAAATCGCACACACTGCGCGTAACTTAAAAGGCCATGGTCTTGATGAAGGTATCTCTACTCGTTTATTAGTTTACGCAGCAACCTTAATGAACAACGGTATCGAAGCAAAATCAGCTTGCCAGATGGCTCTTGTTACTCCAATTACGGATGACAAAGATATTCGTGATACTTTGATTCATTCTATTGATAGTATTTTTGGTTAATAAAAAACACCTGCCATTGCGAGGAAACAAAGTGACTGTGGCAATCTCAAAGTAAGTGCATACCTGCATGAGGTTGCCGCGTCAGAATTGAAAAAGTATTTTTCAATTCTTTCTCGCAATGACACGTATTTACTTTAATTAAAGTTTACCGTGGCAAAATAAATTATGACGGCTGAAGTTACAACTAAATTCCCAGAATATCGCAAAAAATTAAAATGTAATTTTGAGCAAATTGAAGATTGCTTTGACGACTACATGAAAGATGTATTGCGTAACTTAAGTAATGATGGTATTGAAGATTACTTAAAAGGCGCATCCATGGTTTGCATGATCGGTCGTGGCTTTGAACCTGTCTTAGTTTATCTTGAAGAAATGCCAAATATCGCGCACGACTTAGGCGAAGAAATGCTGAGCATGATTTCGCAAGCGGTTTGGGATATGTCACGTACACCGAATGGTAATTCTATCCCACCCTTTATGCATTGCTTGCCTGAAGCCGCGAGGCGTTTAGGCACCAAAGAGCAAATGAAACATTTCATCAAAATTATTTTTGAGATGATGCATGCCACGACGGGATCAATTCATGGTCACCATACAACATTCCCTAGTCCGGGCTTGCCTGATTTACTACAACAAATTCCTTACCTACTGAGCCAGCTTTCACTTGAAGGCTTAAAAAACTGGATGGAATACGGCGCTCGTAATTACAATACCCATCCTGAACGCCAACGTGATTATTTCACTATACAGTCCGCCGATGCTAAAGCAATGTTACAACGTGAACGTCACGGTACATTGTATATGGACAATGAACGTTCGCTCGATATGTATCTGCGTAGTATGTGGCAAGCAGAAGAATATCTGGTACCTTATTCATTAGGTTTTGATGAGATGCGTAAGCCGCAACCTTACTATGACAGTTTAGGTATGCGTGTCCCCGATGTATTTGATGATAAAGATGGCATCTCAGGTATTGATCGTTATCGTGTTGTTCTTGCACACATGGCCGGCCACAAGCGTTGGACCACAAGACAAATTGCAGATAACTTATCCCCGTTTCAACGTATTGCCGTTGAGTTATTTGAAGACTCACGCATTGAAGCCTTAATCCTTAGAGACTACCCAGGACTAAGAAAATATTTTCTTGCTCTGCATCCAATCCCGGTTGAAGGCATCTGCGACAATGAAAATGAGTCTTGCGTTCGTCATCGTTTAGCCATGTTGTCACGCGCGATACTCGATGATAATCATGGTTACAAAAACCCTGTGATCCTTGAGTTTGTCGAAAAATTTCATAATGCTTTAAAAGACAATGCGGAATCGAACAGTAAAGAAATGCTGCTACTGGCAATTTCATTTACCACGAAAACTCGCCTACAAACGGATCAGCTACCTAAAGTTCGTTTTGAAAATACCGAAGTTGATTACCGTGATGATAATCGCCACATGTGGCTCTTTATTGAAGAAAATGATGAAGCGGAAGATGACACCAGTGAACCGCAAAATCTCGAAACAATTGAACCCGATGGTTTACCGCCACGTCATTATCACGAGTGGGATTACAACACCAATAGTTATAAACCTGACTGGGTCACACTGTATGAATCATTACATCAACCCGGTAACGCGTCTGACATTGATAAGATTTTAGAAAAACATTCTGCTTTGGCGAACTATTTAAAACGCTTATTAGATTTATTAAAGCCACAAAATTATGTTCGTATTCGTTACCAGGAAGAAGGTAGTGAATTAGATCTCGATATTGCAATTCGCTCAATCATTGACTTTAAAAGTGGTGCACAACCCGACCCACGCATTAACATGAGCCATAAACATGATGGCCGTGACTTTGCTGTTTTATTATTAATGGATTTATCCGCTTCATTAAATGAAGTGCCCGAGGGCAGCACACAAAGCATTCTTGAACTCAGCCAAGAAGCCACCACCTTACTAGGTTGGTCGATTGAACAGCTTGGTGATAAATTTGCTATTGCCGGTTTCCATTCAGATACTCGCCATAATGTTCGTTACCATCACATAAAAGGTTTCACAGAACATTGGGATGACTCTGTAAAATCAAGACTTGCTGCAATAGAACCCGGTTACTCTACACGTATGGGAGCAGCCGTTCGACATGCCTCACATTATTTAGAAGGACAACAAGCAGATAAAAAATTACTGTTGATCTTAACCGATGGCGAGCCTGCTGATATTGATGTCAGTGATGACAAACTATTAATCAATGATACCCATAAAGCGGTTGATGAATTGTCTGCCAAAGGAATTTACACTCACTGCATTAGTCTTGATAAAAAGGCTGATGAATATATTGCAGATATTTTTGGTAAAAATGGTTACACCGTTATTGATAATGTTGATAAGCTTCCAGAACAGCTACCTAAACTGTTTATGTCGTTAACTGCATAAAGAATTAACTCATGAAAAATACACTGACAGCTTCGATTCATTTTTCATTTAAAGGCAAAGAACTTTCGCCTTCAATGACTGTTGAGTTAGAACCCTACCTTGAGGGGGCAGGCACTTTTCCTAATTTATGCTCCTTGATTGCAAAAGCCAATAATCATGATGCCTATTCTTATGAATATGAAATGATGCAAGCGACAGAAATAAAATACAGTGATGCACAAGGTTTAGTCGCAGAATTTATTAATAATGAAGGTCAACTTGATGTTAATGCCTTTGAAGCTGCCTGGAATGAAAACAAAGCACTAATAAAACTACTTTCTATTGCTGAAGATCATATGAAGATTACAGATTTTTCTGATCATATAGAATTAAAAAAAGCTTTACTTGAAGCATACA
>VAPK011166741.1_pt1 | contig 10147 bp, 12 predicted proteins | sample 3395031 | NCBI WGS metagenome assembly VAPK01 (sample SAMN08290443, study PRJNA428436) | hydrothermal vent metagenome | isolation source: Deep-sea hydrothermal vent chimney 1 | place: Pacific Ocean: Juan De Fuca Ridge
AATATTTATATTGCAAGATTTTAATCTTATGATAAGATACTTTTCATATGGCAACTAACGTAGATGTAAAAAAGACAAAAAAAGACAATAACTTAGGGATGATTAGAAAATTTTCGAGAAAAATGAAACAATCAGGGGTTTTAAGAAAAAAGAGATCATTAAGATTTTTTGAGAGAGAATTGTCTGAATTTAAAAAGAAATCTAATGCTTTAATAAAGATAAAGAAAACAAAAGAATATAATAGAAATATAAAAATGGGAACAATTGCACCAAGAATTAAAAAATAGATTTAATTTGATTATGGATGTAATAGAATTTAAAAATCTTACGATAAAAAGACAGACTAAAGGCAGAATTCCAAATCTGCCTTTTTCTGACATAAAAAATGATATTTTAGGGGAAAAATATGATCTATCTTTACTATTTCCATCAAAAGAACTTTCTATAAAATTACATAAAAAGTATAAGGAAAAGAAAACACCCGTGAATGTATTGTCATTTCCATTAGATAAAGAGAACGGGGAAATAGTGATAACACTATCAGAAGCTAGAAATGAAGCCAAAAAATATAGTAGAAACTACCATAACAATTTAATATTTTTATTTATTCATGGATGTCTACATTTGAAAGGAATGGATCATAGTGCTAGAATGGAAAAGGAAGAAGAATTTTATTATAAACTTTTCTCTATTTAATTTATACGAGATGAATGATTACATAACAGGAATTGATATTGGAACAAACTCTATAAAAATTATAGTAAGTGAATATCATCAAAAAATTGAAGAGCCATACATTTTACATGCGATTGAATCACCATCGTATGGTTTTCAAAATGGTTATGTTATCGATTTAGATGAAGCAATAAAATCATTAATAGTCGCATTAAATAAAGCCAGAAAGATTACAAAAAAGGAGATAAAAAAGGCAAACTTTTCCATTGGTGGTATTGGAATGATTTCACAGTATATAAGGACTAGTATTGAAATAGATAGAAAGAAAGGAGAAATTAATAATTATGATATTCATAATTTAATTAAAAAATCTGAGAGTCTTTTCTCTCAAAAGTATCCAAATAAAAAGATATTACATATAATACCAATAAAATATTTAGTTGACGGTCATGTTGTTTTAGGTAACCCAATAGGAATGTATGGGACAACACTTGAAGCAAAAATAGTTTTTATAACAATATTAGAGCATCATTATGAGTCAATTAACTCTGTTATTGAAGAAAGTGGAATTGAAATACAAGATATAGTAGCATCACCGATAGCAGACTCAAAATCATCAATAGGATATCAACAAAAATCACAAGGTTGTATATTGATAAATATAGGCGCAGAAACAAGTTCATTTTCAACATTTGAAAATGGCAACATTACATCTGTAAAAATATCAAATATAGGGTCAAGTAATATAACAAACGATATTGCACTATGTGTTCAGACGCCACTTGATGTTGCTGAGGATGTTAAGCTCATGAAGAATGATTCTTTTTCTAAGCAGAAAATAAAAGAAATAATTTATGCAAGATTTGCAGATATATTAGATGCAGTTGAAAGACATTTAAAATCATTGAATAAAAACAGAACGTTACCTGCTGGTATAATATTTTCTGGAGGAGGTTCATTACTTGAAGACATAGAAGAACTTACTAAAAGTAGTTTACATTTACCAACAAAAAAAGTAATCGTCCAAAAATACTCTAATAAAACAAAAAGGAATTCAAACATAGGCCCACAATTTTCAGTAGCGTATGGTTTATGTTTTAAAGATTCAAAAGGATTAAGTTTTAGAAAAAAATTTGATTTTAGAAAAATCAAAGGAAATATTATAAATCTATTTAAACAAATGATGCCTTAAATGATATTTTACCATAATAAAACAAATAACTCATATTGCTATTAACAAAACTTTTGATACACTATCAATATATAAAGAAATAATTAATTATTATTATGCCAAAAATTAACCCACAAATAGAGACTTTTGCACGAATTAAAGTAATTGGTGTAGGAGGATCAGGAGCTAATGCAATTAATCATATGATTAATTGCAACATAAAAGGAGTAGAGTTCATTGCTATTAATACAGATACACAAGATTTACATCACTCTAAAGCATCAAAAAAGATTCATATTGGAAAAAATTTAACAAAAGGTCTTGGCTCTGGGATGAATCCAGAAATAGGTAGAGCTTCTGCAGAAGAAACAAAAGCTCAAATACAAGAATCTGTTAAGGGTGCTGACATGCTATTTATAGCTGCAGGTATGGGTGGAGGTACTGGAACAGGAGCTTCTTCTGTTATTGCAAGAATAGCAAAAGAAGAAGGAATTTTAACTGTTGGTGTTGTTACTAAACCATTTATGTTTGAAGGTACACAACGTGCAAAGATTGCAGAAAAAGGAATTGAAGATTTAGAAAAAGAAGTAGATGCTTTAATTACAATACCAAACGATAGGCTTATCGTGGTTGCTGGAAAAGATATGTCATTTAAGGATGCTTTTGCAAAATCAGATGATATATTAAAACAAGCTGTAGAAGGTATTTCTGAGCTAATAACAACTCCTGGTATAATAAATATCGATTTTGCAGATATTGAAACAACATTAAGAGATGCTGGAGCTGCATTTATGGGTATTGGTATTAGATCAGGAAAAGAAAGGGCGAAAGAAGCTGCCATTGAAGCTATTAATTCCCCACTATTAGATATTGAAATTGAAGGGGCTAAGGGTGTTCTATTTGCAATATCAGCCGACGACGACTTAAAAATGAACGAGGTAAATGATATTGCCAAAATAATAACAGAATCAATAGATGGAAACGCAAAGGTCATCTTTGGAACTATACACGACACAAAACTTAAAAAAGGTGAAATAAAAGTTACTGTTATAGCAACAGGTTTTGATGGTGTCATAACAAAAAAATCAATTCCACAATCTTTTATTAATAGAGATAAGATTGATAATAGTCCTGAAGATAGAACAGAAAATAAAAAGATAAAAAGACCTCAGGAAGAAATCGAAGTAATAGAAGAAATAGATGATTCAGAAGAAGATTGGTCAGCAATGCCAGCATTTCTAAGACGTAAAAAATAATTATACATTATTAAAATAACACAATACTTATTGTGTTATTTTAATAACAACTTGTAAGTTGTAAGCTATAAATATATAATTATAAATATGTATGATTTGATTATTATAGGAGCTGGTCCTGCTGGAACAGCAGCTGGAGTATATGCAGCTAGAAAAAAATTAAAAACATTATTAATTACGGAAGAATTTGGAGGACAATCGATTGTTTCTGAAACAATTTATAATTGGATAGGTACTCCTGAAATATCCGGATCTCAATTAGCAAAGGACTTTAGAAAACATCTTGAATATTATAATGACAGTGATATTTTAACATTAAAATCTAGTATTAGCGTAAATAATATTGTAAAAAATGGAGATAAAACTTTTAAAATAATTGATTCACAAAAACAAGAATATACAACAAGAACAATTCTTCTTGTATCAGGATCAAAAAGAAGAAAATTACAAGTCAGTGGAGCTGATAGATTAGAACATAAAGGTTTAACTTATTGTGCAACATGTGACGGCCCACTTTTTTCTGATATGAATGTCGTTGTTGTAGGAGGAGGAAATGCTGGATTTGAATCAGCAGCACAACTCTCTGCATATTGTAAATCTGTGACTATTCTTCAGAGATCCAATGAATATAAAGCAGATAAAATAACAGTAGAAAAAGTTCTTAGAAACAACAATATAAAAGGCATAACAAATACAAAGATACTAGAGGTAACAGGAGAAAACTTTGTTGATGGTATTATTTATGAAGATATAGAAAGCAAAGAAAGACATAAGCTAGACGTGAAAGGTATTTTTGTGGAAATAGGACAAATACCAAATTCTAATATAGTAAAAAATTTGATGAATTTAACAGAATATAATCAAGTTGAAATTGATCCATGGACACAAAAAACCTCCACCGAAGGAATATGGGCTGCTGGAGATGTAACAAATGTTAGATATCATCAAAATAATATATCAGCCGGGGATGCTGTAAAAGCACTTGAAAATATTTATAATTATTTACATGCTTAAATCTAAAAAACTATTAATAATAAATATTTTATTATTAATAGTTTTTTAGATAAATAAAAATTTATTTATCTAAAAAAGATTCTAGTACTTTAAGTTGATCAACTGTATTTGCTCCAAGAGCTTCTTTTTCATTAATTTGTACTGATTCAATGGTCAATCCTTCATTAAATGCGATCTTTACCAAATCAGTTAAGTAATATTCTTCCTGTGCATTATTATTTTTTAAAAGATGTAGCTTTTCTAGCATCCACTTTTTATCTAAACAAAAATATGCAGGATTAACTTCCCTAATAGAAAGCTCTTTTTTATTTGCATCTTTTTTTTCAACAATTTTGATGATTACACCATTATCATCACGAACAATTCTTCCAAAATTATAAAATTGATTTTCAAAAAGATTTTTATCTTCTATTACTGCTGTTGCTATAACTATTTTTGCTAGCTTAGCTTTTATCGTTTTTGATAATTTTTCAAGTGTATTTTTAGATAAAAATGGTTGATCTGCATATAAAACAATAATAGTATTTGCATAACTACCTCTTATAAGATCTTCTGCAGCAAGAACAGCATGACCTGTTCCATTCTGTTTTGTCTGTATAGCATAAAAACTGCTCTCTCCGAGACTTTTTTGTACCATTTCGCCTTTATATCCAATTACAGTAATTGGTTTGTTTTTAGAGAATTCTTGAGACATTTCTAAAACATACTTAACCATAGGTTTATCTCCAAGCATAGTAAGAGCCTTTGGAATTTCTCCACCCATCCTAGTTCCCTTTCCCGCTGCCAAAATAACAATCTGAATATCAGTATTCATAGATAAAAGCTTAGCAGAATTTTATATTTAGAAATATTTACAAACATAAACATATATATTCCAATAAAGTATAAACAATTCTTAAATTAAGATAACTTCTTATTTTATTTATTAAAAATAATTATTCTAATTTTATTATATAAGTTTATAAAAAAATTATTCAGCTTATCAAACTTATTTCTATATCTGAAAATAAAATAAGAAATAATTACTGACACAATAATTGAACCTAAAATATCAAAAGGATAATGAACTCCTACAAAAATTCTAGATACTCCGCCTAATAATCCTAGGATTGATAAGATAATTCCAACAAATCTTGTTTCTTTAAAATATAAAAATAAAAATGCAATACTAAGCATAAATGTTGTATGGTCAGATGGAAAAGATGCTCCTGAGAGGTGTTTTATCAAAGATGTTCCAACATTATCCATGAAAGGTCTTGGGTGAAAATAAAAAATACTAATTATAAAATCTAAAATAATTCCTAAAATAGCAGAATATACAGATAAAAGAGTCCTTGTTTTATACTTTTTTTTACTAAACCATAAGATAAATAAAGTTAATATAAAAAAATATGGTAAATATTCAGCAAAAAATATTCCTAAATTATCAATAAAGATATTTTTTCCGGTTTGTAGGTTTATTAAATAAAATAAATTTGTGTTTAAATGGTAAAACATAATATATTATTATAACAATAATAACGATCAGAGGCTATTTTATTAGCTATAGTATATAATTATTATGTGAATGAATTATTAAATTAGATAAATTGAGTCTGATAGATAAAATAAAAGAAGAATTAAATAGATATAATAAATTCAGAACTGGAGTTCTTGGATCAAAACAAGAAAAAATGGATGTGAGTGAAACTTACATAAAAAACTATATGAGATATCTTTTACAAAATGGGTCGATATTGGAAAAAAGAGAAATGCTTTCTGGAATAAACGAGCAAATAATTTTATCTAAAAAAATTATTTTTACAGGATAAATTAGATATTTAATTAGAAGTAAAATTGTATCTCCATATTTTTTTCATCTCTTTAAAATGGTATAATGGAAAAATGAAAAATACTTAGTATAAAAAAATCAATTAATTATGATTTTTTTATTCTCTGTCTTTACGTTAATCAGAGGGTTTTTTCTCGGAAACACTTTTAAGTGGATATGAGTTGATTGGCTTTCCTCTCCTTCCATTTTTATTAGAATATTTTGGAGTACTTTAACCCTTGCAATCATAGGACGCTATCTATATTATGAAGTAAAACTATGAAAAATTTTATATAGTATATTTGGATTTTTTTACCCATTATATCAATTTATAAAATATATCGTTCGGATTTTACTTATTGGTGTTAGTTACATTATTTTTGAATTCTTTATTAAACTAATTAACTTTTTATTTTCAATAATTTATAATATCTTTGCTTTTATATTTTATTTAGCACCTCCATTAGTAATAGCCTTGATTATTATGGGAATTTGGATTTTATATAGAGAAAAAAGATACAATTCTATAGAATAAAAATATTAAATTAAACAAAATTATTCTAACCAGCTATATATAATTTTCCAGTTCGTTCTTGGAAACTTAAAATTACAACTTGCTATACCCATTTTTCCAGGATGATTCAAAGATATTCCCATAGAATAAGTATTATTTCTAATATTTTTATTTTCAGTTGAAAATAATTTCATCTCAATTAATTCTTTTACAATAAGCTCTAAATGATAAGATTTTTCTAAAAAGTAACTTTTATCAATTAAATCCATTTTTTTAAAATTTCCATGAGCTAAATAATTTCTAATATCATATATTTTTTCGCCTCTTTTTCCTTTATTAAACCTTAATACATTTTTATGTTTACTACCCAATATATTTTCTAAAAGATCTGAAACTCTGGGTTTATTTTTTTTAAAGAAAAAGAATTTATATTTTTTCTTTTTTCTCGTAGATCCAAAATAATTTAATAAATTTTCAAGAACAGAATACATTGATAAAAATTTACTATATTTATCTTTGTTTATTAATGAATGTTGAAACCATCTTATATTCATTAGTATCGATTCTTTTTTATTATTATCTAAATAATCAAAATTTTTATAATTTTTTATAACTTCATTAAAATTATCAATTTGTAATACCCTGGAATCACCACTTCTATTTGTTCCATATTTTAATCCAAATTTATAATTTCCAACTCTATTTGCATTTAATGAAAAAGATAATTTCATAAAAAATATTTCCAAATCCCTAACAGTTCTTCCTATAGATTGAAAATTAACTTTTTTTAATTTTATTGCACCATCAAAAACTAATATATTATTATCTATAATGTCATAATCAAATCCAACTTTTTCCATATATAATAAATTATTGTTAATGATAGTATCAAAACTATCTGGTATATTAAAATTTAATTTAACCCAAAATTCAATAACTGGAAAATCAGTAGCTAAAATATATCTATATAAACTATATTCTATATCATAATCCTTTTTATTTTTAATAAATTCTCTTAATTTAATATCAATTAAATTTAAATCTTTATTGGTACATAATGGTTTCCAATAGCCATAATTATTAAATCTTTCTATTTGTTTCATATTTCATACTATAACAAAAAACACTCAAAAGAGTGTTTTTTGTTATTTGAGTTGGGGTCTTTATGACCCCAAAGAGTCACTTGAACTCTCAACTGTGTGTGATCCCACGGGGAGTCGAACCCCGATTTCCAGGATGAAAACCTGATGTCCTAACCATTAGACGATGGGACCATATATTAATATCACCTAGTTAAATTCAAAAAACAAAACTAATACAAAAAAATATTATCATATAAAACTATTTTTGCAAATAAAAACACATTTTTAATGTGTTTTTATAAATTTTTTAATCCCAGTCATACTTGTATCAAATTCCGTAATTTCTCCCAAAATACCATCAACATATGTAACTGACTGTAGGGCTTCTGAAACACCAATTGCATAGGCAAGCTCTACACGTACTTCGTGAGCCTTTTCTTTTTTAAGAATTTCTTTTGCGATTAAACGAGCATATAGAGCACCACTTCTATCTATTTTTGTCCAATCTTTTCCAGAAAATGCTCCTCCACCTATTCCAATTCTTGGTCCATAACTATCAATAACAATTTTTCTACCAGTTACACCTGTATCAGCATCAAATCCACCAATACTCCACTCTCCAGCTGAATTTATAAAATATTGAATAGTATCAGAAATTTCAACGCCATTTTCTTGTACCCACTCATCAACAGATTTTTTTAAATCTTTTATCTTTGTGTTTTGAAAACTTGTAACAAGATATGTTATCTCATTATTTTCATTAATAGTAATTTGTGTTTTTCCATCATATGGATATTTCTTAAAGAGATTATTACAAAGAGATTTTGCAAGATAATATTCTTGTGGTAACATTTCGTCATTTTCATCACAAGCATAGCCAATAACAATTCCTTGATCTCCTGCACCACCAACATCAACACCACGAGCAATATCTGATGATTGTTGTGCTATATGCACAACAACTTTATATTTGGTAGAATCAACAACTTTTGAAACAATCTTTTCGTAGTCCTGTTGTTCTAACTTTCCATTACTAGTAACCTCACCCATAATATAAACATGCCCATGACCCCCAAGTGTTTCTATTGCTACACGACTGTGCTCATCTTGTCCCACAAAGGCATCTAAAACGCCATCTGAAATAGCGTCACACATTTTATCTGGATGTTTTGCAGAAACATATTCTGCAGTTCTTATTGTTTTATTTTTCATAATTAAAAAAGTATATTAAAGATTAATATACTTTCATCGATTTATCTGAATTACTTGAATAGTAAACATCATCAGTTTTGAGTGAAGCACCTTATAGATTTTCTACAGGTTGCTGACAGGTCAAAGAGTCAAATCTCTCGCTGTCTCTCGATGAAAGATAAATAAATTATAGCAAAATAAGACTTTTCTGCAAAAAAATTGAATCTATTTTCAAAATACAAAAGCTAAAAATGAATCATTAGTTCAACTATTTATAGAATTATAGATAATAATTCCTTTTTAGCTTTTGTTAATTTTTTTATTCTAAACTCTTCTTTTAAAGCAAGTGAACGATTTTCATACTTTTTTGAATAAAATAATTTTACTGGACGCCGTACAGCTGTGTATTTTGCCCCTATTCCACCTATTAGACTTTTTCCATTGTGTTCATCAACACGTCTTTTTATATCAGTTGTTATTCCAGTATAGAGAGAATTATCAGAACATCTTACAATATAAACAAAATATTTCATATCTTTATAGTATCTGATATTATTAAAATATGAAAATATTATCCATAGAAACAAGTTGTGATGAAACTGCAATTTCAATCATTGAAACAAATAAGGAAATGACGAATTTTAAGATTATTTCTGATCTCGTTATTTCTCAAATTGAAATTCACGCTGAATACGGAGGTGTCTTCCCTGCTCTTGCAAAACGTGAACATGCTAAAAATATTATTCCACTTTTAAAACAAAGTTTCACCGAAGACAAAGGTCAAAAGAAAAAAATAGACTTAGACGACAAAACACAAATTCAAATAGAAGAGATACTAAAACGTGAACAAGAAACCTATAAAGCTCTTATTAATTATTTTAAAAATAATGAAGTTTCAAAAATCGATTCTGTTATGGTTACCTACGGACCTGGATTAGCACCAGCGCTTTGGGTTGGTGTAAATTTTGCCAGAGCACTTTCGCTCATTTTTGATTGTCCAATCTATCCAATTAATCACATGGAGGGACACATAACTTCAATCCTCTTAAAAGATGATTATAAAACATCAGATGAAGCACTCTATCAACTGCAAAATTTTCATTTCCCTATGATCGCACTTCTTATTTCTGGTGGTCATACTCAAATTATTTTAGTAAAAGATTGGGGCAATTATGAAATTTTAGGTGAGACCATAGACGATGCTGTTGGTGAAGCTTTTGATAAGGTTGCAAGAATGCTCGGAATGAAATACCCAGGTGGACCAAAAATATCTCAGGCTGCCAAAGACGGAAAAGAAAATGAAGGCATAAAACTTCCACGACCGATGTTACATTCTGGAGATTATCGTTTTTCATTTTCAGGATTAAAAACTGCCGTAAGATATTTAATTCGTAATCTTGAAAAAGAAAATAAACTAGACAAACAGGTTGTTTC
>VAPK010663997.1_pt1 | contig 10146 bp, 10 predicted proteins | sample 3395031 | NCBI WGS metagenome assembly VAPK01 (sample SAMN08290443, study PRJNA428436) | hydrothermal vent metagenome | isolation source: Deep-sea hydrothermal vent chimney 1 | place: Pacific Ocean: Juan De Fuca Ridge
CTTCTATCATTGATTGAACCCCTGCCTCCAAGGCTCTCTTATGCAACTCACCAAGAAGGATAAGCTCGTGCACCTGAGCTCTGTCAGTGGCATCAGCAACAGCACCCGGTCTAAATCCATCACCCAGGGAAAGAGTTATGTCGTACTTCTTAGCTATCTCAAGCAATCTATCAAAATTACTGTACAAGGGATTCTGTCTCTCATTATACAACATCCAAACAGACAAAAAAGACCCACCTCTGGAGACTATATCAGCTATCCTTCCTTGCTTTATAAGTCTTTCCAGCGTCTCAAGGGTAACACCTACATGTAGCGTCATGTAATCTATGCCATCACCTGCCTGTTTCTCTATCGTACGGAATATATCTTCCTCGTCCATGTAGACTATGCTACCCTTCTGGGTAGCCACTTCAACAGCTATCTGGTATACAGGCACATTACCCACAGGTATACTGGATTCCTTAAGAATGGCCCTCCTTATACCATCTATATCTCCACCGGTTGAAAGATCCATCACGGTATCTGCTCTTGCTTCTATAGCCGCCCTCAGTTTTGCTAGCTCTTTTTCAACATCTGCAACATCCGAAGAAGTACCTATGTTGGCGTTAACCTTCGTTCTGAGCCCACTCCCCACACCAACGGGTTTCACATCATGTGCAACATTTCTAAGCACCACTATCGTGCCATTCATCACGCCCTCAGCAATGAACTCAACACTCCTGTGCTCCTTCTCTGCAATGTATCTTACCTCCTCCGTGATAACACCAGCACGAGCCGCCTCGACCTGTGTCATTTATTTTCTCCTTTTGAATGTGTAATGCCAGCGCCAATTCCCTTACTCTCAAAAATTATAATCCAACATTCTTGATATTGCAATATTTTTAACATTTGTACAACGAACAACTGAGACGATTCAACTTTCAGAGGCCCTCAACAATATGGCAAGCAACCCATCTCCCACCTATATCTCTTAGCTCAGGTTCACTTTCAGAACACATACTCTTAGCATAAGGACACCTCGGATGAAACCTGCACCCTCTAGGTAGATTTATCGGAGAGGGAATCTCACCCTTAGGCATTATCTTCTCCCTCCTAAGGTTAGGGTCCGGTATCGGAACAGCTCCCATCAGTATCTTGGTATAGGGATGCAAAGGTTCCCTGAATAGATACCTTGTCTCCGCAAGTTCAACAAGCTTACCTAAATACATAACCCCTATCCTATCACACACGTACTTAGCACTGGCAAGATCATGAGTAATAAAAAGATACGTCAGACCAAATTCCTCCTTCACATCCAGCATAAGCTTCAGAATCTGGGATCTCACTGATACATCAAGCATAGCCGTAGGCTCATCAGCAACGATAAATTTTGGATTTGTTATCAGCGCTCTCGCTATCACTACCCTCTGCCTTTGCCCGCCCGATAAGTAGCGTGGATATCTTGTATAAAACTCTTCAGGTGGCGTCAGGTTGAACTTCTCAAACAGGGCCAGTATTTTTTCCTTTCTCTCCTTAGGAGTCCCTATACCGTGAATCTCCAGGGGGTGGTAAACTATCCTACCAACCCTCATATACGGGTTGAGAGAAGCCATTGGATCTTGAAATATTATCTGAAAGTTTCTTCTTGACCTCCGTAGCCTTTCCTTGGACAGCTTTAGTATATCAACACCATCAAACACTATTTCCCCACTAGTAGGTTCAACAAGCCTCAAAACGGCTCTCCCCATTGTCGTTTTTCCACTCCCGGATTCTCCAACTATACCCAGCGTTTCCCCTACCCTTATATAAAAAGAGACATTGTCAACTGCCTTAATCGTGGGACGTTTTCTGGAAAACAAAGCCTTAACCCACGGGATCTTTAATTCAAATTCCTTCCTTAGCCTGCTCACTTTAACAAGTACATTATCCTTCACGGCTAATCACCATACAACCAACATTTTACCCTTCTACTATTAAGCCTAATATCCGGCGGCTCCTCGTTCTTACACCTCTCCTTGGCATACGGACACCTGGGGTAGAATCTACATCCCCTGGGCGGGTTTTTCAAATCCGGCAAACTGCCAGGGATATGTCTTAACTCCATATCATCCAGTTTCACATTGGGAATGGACTTCAGAAGCAACTTCGTATATGGATGCAAAGGTTCATTGTAGAGCTCGTGGACCTCAGCATATTCCACAAGATGTCCTGCATACATTACACCTACCTTTTCCGCAAGCTCTGCAACTATACCCATATCATGCGTTATCAGCATTATGGACATGTCCTTAGTCGCTTTAAGTTTTTTTAACACCTGCATTATCTGCTCCTGCACCACCACATCAAGGGAAGTCGTAGGTTCATCTGCAACCAGCAAGTTTGGCTCAAGAGCTATAGCCACAGCTATCATAACTCTTTGTCTCATACCACCACTAAACTCAAAAGGATAGTTATCAAGCCTCGAGGGATCAACCCCAACAGAGAGCAAAGCATCAGAAGCTATTTTTATCATTTCTTCCCTCTTCATGTCCGGGTAGTGCACCTCAAACAATTCAAAAAAATGATCCCTAATTCTCATTATAGGGTTAAGGGAGGTCATAGGATCCTGAAATATCATTGATACATACCTACCTCTAAGTTTCCTGAGTTCCTCCCTACCAAGTTTAAAGAGGTTTCTCCCTTTAAATACTATTTCCCCCCGTGGTTTCGCGTTCGGTGGCAGAAGGTTCAGCATAGCCATTCCAAGTGTTGACTTACCGCATCCAGACTCACCAACAATACCCACACTTTCTCTATCCCCTATGGTAAGCCGTAGATCCTCTACAGCCCTGACAACCCCGCTCCTTGTGATATAATCTATAGACAGCTCTTTTATTTCAGCCACCGGCATGTCAGCGCTTCTCCCCTATATTCGGATTGAAGTACTCATTCAGACCCTCTGCAAACATGCTGAAGCCAAGCACAATAAGTATAATCGCTACCCCGGGAAAAAATGCCATCCACCAGTCGTTTGAGATCAAAAATTGCTGGCCATTCGCGAGGTCATATCCCCAATCCGGAGTAGGAGGTGTTATACCCAAACCCAAAAGCTCAAACCCGCCTCAGTCATTATCGCATCGGCAATATTCATTGATAGAACCACAATTATAGACGGTAGAACATTTGGAAGCACATACTCAAATATTATGGTCCTGGTACGCGCGCCTATGGAATAAGCACTTTCAACATACAGTTCAGACTTTATCGTGGTAACTTGACTCCTTATGACTCTGTAGTAGGTCGGTACATAAACAACAGCTATAGAGAGAGAGATATTTATTATACCCGGTCCCAAAACAGCCGCTATGGCAATGGCAAGTATAAGTCCTGGAAAGGTATAGACTGAGTCCATAATCATAGTAACCACTCTGTCAATAGGACCTCCTATATAACCCACTATCAACCCAATAGGAATACCCACAGAAGCTGCTATAAACGTGGCAAGAAATGCTATAATCAACGCCATCCTTGAACCCCACAGAAATCTGCTGAACACATCATATCCCATGTTATCGGTACCCATGATGTGGTGCCAGTTAGGTGGCATAAGTGGAGTTCCAGATGGTTTAACCGGACTATATGGAGCAATAACGGGAGCGAATATAGCTATAAATATAAAGCTGATAAGAAGAATAAACCCGACAAGCGCCATGATACCAGAGGAATCCCCCATTAACTGCCTGACAAATCTAAACAGGCGAGCCGTAAGCATCTGATTGTCGTATCTTTCCATCTATTAATACCTCACCCTCGGATCCAGCCATGCGTTTATTACATCAACAAGAATGCTTATAATAGCAACAAATATGGCGAAAAATACGATTGTACCCTGAATGGCAGGAAAATCCCTTGCATGTATCCTTGACACAAGGTAACTACCTATACCAGGCCAAGAAAACGTAACCTCAGTTAGAACAGCACCACCCAAAAGGAGAGCAAACTGAAGCCCCATTATGGTTAGTATTGGGGGCATAGCGTTCTTCAGGGCGTGCTTGAAAAGCACCTTCTTCTCTTTAACACCTCTTGCCCTTGCAGCAGTTACAAACTGGGATGAAAGGGTAAGAAGCACGTTAGATCTAACCATTCTAACGAATATACTGGATATAACCACCCCAAGGGTTATAGACGGAAGAATGAGATGCTCAAGAGAATCCTTCAAAACGTCCCACTGCCCATTCAGTACAGCATCAATCACATAAAGCCCCGTATACACGTGGTTGGGGGTCATAAACGGAGAAGACTCACCCGAAACAGGCAACCAGTGAAGCCATACACCAAACACAAGCTGAAGCATCAATCCAAACCAGAACACAGGAAATGAATACACAAAAATGGAGTACACCCGTGCAGAAACATCCAGGGGACTACCGAGATGATAGGCTGCATAAGTTCCATAAAATATACCTATTATCACAGCTACTATCATGGAAAATATGGTAAGCTCAAGGGTAGCAGGGAATCTCTGAAGCAATTCCTTAATAACAGGCATGGAGGTTACAGTAGATCTGCCGAAGTTACCTTTCACTATATTGCCGAGGTAATCAACATACTGGACAAGTATAGGCTTATCCAGACCCATCTGATGCTCCATAGCCTTAACCACAGATGGAGGTGCTTTGGGGCCAAGCATGGCAAGCACTGGGTTACCAGGAAGTATCCTCAACACAAAGAAGACTATAGTAAGTATTATAAATATCATTGGAATAGACAGAAGCATCCTCGTAATAATGTACGTCTTCACCCTCTTGAAACCCCCTGTGTGATTTTTTTGAAAAGGAAGGGGAACCCGAACGGGGTTCCCATCTTAAGAAAACATTATTTTTTGTAGAGCAAATAATACCTGAATATCTGAACCGGATCAAGAAGAAGACCTTTAACATCTGGTTTCGCAACCACACGCTGCTTCCCTTGGAACAACGGGACGTAGGGAGCATCCTTAGCCATAATATCCTGAACCTTGTAATAGATCTTTGCTCTTTCAAGTCTGTTGTTTATTTTTCTTGCCTTCAACAGTAGTTCATCAACCTTCTTGTTGGAATAGAAGGAACCCATACCCGGGCTCGCAGAGCTTGCCAAGAATGGCCACATGTAATCATCCGGATCAAAGTAGTCTGGATACCACCCTAACAAGAACATACCCATGATACCCTTGGTCCAATAGTCAATGTATGTAGCCCATTCAGCGGACTTCAGCGAGCACTTCACAAGACCTGTTGCCTCAAGCTGATTCTTTATAGTAAGTGCCAGTGCAGCCTCAGTAGAACCGTAATGACTGGGACTGTACCAAAGAGTTATCTTCAACGGTTTCTTCTTTGAATATCCCAGAGACTTGAGTATCTTGACTGTCTCTTTTGGATTATACTTCGGCATAACCGGCTTATGAGCCCACATACCCTTCGGTATAAGCGTATAGAGAGGCGTCACTTGGGAGTCAAAAACAGTTTTGACTATTTGATTCCTATTGATGGCACATGCAATGGCTTCCCTTATCTTCCTATCGTCAAATGGCTTTTTCTTCACATCAAACACAACCTCTCTTATGAATGGGCTTGAACCAACAAGAGCAATAAATTTCTTGTTCTTCTTAATCTGGGAGAACTGCTGAGGTAGAAGTGTCCTATAGGCTACGTCAATTTCACCATTCAAGAGAGCTATATACAAAGTATTGGCGTTCCTGTAAAGCTTAACAAGTATAATCTTCGTCTTGGCTGGCTTTCCATAGTAATTAGGATTTCTAACGAGCTCCACTTCTTGACCCCTGACCCATTTCTTCACCATGTAAGGACCGCTTGCTACAGGGATGCCATCATAGACCTTCTTCATGGAGTATACCTTCGGATCAACGGGATAGGATACAGTGAAAGCCATTATACTTATAAAGGGAGAAAACGGATACTTCAGATGAACCTTGAATTCCAGACTGTTCACAACACTGACACTCTTGACCACATCAGACAGAAGAAATGACGGATCCTGTTTCAACTTAATAACCCTGTCAATGGAAAATTTGAATACCTTGGCGTTGATCGGGTCACCATTGGAAAACTTGAGCCCCTTCCTCAGATAAAACGTGTAGGTCAACCCGTCCTTTGAGACAGTCCATTTCTTGGCCATACCCGGGATTATCTTGGTCGTACCGGGTACATACTTGACCAAGCCAGCCATAATGTTCTGAAGAATATTACAGGAGAGATAATCATAAGCCTTGGCTGGATCAAGGGAAGAAATCTTGTCTGTAGTACCTATTATTATGTAGCTCTTCTGAGACAAGGCAAGGGCGGGCACAGACATCAACACCATGAGAGCAGTAACCAATAATAGCTTCAAATACCTGGCCATCTAAACCCTCCTTTAAAGAGTTTTTTAGTTTTTCATTATACCACTATATCAATTCATGTGTCAATCAATCGTGAAAACAAACACTATTTTACCTCGTAAACAATGTTACAGAATCCTCCCTCCTTGTTCAAAAACCTCCTATTCACCGGAATAAGTTTCACCCTATTACCTCCGAAAACACCGTTAATGAAGGATTCGAACAAGCCAGGGAACGGACATATGGTTCCTTCAAGTTCTGCCCCACCAACACCCACTGGACAGTACCTACACCTATCCGTCAGAATCCTGATGCTAAACCTTCTACCTCTCTCATCAACTACAAATCCTTTGGAAATGCTGAGCTCCCTATTCAACCTCTCAAGAAGTCCTGCAAACGTAGTGGGTATACTGTCAGGGCGAACCCATTTGAGGTACTCAGCTATGAAATCCCCAGCTCTCCTGGATGCGCTGTTCATCACCGCTTGATTGAGAATACCAAACTCATTGAAACCAGCCATAAAAGTAGCAAAAAGAGAACAGTGCAACCCTAATTCTCTTTCCTTTATCAACTCACCAACATCAAGGTTCATCTATCCCTCCTCAACGCTCTTGACAGATACAAATCAAACAATAAAAACTACTACTTTTTAATACAATGTCAATACGAAACTTATTCCAACCCCCACTAATATTTGACAGAACCCCATCCATTACTTTAAGATTAGAGAAAAAACTTAAGAAGGAGCTATAAACATGCCGGAAAACGTAGAGAAAGAACTCGAAAAACTAGCAATAGGTAAAAAAATCAGAGAACTCAGACACCAAAAAAACATATCCATTCACGAGCTCAGTGAAAAAATAGGTCTCTCCGGAACATTAATATCCCAGATAGAGAATGAGCTTATTTCACCCCCTATCTCTACATTAATGAAGATAGCAAATGCCCTTGACGTAGAGATAGCACACTTCTTCCAAGAGAAAGACACATCACAAAAAATAACCATAGTGCGAAAAAACGAGAGAATTCTCTCTGAAAGAAGAGAGATAAAGGGAAAGGCTAACATAGGGTACACGTATGAACTCCTTGCCCACAAAAAAACCAACAAACACATGGAACCATTCATAGTTACATTTGAACCCAGAGAAAGGAAAGATGTGATAACATTTAAACACAGTGGAGAAGAGTTCCACTTCGTACTTAAAGGCAGGGTGGAAATGGTTACAGAGAATCAAGAACCTATAATCCTTGAGGAAGGGGATGCTTTGTACTTTGAGTCCGATATTGCTCACGGGTTCAGAGCTCTAGATGGGAAACCGGCAAAAACGTTGGCAGTGGTTATACAGAAAACCAATAACTTCAGGGAGTGAACGTGATAGAAATAACATTCCACGGGAGGGGTGGACAAGGAGCCGTCATCGCATCCAAGATCCTTGGATACGCATTCTTCCTTGATGGCAAACACGCTCAAGCGTTTCCCACATTCGGAGCCGAACGCAGAGGAGCACCTGTAACAGCTTTTGTCAGGGTGAACGATAAATTTATCCACTTAAGAAGCCCTATCGTAAATCCAGATTATGTAATAGTGATGGCAGGTAAACTAGCTGAAACGGTTGATGTGACAATGGGTATAAAGGAGGATGGACTTGTCATAATAAACTCAGAAAAACCGGACGATCACTATAGTTTCGAAGAAAAGTGTCGCGCTGTGACCTGCGATGTCAACACTATAGCACTGAAACACAAACTGGGAACGCCCACCATGCCAATAATCAACGCGCCGATTCTGGGCATATTCGCAAAGCTCACAGGCACAGTCTCTATTGAATCCCTGAAAAAAGCTATCCCAAAATTCGTGCCGGTGAAAATCAAACAAAACATAGATGCTCTACAGGAAGCGTACGAAACAGCGTCAATGTAAGGAGGTTTTCTCATGGAAACCGTTGATTACCAAAGTGTTATACCGGTACATGATATAAACCGCATGCCTATCTCCATAACAACAACGGCTGTAAATCTAACAGGCTCCTGGAGATTTGCAAAACCGCAGGCAACGGAGAAGATTTCTCCCTGCAGTGTTGGGTGTCCCGCGAGCACCAACATACCGCGCTATATCTTTCATATCTTAAATGGAGACCTCGAAACGGCGGCACACACGTTAAGAGAGGAAAACCCGTTGCCGGCAATATGCGGCAGGGTCTGTCCACACTTCTGTGAATCACGCTGCAATCGCGCAGAATATGATGGAAGCGTTCAGATACATCAGATAGAACGTTTCGTTGGTGATTATGCCCTGAATATACCCCTTGAAAAACCAAAGAGACTGTTGAACAAACGGATCGCCGTTGTGGGATCGGGTCCAGCTGGCTTAAGCTGTACCTACTTCCTTGCAAGAGAAGGATATAATGTCACCATTTTTGAAAAGGAGCCATTTGCCGGTGGATTGCTTCTTTTCGGCATACCATCCTTCAGGTTGCCACGCGATATAGCCAGGCGGGAGATAGAAAACATACTAGCTTTCGACAACATCGAGATGAAAACCTCACACCCGATTGATCCGCAACGGTTAGAAGCGCTCCTGCAAGACTACGATGCGGTCTTCTTCGCAGCAGGTCTGCAGGCTGAACGGGTTCCGGAAAACATCTCACCGGATAACGAAAGGATACTCTCGGGCTATGAGCTTCTAAAGCGTCTAAACGTAGACGAGACACAGTCCGAAGCACACAAGGGCGAAAGAATAGCCGTCATAGGCGGTGGCAATGTGGCCTTCGATGTTGCGAGAACACTTCTCAGGCTCGGCAGTGAGGTTGATATAATCTACAGACGCACACTCTCAGAGGCACCATCATTCGAAGACGAGAAGCACGAGGGGATCGAAGAGGGCATTACCTTCAAAGAGAAATGGATAATAACAGACGTGGAAAAAACATCCCGTCTAAAGGTCGAGATATCCGAGGTGCTCCGCATAGAAAATGGCAGAGCCATAACAACAAACAGACGATGGTACGACGAGTACGACAGAATTGTGCTCGCCGTAGGGCAAAAGAGAGCCTTCGAAGTGCCCCCTGCTGAAAATCTGTTCACAGGCGGTGACTACGCATACGGCGCAAAAACAGTGGTCGAAGCCATCGCATCGGGTAAACAGAACGCCTACAGGATAATGGCATTTTTAGGAAACGGTGTTAAACCAGAGATCCTACAGGAAAATTTCTTCAGGACACAGAAGGATTACGATCGTTACGAAATTGTTGACTTCGAAAAGATCAACACCTTCTACTTTCCCAAACAGCAGCCACTTGAGCAAGAAAAACTACCCGCAAATACAAGAAGGAGTGGCTTTGATGAGATAAACAGGAAGGCTTCGCTGGAGCAGATACTAGATGAAGCAAGACGCTGCTTCTCATGTGGTGTGTGCAATCTGTGCAAAACCTGCTGGTTTGTATGTCCCGACATCTGTGTTAGCGTGGCCGACAAGGTCAGATTCGATTACGACTACTGCAAGGGATGCGCGCTTTGCAGCGCCGAGTGCCCAAGGGGCGTAATAGACATGGTGGAGGACAAATAAATGAAAGAGATGTTGTTAGGCAGCGAGGCGATAGCAACGGGTGTGAAACTTGCACGCCCGAAGGTGATACCTGCCTATCCTATTACACCTCAGACGCACATAATCGAGGTATTATCCGAAATGATAGATTCCGGCGAGTTGGACGCCACGTTCGTACGTGTTGAGAGCGAACTCTCCGCTGCAGCTGCAGCGCTCGGTGCATCATCAGCAGGCGTGAGAACATTTACGGCAACAAGCTCTCATGGAC
>VAPK010042776.1_pt1 | contig 10145 bp, 7 predicted proteins | sample 3395031 | NCBI WGS metagenome assembly VAPK01 (sample SAMN08290443, study PRJNA428436) | hydrothermal vent metagenome | isolation source: Deep-sea hydrothermal vent chimney 1 | place: Pacific Ocean: Juan De Fuca Ridge
TAAATAACAGACCTAGAAAATTATTGAACTTTCAAAAACCTTTGAAAGTCTTTTTTAATAATTTTCCCTAACTGTCGCACTTGCGGGTTGAATCTACGATTTGAATTTTAACTTTTCCTGTTTTGTTTTTGGATGTAATAAAAAGTAAATTTTCAAATTTGTCATATCTTGCTTCAACAATATCTCCGTTTTCAATAAATTTAAATTTGAACGGAGTTTTTCTGAAAGGAACTTCTTTACCCAATAAATTAATGGCAATTACTTTTACAATTATACGGTCTGTTGAATTAACTTCAATTTTATTGGGTGTAACATTTGTTTTTATTTCATAAATTGAAAAAAAGAAGTACCAAACAAGAGCAAGTACGAAGAGTAGTGCAGCAATGGCGATTAAAATATAAGTCAAATTTTTATTCATAAAAATTGTAAAACGGATTCCGCCAAAACTGAAGCCGTTTATATTGCTAATGAAAAAAAGTCGGCAGATTGAAATCAATCTGCTTTACTTTCTTGAATATGAAGTCCCGTCTTTTGTATCTTTCAGTTCAATGCCTAGCGCACCTAATTTATCTCTAATTTGATCGGAGAGATTGTAGTTTTTATCAGCTTTAGCTTGCAAACGCAAGTCAATCAATACTTGAATCAGTTCTTTATCCAAGGTACTGTTTGAAGAAGTACTTTTAGTATTAAATTCAATAATCCCAAGAACTTCAACTGCAGTTTTTTGAAGAAATTGTTTTGCACTTTTGTAAAACTCAATTGATAACTTTTCCGAATTTGCAATTACGATATTTATATTTTTAACAAAATCGAAAATAACAGCTATTGCCTGCGAAGTATTAAAATCATCATCCATCGCATTTTCAAATTGGGTGTAATAATGCTTAAAATCAAAGTCCGGTGTTTCACCGTTAGTTTCGGTGTTTTCCAATTCACTAAAAATTACATTGGCAAGATTAAATATTTTTTCCAATCCCTTTTCAGCTGAAGAAAGCAAATCTTTACTAAAAGCAAGCGGACTGCGGTAATGTGTTTGATTAAACAATAAGCGAATTGCAAACGGTGAAAATTCTTTTAAAATATCACGTGCAGTAAAAAAGTTCCCAAGCGATTTCGACATTTTTTCATTCTGCAAATTCAAAAATCCAAAATGGACCCAGTAGTGAACAAACTCATTTGTGCAGCATGCTTCACTTTGTGCAATTTCATTTTCGTGATGCGGAAAAATCAAATCGTTACCGCCCGCATGAATATCAATAGTTTGTCCTAAGTACTTCATGCTCATTGCAGAACATTCCAAATGCCAGCCGGGTCTGCCTTTTCCCCAAGGACTTTCCCAATACGGCTCGTTTTCTTTTGCTTTTTTCCAAAGTGAAAAATCAAGCGGATTATTTTTTATATCATTTATTTCAATTCGTGAACCGGATTCCAATTGCTCGGTATTTTTTCCGCTTAATTTTCCGTAGCCGTCAAATTTTAATACGTTATAAAATACATCACCGTTCTTGTTGTAAGCAAAGCCTTTGGATTCAAGGGTTTTCACCATATCAATCATTTCGGTCATATTTTCAGTGGCTTTCGGATATACATCGGCTTTTTTTACTTTCAATTTTGCAATGTCTTCCATAAATGCGTCAATATATTTTTGCGACAATTTGGTAACGGTAATTCCTGCCTCGTTTGCTTTTCTGATTATCTTATCGTCAACATCAGTAAGGTTCATTACGTATTTTACGTTGTAGCCTTTGTATTCCAAATATCTGCGAATGATATCAGCCATAATAAACGAACGTGCATTCCCAATGTGGAAATAATCGTAAACTGTGGGACCGCAAACATACATTGAAACGTTAGGCGGGTTAACCGGCATGAATTCTTCTTTTTTGTTGTTCAGTGTGTTGTAAATCTGCATCTTTGCTCCAAAAATTAGATTCAAAATATACTAATGCACTTTTGCTTTTACAAAAGGAGTACCTTGGTTTGTATCGCTTTGAATGATTTTAGCGGGATACAATCCCGCTTTACTTTAATTCTTCTTTTACACTCAATTTCGCTGCAATCATTTCCTTGTGCGATAGATTTAAATTATTAACAATTTTCCTTATTAAATAATCTTCGTATGCATGAAATTTTTCGTCAACGAAAATTAGACGCCAAAGATTTAGAAGTATTTGATATTTTTCTTCAGAAGAAAAGTTCTTGTTTATAGTGTCAGTAAATTCATATAAACTAACAGAATCCTTGATTTGTTTTTCTGATAATTTAATCAATTCGTTTACTTCGTCATTTTCAAGATTAAAAATCTGTTTCATAAGTTTAATGATTAATCCTTTTTCTTCTTTAGCAAAGTCATCATCCGCATTAGCTACTTCAATAAACAAGGCGCAAGTTGCAATTTGATTTTTTTTGTCATTGTCAACGGGTTCTTTATTATCCTCAACTATGGCAAACATTTTATTAAAAAAATCTAACATAAATTATTTATCCTTTTATATTTTAATATTAATTGTCAATTATTCGTGTACGTGTATTTCGGGTGGTCTCTCGTATAATATTGTTAAGCTCTTATATAGCTCAGTCAGTTGGTCATTTATTTGTTCCCAAGTAAATCTCCAAGTCCAATTGCCTCCAGGTTTTCCCGGAAAATTCATTCGAGCTTTGGTACCGAGATTCAATATATCCTGCATCGGAATAATTACAAAATTTGCAACGGAAGAATAGGCTGCTCTGATTGCAGCCATACGAATGTCATCGCCTGAATATCCGAGGTAATTTGCCGCCCATTCAAATATTCCGGAACCGTTATCTTTTTCAGTCTCAAAAAATCCGCGAGTTGTATCATTATCATGCGAACCTGTATAAACGACACAATTTTTCACATAGTTATGAGGAAGAAAATTTTTATCGCCATCGGGTCCAAATGCAAATTGAAGAATCTTCATCCCCGGGAATCCAAAATCATCCCGCAGTTTTTCTACTGTCGGCGTAATAACACCAAGGTCTTCAGCAAGAATTGGAACATCGCCCAATTCTTCTTTTATAGAATTAAATAATTTTGCTCCGGGTGCATTTACCCATTTCCCGTTTTCCGCAGTTTCTGCACCTCCGGGAATTTCCCAAAATGCATCAAGTCCGCGAAAGTGATCTATTCGTACAATGTCAACAAGCTCATACATTTTTTTTAATCTTCTTTTCCACCAAGCAAAATTATTCTTTTCCATTTCGTTCCATCTATAAAGGGGATTACCCCACAATTGTCCGGTTGGACTGAAATAATCCGGCGGTACTCCGGCAATTGTTTCTAATTTTCCTTTACTATCAATTGTAAATAAATTTTTGTTTGCCCAAAGATCCGCACTGTCATAAGCAATAAAGATTGGTAAATCTCCGATAATTTTTATTGATTTTTCATTCGCATATTTTTTAACAGCTTTCCACTGTTTATCAAAATAGAATTGTAAAAATTTTTGATAATTTATTTCTTCCGATAATTTTTCTTTCCACAAGTCAATACTTTTGGGGTCTCTGAAAGCAATATCATTTGACCACTTTGTCCATTGGACTCCGCCGTGGAATTCCTTTGCCGCCATGAATAAAGCATAATCATCAAGCCAAAATTTATTTTGCGTGCAAAAATCCGAACAACTTTGTTCCAATAGAAATTCTAAATTATTAAATTTTGAAAAGGCTAATTTTAACAATTTAGTTTTTGCAATAATAACATTTCCATAATCAATTTTAGTACTATCAAATGTTGGATATGAATTGAAATCATCAGCAGTTAACAGACCTTCTTCCACAAGCAATTCAGGGCTAATGAGCATTGGGTTACCCGCAAATGCTGAAAAGCATTGATATGGCGAATCTCCATAACCGGTAGGTCCAAGTGGAAATATTTGCCATAAATTTTGTCCTGATTGAACAAGAAAATCAATAAAGCGAAAAATATTTTTTCCAAAATCACCAATTCCAAATTTTCCGGGTAGAGAAGTCGGGTGAAGGAGTACTCCCGCTGATCTATTATATTGCATTATTACCTCAAAAAGTAATTAAAAATAATGGAGGAAAATTAAATAAAAAAACAAGAGAAATTTAGGAAAAATTTTTACTATATTGAATTATCTTAGCGAGGGAGTAAACATATTGATTAACATTTTTATAATACATTTCATTTATTGATTTAATTAGTTGAAATTGTTAAGTTGCTCTTCACTTCCAGAATTTTATTTCTTTGAAAAATGAAACATTCGGCTGTTGACGAATTAAACATTCGGTTACTAACGAATTCAAATCAGGAAAGATATTTGCAATTTTGCAAATAATTTTTCGGATGTATTTTATTATAAATTTTATATGTAGGAGTTGCTTTCATGAAGATTACCCGACTATTTACTACGGCTAATAAAGAGCCATTAGAATCAGTAGATTTTGAAAAACGTGTATCGGAAATAAAAAATCCTGACGGAACAATTGTTTTTCGTTTGGAAGAAGTTTCCGTTCCCAAAAGCTGGTCGCAGGTTGCTACTGATATTATTGCGCAGAAATATTTTAGAAAAGCCGGAGTTCCCAGATTTACAAAAAAAATCAGGGAAAAGGGTATTCCAGTTTGGCTGCAGCCTTCACTTCCGGATACTGAACTTCTATCAGAACTTCCTGAAAAAGAAAGATTTTCATCCGAAACAGATTCGCGACAAGTTTTTCACCGTCTCGCCGGAACGTGGACATATTGGGGATGGAAGGCTAATTATTTTGATACAGAAGAAGATGCACGCACGTTTTATGATGAAATGATTTTTATGTTGGCAAATCAAATGTCAGCACCTAATAGTCCGCAGTGGTTCAACACAGGTTTACATTGGGCTTACGGAATCAATGGACCTTCACAGGGACATTATTATGTTGATTTTAGAACTGGCAAGTTAACACAATCCGAAGATGCCTATACACACCCGCAACCACATGCTTGTTTTATCCAATCAGTAAGTGATGATTTGGTTAATGAAGGCGGTATAATGGATTTGTGGATTCGTGAAGCGAGATTATTTAAGTACGGTTCCGGAACGGGTTCAAATTTTTCACAAATAAGAGGAAGCGATGAACCATTAAGCGGCGGTGGCAAATCTTCCGGTTTAATGTCGTTTCTTAAAATTGGGGATCGCTCTGCCGGAGCTATTAAATCTGGTGGAACAACACGTAGAGCTGCAAAAATGATTACTATTGATATCGATCATCCCGATATTGAAGAATATGTTAATTGGAAAGTTCACGAAGAACAAAAGGTTGCTGCTTTAGTTGTGGGTTCACGGCTTTGTAATCGGCATTTAAATAATATTATGAAAGCCTGTTATGCAGAGCATCCTGAAAACGACAGGTTTAATAAACAAACAAATATCAGATTGAAAAGGGCTATAAGTGAGGCTCGAAAAGTTAGAATTCCTATGAATTACATAGAAAGAGTTGTACAGCTTGCAAAACTTGGATTTAAGTCAATAGAATTTCCTGAATACGACATCGACTGGAATTCCGAGGCATATGCTACTGTTGCAGGACAAAATTCTAACAATTCTGTTCGAGTAACAAATGATTTTATGTCCGCTGTTGAAAAAGATACGGATTGGAATTTGTATTGGAGAGTAGAATTAGACAAGGCTAAAAAAGAACAGAGAAAACCTAATCCCAGTAAAACTTTAAGAGCAAGAGAATTGTGGGATGATATTGGATATGCTGCATGGAGTTCTGCCGATCCGGGGCTTCAATTCCATTCAACAATTAACGAGTGGCACACTTGTAAGTCAAGTGGAACAATCAATGCCTCAAACCCGTGCAGTGAATATATGTTTCTTGATGATACCGCTTGTAATTTAGCCTCACTGAATTTGGTGAAATTTTATGATGACGAAAAGCAAAAATTTAATATTAAGTCTTTCAGACACGCATCAAGATTATGGACAATTGTTCTTGAAATAAGTGTTATGATGGCTCAATATCCAAGTAAGGAAGTGGCACAAAATAGCTATGATTTTAGAACTCTTGGTTTGGGCTATGCTAATCTGGGCTCTCTCCTTATGAGACAAGGTATTCCTTACAATAGTAAACAAGCATTTGCAATTGCCGGAGCAATTACTGCCATAATGCACATGAAGGCTTATACTACTTCAGCGGAAATGGCAAAGGAACTTGGCACATTTAATAGATATGAAATGAATAAAACAGATATGCTCCAAGTTGTGCATAATCACAAGCGGGTGGCATACAATGTTCCTAAAGAAGAGTATGAGGGTTTGTCAATATTTCCTGTTGGAATTGATCCGCAATTTTGTCCTTCGGATTTACTAAAAGCAGCAAGAGAAGATGCCGATAAAGCTTTTGAACTTGGGAAAAGACACGGTTTTAGAAATGCTCAAGTTACAGTGCTTGCTCCAACCGGGACAATCGGATTAGTAATGGATTGCGATACAACGGGAATAGAACCGGATTTTGCATTGGTGAAATTTAAAAAACTTGCCGGCGGCGGATATTTTAAAATAATTAATCAGTCAATTCCTCCGGCTCTTAAAACTCTTGGCTATAATAATGAGCAAATAACGGAAATAGTTAAATATGCAAAAGGTTCTGGTACTTTGGAAGGATGTCCTGCTATTAATTTTGAAACTCTTATGGAACGGGGATTTACTGAAGAAATTTTAAATAAAATTGAAGAAATGCTCCCCACTGTTTTTGAACTGGGGTTTGCATTTAATAAATATACTATCGGTGAAGAATTTGTTGAAGAAGTGCTAGGGATATCAGATAACTTATTGGGTAAAAGTGAATATAATATTCTACAAGCCTTAGGTTTTACAAAAGATGAAATTGCCAAAGCAAATAATTATGTGTGTGGTACTATGACAATTGAGGGATCGCCATTCTTAAAACAAGAGCATTATGCAGTTTTTGACTGTGCAAATAAATGCGGTAAAAAAGGGAATAGATTTATTGCTCCCGACGGACATATTAATATGATGGCTGCCGCTCAACCGTTTCTTTCCGGCGCAATTTCAAAAACAATTAATTTTACCAATTCGGCTTCAATAGAAGATATTAAAAATGCATATATGAAGTCGTGGAAATTGGGACTAAAAGCCAATGCTCTTTATCGCGACGGCTCAAAGCTTTCGCAGCCTCTAAATTCAGTTTCGGAAGAAGAAGTTGAGGAATTTATAGAACAGAAAGAAGAAAATGACATTGTAAAAATTGCTGAAAAAATCATTCACAGATATATTGCAAAAAGAAGAAGATTACCCGATAGGCGAGGAGGTTATACTCAAAAAGCAAAAATCAGCGGGCAAACTGTTTACATTCGCACCGGTGAATATGATAATGGTCAATTGGGTGAGATTTTTCTGGATATGCACAAAGAGGGCGCTTCATTCCGAAGTTTGATGAACAATTTCGCGATTGCAATTTCCCTCGGTTTACAACATGGTGTTCCCCTTGATGAATTTGTGGATGCTTTTATTTTTACGAAATTTGAACCAAGCGGGATTGTAACCGGAAACGGCAGAATAAAAATGTCAACTTCCGTAATCGATTATATTTTCAGAGAACTTGCAGTCTCTTATTTGGGCAGAAATGATTTAGCTCATGTGAATCCCGATGAGGAAAAGCAGGCGAATAACTATCCTTTACCAAAAGGCAAAGATGATTACGAAAGCGAAGAGGTTGTAAGTGTAAAAACAATAGCCCTTGATGACAGTGTTCATTCAATTGGAAACGGTGGTAAAGGAATGCTTCAAAACATGCCGAGCCAACGTGAAATGGCAAAACAACAGGGGTATACCGGTGATATTTGCCCTGATTGCCAAAGTATGACTATGGTAAGGAATGGAACTTGCTTAAAGTGTAATACATGCGGGGCAACTACAGGTTGTAGCTGATTCTAATTGGTTTCAATTTTTACAAAAAGGGACTCAATAATGAGTCCCTTTTTTTTATTCTAAAATTCAAAAATATTAATAGTCTGATTCCAATAAATTTTTGCATCAAGGTTATTTTTGCAAAATCTTTCCAATCTAAATACATTAACTATGTACTAAAGTTTCGTCGATATTTTTCGATAATGGTGTTCTATTTTGAAATAAGTTTGTTGTAATTCTCATATTGATAAAGATTTCAAATCTTTTAATAAACATATATAATAAAAATTTAGTACAAAATGAGAAAATATTGCAGATTTGCAGTCTCTGCGTTACTTGGCATAGCGATTGATATAGTAAAAGTAGGGCAGATAAAAATTATTCAAAATATTATTGTTCGGGAATATATGTTAACAGATTGTTCGGAATTTTTGTCCATTACTTTTTTTGCAAAAGTAAAGAATGTTTTTTTTGGAAATAAATATCAATTTTATTGCTTAGGAATCCATTCAACATTAAAACTGCAATACAGTAAGCATTTCGTACTACCTGAGAAAGACAATTTATTTATCAACAAAAAATTCATTAATTAAAAAACAATAACTATAACATATCAGTACTTTTTCTAACTGCGGAGCTTAAATGACATTATCGGATTTTTATGATGGGAAAAAAAGTGAGAATGTATCAATAAAAAATAAGACTAAAGAATTAACACTTATTTTAGATATAGTTCAAAAAATTAATAGTTCTTTGAAATTAAACGAAGTATTAAAATCAGTTTTATCGAGTGCTCTGCAAATAACAAACACTTGGCGCGGTTTTATAGTTCTGAAAAATTCAAAAAATAAACTCTCATTTAAAATAGGATTGGATGAGTTTGGTTTGAATTTGTCAGAGTCATCTTTTAGTGTTAGTGATTTAGTTGTTAATGATGTTTTTGTAACCGGAGAAGCAATAATAATTGCAGGAGCCGAAAATGAAGAAGAAAAAAGATATATAAAAGGTAGTAAGATTATACCTGTTCAGACAATTTTTTGTGCACCCTTGATTGTTGAAGATGAAAAGATTGGTGTTCTTTATGTTGATAGCCCGAGACGGCGGGAAATAAAAAAAATTGATATAACTTATACATTTGAAATTCTTACAGAACAAGCAGCAATTGCCATAAACAATGCATTAATTCATGAAAAGTTAGAAAAAGAACACAGAAGAACAGAAAATGCAGAAAAACTTAAAAATGATTTGTTAACACTTGTTTCACACGAATTTAGAAATCCTCTGAACTATATGATTTCTCATACCCAACTTCTTCAAAATACTTTAGGTGGATCTTTGGCTAAAGAAGATCTTGAAAGTTTGAAAATAATTAATCGTGGTGGCGAACGTTTACTTCGCTCAATAGAACTCGTTATGAAAACTTCTGAAATTAATTCGGATAGTTATTTAGTTAAAAACGAAAAAATTAATGTAATAAAAGACATTATTATCCCAATTATTGAGCAAAATATAAATCAAGCCGAGAAGAAAGAGATTAAAATTACTCTAAACAATAACTTAAAAAATGGTTCAATTGTTGAATGTGATAAACATTCTTTGGTTATGATATTCGTTCATTTGATTGACAACGCAATAAAGTTTACGAAAGAAGGGGAAGTTAGTATTGATGTTTACACTGAACTTGAGACAGGAAAAATTATAGTTGAAATAAATGATACAGGCATCGGAATATCAAAAGATTACTTACCGTATATTTTTGAACAATTCTCTCAGGAAGAATCAGGCTATACGCGGAGCTACGATGGAATGGGGCTTGGATTGGCACTTGTGAAAAGTTATTGTGATTTGAACGGAATAATAATTTCTGTAGAAAGCGAAAAGAATATTGGCTCTAAGTTCAAAGTAGAATTTAATCAATATTTTTAGCATGTTATTTGTCTTGGTTTGGTGTTCAAAATTAATGTTTAAAATTTAGTTTTATTATAAATAGACATACTTCTCATATTAGAATTATTGCATAAATTTTAATATTAAATTTTTAAAGTAGTTTGCCGCGGCGGAAAACCTTCCTCGCAGAGTTCGATGGACGGTTTGTTTCTTTAGCACATCAACGTATAGAAAATTGTTATTCAAAAACATCAATGAAACATAATAATTAAATAGTTTTCATTTTTAATATCCTTTACTGTAAAATAGGCAGACTGTTCGCAGAACTCTTTGAGGAAAGTCGGCTCTACAAAATTAAAATCA
>VAPK010061012.1_pt1 | contig 10145 bp, 7 predicted proteins | sample 3395031 | NCBI WGS metagenome assembly VAPK01 (sample SAMN08290443, study PRJNA428436) | hydrothermal vent metagenome | isolation source: Deep-sea hydrothermal vent chimney 1 | place: Pacific Ocean: Juan De Fuca Ridge
CATCACCGACGGCTGGGCAAAAACAGCCAGTGGCAAGGTGACTGTTACCGTCAATGCAGTGGCAGCACCTTCGGGTGGTGGCGGCGGTGGTGGTTCGCTCAATTTTTATCTGTTGCTGTTGCTGCCGGGTTTGTTTTTCCTGAGGTATATAAAAATAAATTTCGGCTTAGGCTATTTACACGGCAAATGTTTAAGGCAACTCTAATCAATTGTCATTCTGAGCGAAGTCGTCGACTTTGCTCAGAATGACAAAATATAAATTAACCAGAGTCCGACGGGTAACGGGTGGTGTTTCAGTAATAACGGATTTAATTTTTATTTGAACCGTTGTAGTTATGACGACGACTCAGTTATTGAACGCACAACGAGGTTGTGCAGACAATAACTGATCATCAAATTAACGAGGGAATTATTATGCAAACAATATCAACTATTCATACACCAGCCTTGCTGTTACGTAAATTATCCATACTCGGACTGGCTGCTTTGTCGGTGGGACTAGCCTCGCCTACGTATGCAGGTGGCGGCTTTTCTGGTGCTTACTCTCAACCATCCATCAAGCCCGGTGTCATTAAACCTGCGCTGAATAAAAATCAACTGTTTCAAAAAAGCCCTGGCATTCGGGCGCCTTTACTACGTCCCCGTACCTGTCCGGATTTGGTTATACAGGGATTACATGTCGTCAATATGCAACACAACAACGGTCAGTATGTTTTTGGTGTGGCAGGTGTGGTGCGTAATGTTGGTTCGACAAATTACAGTTCGCGTCCGAATCAGCAAAGCGTGATATTTTCGGGCGTTGGCCCTGTACGTTCCCTTCGTTTTGGTAATGTGCCAAGAGGCGGAAGCATTCAGACCGGTACTGTCTTTAGTGTGCCGGGAGGCGAGTTTACACCGGATATCACAGCGGCTCTCAGTTTCGACCCCGATATAAGAATGGACAAAAATACGGGCAATGACGAATGCAATACGCGTAATAACAAAGCGGTACTCAGTCGCTCGGTAATCAATCTGGCAATTAATAATTATAACCGTGCACATGGACGGCGTTGATGCCTGTTTGAAAATAACACGATAATTTTATTAAAACTTTTATTAAGAGGAAAGAAATATGTTTATTGCAGATGCAAAAAAATCAGAAGAAAATGTTTCTGTTATCAATAAAAAAATAGCGGCATCAACTGTAACTGGAAAAGTCTCAGTGGCTGTGGTGCTGGCAAGCATGCTTTCATTAGCAGCGTGTGGCGGTGGCGGTTCCAGTACACCAGCACCGGGTACTGGTTCAACAGGCGGTGGTACTACAGCCGCTGCCTGTACAGATATTGCTGGTGAGCCGGATATTATGGGTGCTATTACGTACACACCCGCTACAGCGAAACCGGGTGATACTGTAATCATGCATGTGCCGGTTGATGCCGAAACAGCTGCGGTTACTGCTTCGTTGTCTGGGTTAAGTGGTGGCACTGTTGTCGGTGTTGGCACGGCGCCTGATACAGCTGTTTCTACAGCAGGTGCACAGACAGTCGATGTGCCTGTCACTATTTCATCCGTTTCTGGCGCGGGTGATTATTTTGTCGTGATTAATATTTGCTCTGCTGGTATTAATGCATGTAATAAAGTAGGTAGTGCCCCTGGTGTTGCTATCGACTATGCATCCAATCCCGTCATTAAGGATGTGCCATTGACGCGATTCAAGTATTTTGCAAATGGCGCAAAAATTGATCCGAGTGCCAGTAATTTGCCAACAAATTCCTGTGTGACACAACCGATATTGACTGTGACACCTTGATTACTATTTCTTCGTTCCTACGCTCTGTGCGGGAACGCATACAAGAGGAAGTTATTATGAAAAATTTAAGCGAAAGAAAAATCAGTTATTCAGCACTAACAGTTCTGATGTTACTGGGTGTGACGGCCTGTGGCGGAGGCGGTTCGTCTTCACCAGCAACAACTACGTCATCAAGTGTTACCTACTCAACCACCAGCAGTAAAGGTGATTATTCTGAATGGACATTATCCGGCAGTTCGTTGAGTGCTAATTGGGAGGTGATTAATAGCACTGGTGCGATTGATTACACCTACAGCATCGCCGCAACCTGTGGCAGTGCAGATGCAGATAATATTCATTCCTGCACGGTCGATAGTTCAAGTTGTGCCGATGGTGTCGCCACCTGTCCAACCACGCCATTATCAGGCGCATTCGACATGATGGAGGTGCCGGGAGTGGCTTTGATGGTTCATACCAGTTCGGCTAGCGGCGGCGATGATCTGCACGCCGGTTTTGTTAAAAATGCCAGTGCCTGTTCGGATGATGTGAGTGGTGACTATACGTTTATTCATACCGGTGTTGGGTTACAGAAAAACTTCGGCATGTTTCGTACGGATGCGAATTTAATTCTTATCGACCACACTGAGTTTGGTTTTGCTACATCCGCTATCACCTCTACAGGTTATAGCAGCCAAAGCGTGGCTTATCGAAGTGCCTCAGCAGGCCCCGATACACTGACTGATAATGGTTGTGTTAATGGTCTTAGAAAACGCACGACATCTGGCGGTGATGCGATACGGGCAATGATGACAGCCAGTGGTTTGTATGTACTGGATCTGCCTGCCGGGCAGGGCGGTTTACTGGCTTTTAATGTGAGCAAGGCGGCAACATTAGCGGATTTTGCCAATAAAATATTTGGTGGCCTGGTTTTTCCTGATGATGGCCCGGCAGAACCTTTCCATGCTAATTCTGCTGCGTTAGTGAGTGGCAAGGTCGATTTAAATGTTTCTTTATCTGGTGGTACGACCTTCAATATTATGGGGCTGACCACTTCTACGGGAATGATAAATCCAACGGATGCTGACTTTTCCACATCACCTGCCGGTTATAGTAGTTCGACGCTGGCGACGACTTACCCAACAACAAAAGACATACCCGGATTGTTTAAGCTGGGCAAACTTTTTGATAGTGGCCGTGTGATTCTGGCAGCAATGAAATTCAACAATAAAGTGATTGCGATTGGCATGGTGTATAACTATCGTGATGCCACATATGGTTTCAATAATCCAGGTACAGGCAACCCGTTTAATGGCCCGGGTTTATATAACAGCGGTAACTTTATTCTGTTTGAGAAATAAGCGTTTGGTATCAGGGGACATTCTGGATATGTGACTTATTCAGAGTGCCCCGTAAGCAAGGTGGCAGCGAGATGAGCATAATAATGGAGTGAACCCCTTTTGTTTTTTATACGACAGACAGGGTGTAAAACGTTATTTGAAATAAATTACAGGAAAACACGGAGAGGAAAATGAACATGAAACAACAGCTTCTGGTCTGGCTAATGTTACTGTCACTGCTTGTGCTTGCTCCTGCAAGGGCGGTCAATCTTTCAAATCAAACCATTAACAGTATTCAGCAGAGCATCAAACCTGCCATACCGGCTAATACGGTTATAAAGAAAACATCGCCTGTCAAAACAATACCGCTGAATATAGTGCGAGCCTGTCCAAAACTGTTTGCCAAAGGATTGCGAGTGGTGCGTGTGGTGCCACAGCCAGCGCGGGGAGGTGTGCAGACTTACCGTTTTATTCTGGATGGCAATATTGCTAATCGCGGTGCTACAGGTGTTGCCAACGCCGGTTTTAATGTGACGCAGAGTGTTCAGGGAAAACCAGGGAAACGCATTGCACTGAAGCTTTTCAAGCTACAGGTAAGAAAAAAACAGGTGCTGAATGTAAGCCGTGATTTACGTGTCACGATTCAGTCGGACGCGCTCAGTCGCGCCCAGGCTAGTCACACTGTTTTCAAAATGAATGTGACTAATTTGCGTAATGCGCGAGGTGCCTGTGGTGACTATAATCCAACGGTGTCAACGTTAAGTGCTGCACAGCTTAGTCGTGCTTTGCCAGCGCAGGTCAGGGGTGTCAGCCAGCAGGCGGGTGTTATTCCGCCAGCGGCAAGATCGCCTGCCAGATCCGGGTTTGCTGCACCGGCGTTGCCAGCAAAGCGGTCACTGAAAACGCAAAAGCCCACTCCTGGTTTGAATCAGCCGCCATTACCAACGATAAAAGCTGGCAGACCCGTGCCTGCAAAAGTGCATCCGGTTATTCCGGGAAAGCCTGTTTCTGCTCAGAGCAAACCTGCGGTTATACCAATGCCTATGGGAAAGCAAAAACCGCATGCAAAATCGGTACAGGGTTTTGGTCTGGCACCTCAGGCGACAACGAAAAAACCTGCAAACGGACGTAACGGTTTTGCACCAAAAGCAGCAGCGGGTAGTTTTGGACTGAACAAACCGGTTACAGCCGTGGATGGGAAATCATTCCTGCCACCGGGTGCGACGGCTGGATCACAGCATGTTTTGTATGATGATCATGCGCCACAACCGCGAATCGGTGGTTTTGCACCTGTCTCAGGTATTAATACAGATGTTGCCCATGCACCGGTTACTGGTTCGGGTGGCGGGTCGTTGTTGGCAGATGCGCCACAAATGAAACTGACCCTGAAAAATGTGCATAGAGTAAATGACAGGAGTGATGACTTACCCTCTAATATTGTTGGCAGAGGAGACCGAGTGCTTGCCGTGTTTGATATTAGTAATCTGGGAACAGCAACAGGGGAAGTGAAAATTGGCAAGATTGGTCGACCTTTATTTATAACCGACGAAGTTGCCACTGTCGCTCCTGGTCAGACGGTTCGGGTACAGCTGGAAATTCCTGTTACAAATGGCAATAATTATATGGGTACGTGGGTGCAGGTATTTAGACTTATGACTGCCACCAACCAGGAGTATCGTGACTCATATCAGGCTGATAATTATGTAAAGGCTACGCTCTCATTCGATAACTTTTCAGGTGATGTTGCTGTTGAAGAAATATATGGCGGAAATGTCAGAATGAATCACTACACGGTGGGGTATGACCGGATTCCCTGGTTACACCAGGCGTGGAAGGGGTCAGGATCCAGTATTCCTGAAACCTATACCCTCAAGGTAAAAGTGCGAAATCATGATATTAAAACATCTTCACCGCGGCAGCTAACTGTTGAGCTTAAAGGTCTTACCGAATTTAACCCTGTGCAGGGTAACAGGCGCTTTCCTGAAAGTGATTCCAAAATGATAAATTGCTCGGCCAGCGGTTGTCCCTTGAGCGTGACGGTAACGGTTCCTGCGCTTGAAGCCGGTGAAAGTAGAGATGTTCCTGTTACTTTTAATAATCCTGGTTACCGGCTTTGGGTATATGACAAAGCGCGTAAAGGTGTTCACCGTATACGTGCGAGCAGTTATTACAAATGTGTTGATACTGTTGGTGGATCAAGTGCGACTATTCAGATTACAGTAAGTCTGGATACACAAGGTGATGCGATACCCGCTAATAACGGCTTACGTCAATCATTCGGCGTAGGCGTCTGGGCGGGTAGTGGTTGTCAGGTTTCTCGGTTAGCCGATGCTCATGCATTTATTCCATAGGAAACCGTGGTCTGTCCCCTATTAAATTAATTGAACCATTGTTAACACGGCTGCGACGCATTAATGAACCCGGTAAACAGGTCGGGGAAAATAGACAGAGGAGACGCGTAATGAAACAGTTTCATAAAGCAGAAGGTGGTTATAAATTATTGAAGTGGTTGCCACAAATTGCCTTGCTGATGGCAGCAGGCTTTTTTCCCGCAGGCGTTTTTGCCAGTGATATTAATATTGAGCAGTTAAAGCAATTTAAATCCAGCCTGGTAAAAATGGAAGCGCGGCATTCTGGCAGAGAAATCCAGACAAAGAATTTGCAAAAGATGATTCAGGCGCGTAGTCAGAGCATTAGCCTGGGCACGACCATGATAAAGCGAGTAAACCAGTCCCGGCAAAAAGTTATTCGTAATATACGTTAGCGGTATTTGAAACAGGGTGTCGATAAAATAAAGTTTGTTATGACAATGAAAATAATAAGGGTGCTTGTTTCTGTGTTGCTAGTTTGTTTGTCCGGTATGGCTACGGCGGCGGATAATAAGTTGCCGGATTTGATGCCGGTGGTAATCGATGCCAGCCAGGGCTCATTCGAGGTCAGGAATATCGGTGATGCAGAGGCACCAGCCAGTCGGGTTTTTGTTATATGTTCGATGTTTCATGCAGGCCAGCAAATTACACCCTGTGCCGCCGAATTGCATTTGCCCGCTTATATCGCGAAGTGGAATGCGCTGGCTTTTGATGTTCCTGCGCTGAAGCCCGGCGATAAATATCTTCTTCAGCTGTTTGATTCCGATGTTTTACCGCGCACACCGAACATCTATGGCATGAAAATAACCACTGATCCGATGAAGCGAATTGTTGAGGCCGATGAGTCGAATAATTATGTGCGTCTGGATACTGTCATCAGGGCAGAGGAACCGGCTTTAGCGCAGTATTCTGATTTATTGCCGGATCAGATTTTATCCGCAGGTAAAGAAAAAGGTTTGTTAAAGCTGCAGGTTTTGATGGCCGGTAAGCCGGTTGAGGCGGCTGTTCGTGTGACGCAGTCCGGGAAAAGAAACCGAACGGTGTTGCAGACAAAATCAATGCCCGGTGATAGCTATGAACATATGAAACAAACACCTTTTGCTGTCGTTCTGGCAGCCGGCCGATACGATCTTTATGTTCAGGCACGGGTTTCGCCATTGCGGGTTTACATGCAAACCCGGGCGCTGCCGGTTGTTATCAAAACAGGAAAACGGCTGGAAAGAACTGTCACCATTCCATCAGGGCGTTTGCAAATTTTATCCAACATTGCCGGTGAAAGTATTTCCGGCTTGACGGTGGAAATATCAGGCGGCGCGTCTTATAAAAATAAGCTGCGTGATTTTGACGGTTACACGATTTATCAAAAACTTAAAACGCCGGTTGATACGGATGTCCCACCGGGAAAATATAAAATCAAAGTGCAAAATCCAGAGACCGGACAAACACAAAACTTCGATGTTCGTATCAAAGAAAATGGCGAAGTTGAAAAGTCTCTGGCGTTTGAGAAATTTCATGCTGGTTACTTAAAATTCAGTCTTCTGGTCGATGGCAAAAAAATACCGGCAAAAGATTTTTATAAATATGTTGCGTTAACAATTACTTCAATTTCAAGCTCGAAACAGATTAAACCTGGTTCGGGAGATCGGTTGCGATTACCTTCGGGCGTTTATGATGTGCTGATTCATGAACAGGCCTGGGGTAATGCCGATACTCATCTGACCGGGATTAAAATAAGTGATGATGAAACCACAGGGCGAAGCATCACCTTGCAACAGCCGGGTGAATTACAGTTGGTCAGTCTCTGGCAAACCAGTAAGCTTGATGAGGCGGAATGCGCAGTCATAAAACCGCTTGTAACCACAGCGGTCATTCCGATCTATGCGTATCTGTATCTGACTGACACGCATTTAAAGAAAGATTATGGTGACAAAATAGCGAAATGTTATCCAGATATAAATCCAATGGTTGTTACATATACCCGGCTGGATAAAAAAAATAACTCTTCCACTTCGCCCGGCAAAGTGTATTCAAATGAATACCCTTCTATGAAAACACGCGTTGCAGCAATACGTCTGGTGCCTGGACGATACGATTTCAAGTTGTGGCCGTTAAAACATAAAGAGCTTCAGACAACACTGAAAAATATAAAAATTGAGCCGGATAAAGCAATATTAAAAGAACTGATGTTTAAGTGGCCTGATCAATAAATAATTATGTAATGGTAAAAGCTAAATGAAATATATCTGTCAGAAACGATTACCTTTGTTTGCACTTGTCAGCCTGATGCTGATTTCGCTGACCTTATCTGTGGCAAAGGCTGCACCAGCACAGTCAGAAAATACCGGAGAGAATGTTAACACGCTTTTTATTCTTGATGCCTCCGGCAGCATGTGGGGTCAGATTAACGGTAAAGCAAAAATCACCATTGCCAAACAGGTGATGGCAAAACTGGTGCCGGAACTTGATGACAGTCATCGCATTGGTTTGATTGCTTATGGTCATCGGCGCAAGGGTGATTGCAACGATGTAGAAACACTGGTGCCCCTTGCTACAAATAATAAAGCAGCCGTCTTGAAAGCGGTGCAGGGTTTGAATGCCAAAGGTAAGACGCCATTGACCCGGTCGTTGAAGCAGGCATTAAAAATAGTGCAACGGGAAAATCAGTCAACCACCATTATTCTGGTTAGTGACGGCATTGAAAGTTGTGGCGCTGATCCCTGTGAAGCTGTCAGGCTGGCGAAAAAATCCGGGGTTAAATTTATTCTGCATACAGTGGGTTTTGGTTTGAGTAAAAAAGACAGCGGACAATTAGAGTGTATGGCGAAGGTGGGCGGTGGTGAGTATTTTCAGGCGAACAATGCCGATGAATTATTGAACTCCACCCGTAAAGCCTTGCAGCCAATGGGCGGTATTAAAGTGACCGCCAAAGTTAATGGCAAGGTGACAAATGTGTTGTTACGTATTGTTGATGTTGCCACCGGCAAAGTGGTTCATGAGAATGTATTGCCTTCACCTTCAGGAATGACTACGCGTCTTTTACCGGGTAAATATAACGTGACGGTTAAACCGGCAGGGGTGAATGGTGCTGTCGGAAAAGTGCTTTCTAATATTGAGATTACCTCTGCAAACATTTTAGATAAAACGCTTTCGTTTGATAAAGGCCGTTTAACACTGAGCATTACCCGCAAAGGTAAACCGGTTCACGCGCTGATTCATATTGAAGACCATGCCTCTCATCAATGGGTGTATGAAAGTTCGGTGTTTGGTGTGGATACGCCGATCACTGTAGATTTGCCGGAAGGAAGTTATGACATTGTGTTTCAGGCAGATGCGCCGGAAAAACGGGTAGAGAATATTATGGTGACAGCAAGAAAGACGGTTGTTAAAAATATTCCGGCTGATGTGAAACCGGTAAATGCAGGGGCGGCTAAAAATAGTGCCTATCAGTTAAATACCGACCTTCCGGGTGGTGGTGATTTTGCTCATATTATTCCTGCCAGTGATAATGCAAAACTTTGTCAGCAGGCCTGCATGCAGAAAAAACAGTGCCGTTCGTGGACTTATGTAAAACCCAATACCTTACAGGGGGCGTCGCCGAATTGCTGGTTAAAACAAGGCGTGCCAGCGGCGGTGCCTAATAATTGCTGTATATCGGGGGTTAAGTAATATCTGAGTGGCATTATCTTATAAGCCATTGGATTGAAATTAAAGCAGATAACGCGACGGCAATAAATTACCATGAAAAATAGGGGGAAATTTAAGGATCAGTTGCCCGAGAAGCAATTGCCGAAAAATCTTGAGCCTCGTAAAGACAGGCTTTTCTCAGGATGGAAAATAGATGAATTAATCAGTGATTCCCAAGATGAAAATGTGAACCATGCTGATGATGGTTGCGACACAGCTATATAGAAAGAAGGAGTTAAGCTTGATGAAATATTGTTCAAGTAATATAAAAAGTCATTGCGTGCTGGCAGGGCTAGTTGCTCTGCTGGTTACCGGTTATACCTCTGCTGCTGATAAAAAGCTGTCACCGGTGCAGAAGATATTGCCGACAAACTCCAGCCATAGCGTTCGTCTGCCGGTAAAGGTGAAAACACCTTTAGTGGTTCCCGCTAGCAAAAGGCAGGCAGTCAGTAAACCCGCAAAAAAATCAGTCGGAACAGTCGCTGCACCATCGGTTGTAGTGAAGAAAAAACAGTCGCCAGGCATTGTTCTAAAACCGACAGGTATACCACCCAGAACGCCGGTTAGAGTACCGGTCAAATCATCACGTCAGCCAGTAAAACCAGTAATAGTGGCTCCTCGGGCGGTTAATACCGGGGCTGGTTTCAGCCATAAAACAAGCCCCCCCATACAGACACCTGTTTTGCTGACACCGCCTGCGCGGCAAGTGCAGCCGGTTGCACCCGCTTTATTAAATCCTCGTCATGGCGGGCTCACACCGCCGGTTATGAACCCGCAGCGCCAGGCTGGCAACAAGCCCGCGCAACGAAGTAAGGCCTCACCTTCTACCCCGGCTCGGGGTTTTGGCCTGTCACCGCTCACCCGACCAGATAGCGGGGCAGCAGTTCAGGGTACTGGTGCAGGCCGTCATGCCGCTGGTTCGTCATCTGCGTCGCACAATGCATCAGGACAGGGTGGGTTTGCATCCGTACCCGGTGTCACGGATCA
>VAPK010144579.1_pt1 | contig 10142 bp, 7 predicted proteins | sample 3395031 | NCBI WGS metagenome assembly VAPK01 (sample SAMN08290443, study PRJNA428436) | hydrothermal vent metagenome | isolation source: Deep-sea hydrothermal vent chimney 1 | place: Pacific Ocean: Juan De Fuca Ridge
CAGGCATCCGACGGCATGAGAGTCGCCAGCGCGACCGTCGACAGCGTGAACCTTGGCGAGCTCACTCCGGTAGCGATGATCTCCACACCGCTGGAGGGAGACTTCGTGCGTTCGGGGATCATCCGTGCCACAGCGGGCATCGGATCGGTGGGAACGAGCGAAGCAATCACCTACAGGTGGTCGCTCGACGGCCAGGCGGTGGGTGACGGTCGCGAAGTACCGATACCGCTCGTCGTGCCCGGGCGCCACGAGATCTCCCTGACGGTCATCGGCCCGACTGATGAGTCGACGGACTCGATATCAGTATCGGTCATCACGGACACAGACGCCGACGGCATGGATGACCAGTGGGAGATCGACCACGGCCTCGATCCACTCGACTCATCAGATGGGCCAGAGGATCCAGATGGTGATGGATTGCAGAATCTTCGCGAGTTCGAGGCGGGAACGGATCCTCTGGTGATCGACACCGACGGCGACGGGTACGACGACCTGACGGAGCTGGAGGGTGGAACCGACCCGATCGATCCGAGTCAGATCCCGTCGTTCCTTCACGGCATACCGGGCACACCAGCGCTCAGCATCGCAGATATGCAACAGGCATCCGAGCCTGCGGACACAGTCGAGGTACTCGATGCAGCAGACTCTGAGGACTCGTCGAGGAGCAGAACACCGCTGTGGCTCCTGCTTGCTGTTGCAGGGAGTGCTGCCGGAGTCGGCGGTGCTCTCGTGATCCGGCGCCGGAGAGGCAAAGGGCCCGAGGTGTGACCGTTGCAGTCGCCGGGCATCGTCCCCCGCTCGTCTCTGTGACGACCGTCGACAGCACATCGGCTGTACGATGCCGCTATGACTCAGGACAGACTGCTCTCACTTCACCCCGGCATGCCGATCACCTGGGGCGGCTCCCGCGTCACGTTCGTTTCCGACGAACTCGCTGAGGCCTTCGCAGCGGGAGATGCGTTGATCGTCCGCCAGGACACCGGTGAGCTGATCCATGTCCCGGCAGCTGATCTCGACGTCGCCACGACCGCCATCGGCAGAGCATCGGAGGCGTTCGGTGCGATGGGTGCCGTCACCGACGATCAGATCACCAACTTCTACAACCTGTTCGCCGACGCTCTCGCCGACGATAGGCAGTTCGCCCCCATCGCATCGGCCAACGAGGCTGATGTCGAGGCAGCTCGCGTCGCGGGAAGGTCGGTGACGAGGCTGATCCTCGACGAGGCGATGCGAGCGGACATGGTCGACGGCCTGCGTGGCTGGGCGGCCGCACCGAGCGAGAGACACCGCGTGCTCGAGACCATCCAGCACGACGGCTGGCGAGTCGAACAGGTCGCCGACGGACTCGGCGTGATCGGGTTCGTCTTCGAGGGCCGTCCGAACGTGTTCGCCGACGCGACCGGTGTCCTGCGTGGCGGGAACACGGTCGTGTTCCGCATCGGCTCGGACGCTCTCGGCACCGCCCAGGCGATCGTCGAGAACGCTCTCGACCCGGCACTTGCTGCTGCAGGCCTGCCCCCTGGTGCTGCAGCGTTGGTGGCGAGCCCGAGTCGGGGCGCCGGACTTGCAATGATGGGAGATACCCGCCTCGCCCTCGCCGTTGCGAGAGGGTCCGGAGCAGCGACGGAGCGGCTCGGCGCTGTCGCTCGCCAGGCAGGCAACGCGGTGAGTCTCCACGGAACGGGTGGTGCGTGGATCGTCGCTGGACTCGACGCCGATTGCCTCGACCTGGCCTCAGCCGTCTTCAACTCTCTCGACCGCAAGGTCTGCAACACCCTTAACACGGTGTGTATCCCCCGTCGACGAGCCGACGACCTCATCCCCGCGTTCCTCGAAGCGATCGAGAGAGCCGGGGCCAGGCGGGGGACCAACACGAAGTTGCACGTGCTCGAAAGGGACCGCGAGGCGTTCCCCGACGAGTGGTTCACGCGACGGGTCCCGATCTCGCGGGCGGAGGGGGCCGTCGTCGAGGCACAGGCCGAGGTGATCGAGGAGGCCGACCTCGGCAAGGAGTGGGAGTGGGAGGACAGCCCGGAGGTCACCGTGGCACTCGTCGACACCGTCGAGGAGGCCGTCGTGTTCTTCAACGCGTACAGTCCAAGGTTCGTTGCCTCATTGATTTCTGGAAGCGACACCGAACACGACGCGTTCTTCGCATCCGTCGATGCACCGTTCGTCGGCAACGGATTCACACGCTGGGTCGACGGGCAGTATGCGCTCGGCAAGCCGGAGCTGGGCCTGTCGAACTGGCAGGCCGGTCGTCTCTTTGGACGGGGTGGCATTCTGTCGGGCAACTCGGCGTTCACCGTGCGTAGCCGTGTCATCCAGGACGACCCGGACCTCGGGCGCTGAGCCGGAATCTCTCTGCGAGCCGAAGGGGACTACGCTTGCGCGTCGCGAGGAGATAGATGCCGACCTACGACTTTCGAGAGATAGAGAACCGCTGGCAGGCCACGTGGGAGGCCGAAGGGATCTACCGCGTCCCGAATCCCGGCGATCCGGACTTCGACGAGACGAAGCGCAAGCTCTACATCCTCGACATGTTCCCCTATCCGTCGGGCGCAGGCCTTCACGTCGGTCACCCTCTCGGGTACATAGGGACGGACATCTTCTCGCGGTACCACCGGATGCGTGGCGCCAACGTTCTTCACCCCATGGGTTTCGACGCCTTCGGCCTTCCTGCCGAGCAGTACGCCGTGGATACCGGCATCCACCCCAGAGTGACGACGGAAAAGAACCTCGAGAACTACACGCGCCAACTCAAGGCGTTCGGTTTCTCCTACGACTGGAACCGGTCATTCGCGACCACCGACCCCGAGTACTACCGCTGGACGCAGTGGATCTTTCTGCAGCTCTTCGAGTCGTGGTTCGACAAGGAGAAGCAGAAGGCCCGTCCCATCAACGAACTCGTGAGCGAACTCGAAGATGGGCTGCGTGACGCCGACGGCGTTGCCTGGATGAACCTCCCCGAGGATGATCGGCGCACCTACCTCGACAGCCAGCGTCTCGCCTACATCGACGAGGTTCCGGTGAACTGGTGCCCTGCCCTCGGAACGGTCCTCGCGAACGAGGAAGTCACTGCCGAAGGACGGTCAGATAGAGGTGACCATCCGGTGTATCGCCGGCCGTTGCGCCAGTGGATGCTGCGCATCACCGCTTACGCCGACCGTCTCATAGACGAGCTCGAACTGGTTGATTGGCCAGAGTCCGTGAGAACGATGCAACGCAACTGGATTGGGCGGTCCGAGGGTGCCCACATCGTGTTCCCGATCAAGGGCAACCTTCACCTCCGAGTTTTCACGACCCGCCCCGACACGGTCTTTGGAGCTACGTACATGGTCGTGGCTCCCGAGCATCCGATCGTAGATGAGATCACCCCATTGACGTGGCCCGACGGCACGAAGCCGAAGTGGACGCTCGGAATCGACGACCCGCGAACTGCGGTCGAGGCGTACCGCCTCGCTGCATCACGCAAATCGGAACTCGATCGTCAGGTCGAGGATCGTGAGAAGACGGGTGTCTTCACCGGTGCGTACGCGACGAACCCACTCACGGGTGAGCGCATCCCCGTCTTCGTCGCCGACTACGTACTCATGGGGTACGGCACCGGCGCGATCATGGCGGTGCCCGGTCAGGACCAACGTGACTGGGAGTTCGCCGAAGCCTTCGACCTGCCGATCGTGCGCACCGTCCAGCCTCCAAAGGAGTTCATCGGGGAGGCCTACACAGGAGCCGGCCCTGCGATCAACTCCGGATTCCTCGACGGACTCGACATCGAGACCGCCAAGGAGAAGACAATCCGGTGGCTCGAGATCAACGGTCATGGTGAAGGCGCCATCACCTACAAGCTCCGCGACTGGCTGTTCTCGCGTCAGCGGTACTGGGGAGAGCCGATCCCGATACTCCATGGCCCGAACGGTGAGCTCCGCACGGTGCCCGACGAGGACCTCCCACTCCGTCTCCCCGAGGTCGAGGATTACCGCCCCCACGCCTCGAACGATGAGAACGCCGAACCGACCCCGTTGCTTGCAAAAGCCCCCGACGATTGGAAGTTCGTCGAGATCGACGGCGTGACGTACACCCGTGAGCTCAACACGATGCCTCAGTGGGCCGGGTCCTGCTGGTACTACCTGCGTTTCCTCGACCCGCGCAACGAGGACGTTCTCGTTTCAGAGGAGGCAGAGAAGTACTGGATGGGTGAGGTCGGTGTCGACCTGTACGTTGGCGGTGTCGAACATGCGGTTCTCCACCTCATGTACGCCCGGTTCTGGCACAAGGTGCTGTACGACCTCGGACACGTTTCGACCCCGGAACCCTTCGGTCGCCTCTTCAACCAGGGGTACATCCTCGCCGATGCCTTCCAGGACGACCGGGGGGTGTACGTGCCGGCAGAAGAGGTCGTGAGCGACGGCGACGTTTACACGCATGAGGGCAGGCCGGTGTCGAGGGTCTACGGCAAGATGGGCAAGTCGTTGAAGAACTCGGTGAATCCGGACGACATCTTCGAGGAGTACGGCGTCGACACGCTGCGCCTCTACGAGATGTTCATGGGGCCACTCGACACGTCGCGGCCGTGGTCCACGAGAGACATCGTCGGCACGCATCGTTTCCTGCAGCGACTGTGGAGGAACTTCATCGATGAAGAGACGGGCGACGTCCTCGTATCAGACGATCCCTCGACCGGGGATCTCCAGGTCCTCCTTCATCGAACGATCGAGGCTGTGACGAAGGACATGGATGACCTGCATTTCAACACGGCGCTTGCGAGGCTCTTCGAGTTGAACAACGCCCTTGTAGCCCAGCCGCTCGTTCCCTCCGATGTCGCAGACGTGTTTCCGAGGCTGTTGTCGCCGCTTGCCCCACATATCAGTGAGGAACTGTGGAGTCGTATGGGCAAGGATGGCTCGGTCGTCGTTGCACCGTGGCCGACGTACGATGAAGAACTGATCGCTGAGGACATGGCGACCATGGTCGTTCAGATCAACGGCAAGGTTCGAGACCGGATCGAAGTGCCGGTCACGATCACCGAAGATGAGGCAGTAGCTATCGCTCTGGCGTCGGAACGTGTCCTTGCCCATACGAACGGTGCACAGCCACGAAAGGTGATCGCACGCCTTCCCAACATCTTGAGCATCGTGGTGTGATCGTCTCAGCAACGTTCGCTGCCCTCCGGGCCGGGCTCGGTGATGAGGGGGCCCTCACCGAGGATGTTCGCATCGTCTCGATGCCCTGGCTGATGCGGCTCGTTGTTGGGCGAAGCGTCAAGGCGATGACGCTGGGACCTGCGATCTTCGTGAAGCCGACACTCTTCGACAGGGTCGTCTCTGGTGACGAGCCTGCTCTGCTGCTCCATGAACTGGTTCACGTCGCACAATGGCGAGACCACGGTTCCATCGGTTTCGCCTACCGCTACGTGACGGAGTACATGCGTCTTCGCCTGCTCGGCGCAGATCACGATGCGGCGTATCACGGTGTCGGTTTCGAGCACGTCGCGTACGACGTAGCGGCCCGCTGGCAGAACCGCGCAGCGTGACATCCGCACCCCCTCCGCCTCCCGGCTACCTCCCGGTAGCCAAGTGGCGCCTGCTCGACGTCGTCATCGTCTTCGCTGCGGGCTTCGCCGGGGCGATCGTGGCGACATCCATCGTGATGGCTGCGGGCGAAGACCCGACACAACCCTTCTGGTTCTCTATCGTCTTTTTCGCCCAGTCTGGTGCGAGCTTCATCTTCGCCTGGTGGCTGTCGAAGCGGAGAGGGTCCGGTTCGCTTGCAGCCGACGTCGGCCTGATCGTTCGTGGGCGCGACTGGTGGGGTGTTCCGGCAGGCATGGTCGTCCAGATCGCGATCTCTCTCATGATCCTGCCACTGACCGTGTGGCTCTTTCCCGATGGCGCACCTCAGCAGGGTGTATCCGAGATCGCAGGGCAATCCAAGACGATCCTGGACCAGCTTGCTGTGTTCATCGCCGTCGCCGTCGCCGCCCCGATCGTCGAAGAGGTGATCTTTCGAGGGATGTTGCTGTCAGTGCTCGCGCGGGCCATGTCGAAGTGGCCGGCGATCATCGTGTCTGGGGCGATCTTCGGTGCAGTGCATCTCCTCGACCCGAACGCGATCGCAGTCGTGCCAGGGCTGTTCCTCATCGGTGTCGTGCTGGCGTGGGTGGCTCTGCGGTCCGGGGATCTATCCCTTCCGATCGCCATCCACAGCGGTATCAACCTTCTTGCCGCCATCGGGATCCTCTACGGTGAAGAGCTGATGAACTGGTACCAGCAGCAGTCCGCCCAGCTCGAAGGAGTGATCCGGCTGCTCCTGTGAAGACGTGACGTCCGGCACACCCAACACGCGGGACTCTTGATTTCGCCTCGTGGGTGCGATACACCTGTCGTGTGCGGTGGTGCAGGCTCTGATGAACCGCGCATCGACGAACCTCCAGGCCACAGTGATCGGCGTTGCCGTCGTCGCTGTGCTCGGCGGTGTTCTGTGGTTCGGGCTCGGACCGCAGGCGACGCCGCCCACTCCTGCAGCTCCTGAGCCCCAGACCGCCGTCGATCGGCTCATCACCGTGCACATCTCAGGGGCGGTCATCCGGCCCGGTGTCGTGGCCGTTGCGTCACAGGCGCGGGTAGCCGACGCCGTTGCCGCCGCCGGGGGTGCGTCACAGGTGGCAGACCTATCTGCCCTCAATCTCGCCGCACCGGTCCGCGATGGCGAGTACATCGTGGTCCCCGACGTGTTCGCCGATGAGGTGAACCGGCAGGCCACAGGATCGGGTGGCGTCGACATCAACGCAGGGACGGCTGCCGATCTCGAGGATCTTCCCGGTGTCGGCCCGGTCCTTGCAGGCAGGATCGTCGCCTATCGTGATGCGAACGGCCCGTTCGGCGCGGTGGAAGATCTGCTCGACGTTCCCGGAATCGGTGAGGCGAAGCTGGCCGGCATGCGCGATGACATCGGTCACCCTTAGACGGGTCCTGCCAGATGAGCCGGCTCGATGGGCACTGCTGGCTGCCACATCGACCGCACTCGGCGTGTTCGTCGGACCCACAACGATCGGGTTCGCGTGTCTGATACCGATCGTTGTGGTATCGCTCCGCAAACGGACACGGACCGTGACGCTGATCGCCGGAGTGTTCCTGGTTCTCGGCATGATCTCGGGGAGCGCTGCTACCGCCCGTGTGATGGCGACCAGAGAATCCAAGACGCCCGACGGTGTCGTCGAGCTGACCTTTGGGGTCGTCGAGGATGCGAGTTCCAACAGGTACGGGATCGCTGTGGGAGAACCTCGCCGTATCGATGGACGGCCATGGAACGGTCCCCGTCTCGCCATCGACGGTCTCGATGAGTCGATCGAGGTCGGAGCGACGGTCGTTGCGCGAGGTTCCCTGCGCAGCGGGGTCAGAAGGATCAGGGATGAGATCGTGGCTGGCACGTTGAGCATCGACGTGCTCGAAGCAGTTCATCCGAGTAGGAACCCGGCGTTCGTCGTTGGGAACGCCCTTCGTCGTCGGGTGCAGACGACCTTCGGGGGCGGGCGACGAAGCGACGGTCTCATCATTGGACTGCTCATCGGTGACACACGGCGCCTCGGCGCAGTCGACCTCGAGAACCTGCGCCGCAGCGGTCTCGCTCACTTCGTCGCGGTCTCTGGATCCAACGTCGCTGTCTTCATGATTGCGTGGTGGATCGTGACGGCTCCTCTGTCGGTTCGGCCACGTTTTCGTGCACTGCTCGGGGGTGCCGGCCTTGCCATCTTCGTCGTCGTCACCCGCTGGGAACCTTCGGTGATTCGGGCCTCGGTCATGACCGCAGTGCCGCTCGTGGGCGCCTCACTCGGAGTGCCTGTCGATCCGTGGATGGCACTTGGGGTGGCGGTGACTGCTCTGTTGCTCGTGTCGGGAGACCTGCTCGGCTCCGTCGGGTTCCAGCTATCGGTGATGGCAACGGCAGGTGTGCTGGTCGGTGTCGCGCTCTCTCGAGATCGAACCCCACGGTGGGTGTGGATGGCGTTGCTGGTCACCATATCCGCTCAGATCGCCGTCGCACCGATCATCCTTGTCGTGTTCGGATCGATGCCGCTGGTTGCGCCGTTGGCCAACCTGGTAGTTGCGCCGCTGGTCACCGCAGCGACGGTACTCGCCGGACTGTCCCTGGTGGTCGGGGCCCTCCATCCGGTCGCTTCGGTCGTGGCCCAGCTGATACTCACGGTCGCCGACATCACCTCGGCCGGGCCTCAATTGGGTGTGGTGGGTGTGGTGGCCACGATCGTCATCGGAACGCTTGTTGCAGCCCGTGTCACACGGCCGGCCGGAGTAGCTGCGGCGTTGTTGGTGATGCTTGTCGTTGTGGGCCAGTCGTCACCCTGGCCGTCGGTACCGACTGTCGTGGTGCTCGACGTCGGGCAGGGAGATGCGATCCTGCTTCAGGATCCGTCGGGACGCGCCGTGCTGATCGACGGTGGATCCGATCCGGGAACGTTGGATCGGGCTCTTCGCAGACACGCGGTGTCGAGGCTCGATGTGGTCGTTGCCACCCACGGGGACGCAGATCACGTCGCCGGACTCGTCGAGTTGCTCGGGGCGTACGATGTGGGGGAGCTGTGGGTCGCCAGATTCGGTACCGGATCGGACCTCCTGGCGGAGGTCATAGATGCTGCGCTGATCACAGCTACACCGGTGATCGAAGTGGACGCAGGTGTCGAGATGATGCTGGGAACGATCCGCATCGAGGTCGTCGGGCCACAGCGAAGGTACGCCTCCGACAACGACGGATCCGTTGCGATCATGGCAGCGGCAGGGCGCTCCGTGCTCATACCGGGAGACATCGAAGCGATCGCCCAGCGCGAGATGCCTCCGTTGCGACCCGACGTCCTCATCGTGCCGCACCACGGCTCGTCCTCGACGGATGAGGACTGGCTCGAGAGGACGGTTGGCGACATTGCCGTGCTGTCATACGGTGAGAACAGATACGGACATCCGAATCCGGAGATCGTGAGTGTGCTCGAACTCGCAGACGCCGAGATCAGGAGCACGTTCCTCGAAGGCGATGTCGTGATCCCGCTCGTGGGGTCGCGATGACAACGATGCAGCGATGGCCGGAACGCGCCATCGACGGGCTACATTGCGCACATGGCGTGGCATGGGATCATCGGACCGAGAGAGGCGGGTGCTTCCGAGCGTGAGCGGATGCTCGCACAGGCCGCCGAGATCTTCGAACGGGAAGGTGTCGAGAGTCCCGAGCGTGTCGATGTCCCGGCCAAGGGAGCCCCTGCCGCTGATGACGGAACCGCCTTGAGGGATCCGGTGCGTGCGATCGTGCCGGCTCTCCAGTCGGGATCGCTGTTCGGAGGCCGCACGGGTGTGCTCGTCGTCGATGCTCACCAACTTCTCAAGGCCGAGATCGATGCGATCGTCGAGATCCTCACCAACGCCGACCCCGACCAGGCGGTTGCTGTGTTCACGGCAGCCGGGACTCTCCCCGCACCCATCAAGAAGATGGTGTCGGCAAGCGGAGAGGTGCTCACCGTCAAGTCGATCACCGAACGCGACGCCGCCGCGTGGATCTCGGAGTACGCGAAGGGACACGGGTTGCGTATCGACCAGGCGGCGAGATCGGAGCTGCTCCAGACGTTCGGATCCAACACGTCCCAAATGCGCAACGCGATCGATCAACTTGCCGTCACGGACACCGTCATCTCGGCCGATGACGTGAAAGAACGCTTCACGAACCGGCCGGACGAACCGATGTGGTTCCTCGGAGACGCCGTCATGTCCGGGGACCAGAGCCAAGCTCTCCGTCGACTCTCCGATTTCCTCGAGCATCAGCACCCCCTCGTTCTCTTGTCGTACCTCGAAGGCGAGGTTCGCAAGCGGTCGCTCGCTGCGATTGCACCGGACTACGACTCGTATGTCGCGTGGGCGAAGGCGAACCCGAGATCGTGGGCGACGAAGAAGATCTGGGAGTCACGTACCCGGGCGAACGGCGCTGCACTTGCGAAGTCGGTACGTGCCATCTCGAAGGCCGACCTCGTCATCAAGACTCAGCCGGAGGCCACCCACCGTGTCACCCTCGAACGCCTCACCGTCGCGATGTGTCGATGGATGAGTAGGTGACGACCGCAACGGCGTGCGTTCGTCGCGAGTAGG
>VAPK010145323.1_pt1 | contig 10142 bp, 9 predicted proteins | sample 3395031 | NCBI WGS metagenome assembly VAPK01 (sample SAMN08290443, study PRJNA428436) | hydrothermal vent metagenome | isolation source: Deep-sea hydrothermal vent chimney 1 | place: Pacific Ocean: Juan De Fuca Ridge
ATTTTAGGTGGAGGTATAGCTGGTTCAGGAGCCACACATATTGCATCTGCTTTGGGTGCAAACGTACTTGTATTTGACCCAAACCGCGATAAACAGGTTCAACTTGAAGCAATAGGGCAAAATGTAACGGCTAAACAGCCTTTTGCGAAGGATATCGAATTAGCTGTTAAAGATGCTGACATATTAATTGGTGCAGTCCTCATTCCAGGTGCTAAGGCACCGCACTTAGTTTCTGCCGACCTTGTTAAATCAATGAAAGCGGGAAGTGTCATTATTGATATTTCAGTCGACCAGGGAGGCTGTATTGAAACAACACGGCCAACAACGTATGAAAATCCGACTTTTGTTTGGGAAGATGTTATCCATTTTGGTGTTACAAATATGCCAGGAGCGGTGCCTCGTACTTCTACACAGGCTTTATCAGCCGTTTTATTGCCTTATGTCTTACAATTATGCGAAGCGGATTGGCAGTCTAACCTTGCGTTAGCGAGTGGTATTAACCTGCAAAATGGTGAGGTTATTTTGTCAGCTTTGAGTTAAAAACCCGTGTATATCGATACATTATGATGACTTTTTAGGTAATATGTTCAATCAGACATTAATTCTGATATGAACTCGAATAAATATAGAAATAATCTAATAAAAATAATGACTTATGATATTATCCTATAATTAATATTAACTAAAATAACGATAAAGAACTTCTAAATTGGCACAAGCACGACAAACATCAACAGACAAAAAACCACTCGCGAGCCATATTACCCGTGGGCTGAGAGAGGGTGCATTATTTATTTTCGGTTTTGCAGCTCTGTATTTTTTCCTGGCGCTTTTTTCTTATGACGCTTCTGACCCCGGTTGGTCTCACAGCGGCCTTGCCAATCAAAAAGAGTTTGCTAATTTGGGTGGGCCAACGGGTGCACTCATCTCGGATATTTTCCTTTCTCTATTTGGTTACCTTGCTTACCTTTTCCCAATAATGGTGGCGTACTCAGGTTTACTCATTTATCAAGATCGACAAAAAGAACATGTTTTTGATAAGCGGGGTGTTGCGTTACGTGCAATGGGCTTCACTCTAACGTTGTTTGCAGGCTGCGCATTAGCAAGTATGCATGATGCAACTATCGTTAGCCCGTTACCTGTTAATGCCGGCGGTATTTTAGGTGACATTTTGGGTGGAAAAATGGAACAGGGCTTTAATATTATTGGAGCAACACTATTGTTGCTGTCTATATTTTTTGCTGGTGTGACTTTATTTACTCATTTGTCATGGTTGTGGTTAATGGACACGACAGGTGCTTATACTTTAAATGGCTTAAATTTTATTAAACAAGGCTTTCTTCGTTTGTATGGTTTTTATGAAACTTATCAAATGAAAAAGAAACGAGATCAACAATATAAAGTTTCTGCGCAACGTCAGGAAGTAAAAAAACAAAAACGTACAGAACCCTTTATTCAGAAACAACCAAAACCGGTACAGCTTAGTCCACGTGTGCAGCAAGAAAAGCAGGCTTCATTATTTGTTGCTGATTCAGACGGAACATTGCCTTCATTGTCATTATTAGATGTAGCAACTCCAAGCAAGCATGTTTTATCTGAAGATGCGCTAAAAGCCATTTCGCAACAAGTTGAATTGAAGTTGCAAGATTTTAATATTGATGCAGAAGTGGTTGCAGTGCATCCTGGTCCTATTATTACTCGTTTTGAATTACAGCCATCTCCTGGAACAAAAAGTAGTCAAATATCTAACCTGGCAAAAGATCTTGCACGTTCTTTATCTGCCATCAGCGTTCGTATTGTTGAAGTTATTCCGGGTAAGACCACCATTGGTTTAGAGATTCCCAATGAACACCGTGAAATTGTGCGCTTGAGTGAGATCATCAGCTCTAAAATATTTGCCGATGCTAAATCGCCATTAACCATGGCTTTAGGTAAAGACATTAGTGGTGTTGCCGCAGTCGCGGATCTTGCCAAAATGCCTCACTTACTTGTAGCTGGTACGACAGGTTCGGGTAAATCGGTTGCATTGAATACCATGATTTTGAGTTTATTGTATAACTCAACACCAGACGAAGTTCGTATGATTATGATCGATCCAAAAATGCTGGAACTTTCGATTTACGATGGTATTCCGCATTTATTGGCACCTGTGGTTATTGATATGAAAGAAGCCGCTAATGCATTGCGTTGGTGTGTGGCTGAAATGGATCAACGTTATTTATTAATGTCCAAGTTGAAGGTGCGTAATATTGTTGGCTTCAACAAAAAAGTAAATGATGCGATTAAAGCGAAAGATCCTATTAAAGATCCGTTACACCCTAAAGATTCAGAATTACCTGTTGCAGATTTGCAACCCTTACCCTATATCGTTGTCGTAGTAGATGAGCTTGCTGACATGATGATGTTAGTGGGTAAAAAGGTAGAAGAGTTGATTGCGCGTTTAGCACAAAAAGCACGGGCGTCCGGTATTCATTTAGTTCTTGCAACACAACGTCCATCGGTTGATGTATTAACAGGCTTGATTAAATCAAACATCCCAACACGAATAGCGTTTCAGGTTTCATCCCGTGTTGATTCAAGAACGATTTTAGATCAAATGGGTGCAGAACAATTATTAGGTCATGGTGATATGTTGTATTTACCACCGGGTACTGCGATTCCAACCCGTATTCATGGTGCCTTTGTAGATGATCATGAAGTGAATAATGTTGTTGAGAGTTTAAAGAAAAGCGGTAAACCACAATACATTGAAGAAGTGACCACAGGTCCAAAAAATGATAATGCAATGCCAGGCTACAATGACGACGATGAAGGCGACGAACTTTATGATGAAGCAGTCAGCATTGTTACAGAAACACGTAAAGCTTCTATTTCAGGTGTACAACGTCGGCTTAAGATAGGTTATAACCGGGCTGCACGTATGATTGAAGCAATGGAGCTTGCGGGTATAGTGAGTCAGGCAGAATCGAATGGTAGTCGAGAAGTGCTAGCGCCACCGCCGGTTAAAGATTAATGAAAATATTGCACGTTATTGCGAGGAAACAAAGTGACCGCGGCAATCTGCCACATTCATCTCTAAATGTGAGATTGCCACGCTACACTCACAATGACAGGTTTAAATTGAAGAGTAAATAATGTTCAAAAAAATATCACTAATAATCAGTTTTGTTCTACTAAGCTTTCAGCTTCATGCAAGCGAATTGACTGTTTACTTAAATAACTTATATACCTTTCAGGCTAACTTTACTCAATCTGTCTTTGCGGCAAACAATCAAACTAAACAAAAAAGCAAAGGTTTGATTGTTGTTAAAAGCCCTGATAACTTTTATCTTGAATACAATGAACCTTATAAACTGATTTATGTTGCAGATGGTACAAAACTCTGGAGTTATGATGAAGATCTGGAACAAGTTGTTGTTAAAGAGCAGGGTAATTTATTAATTAATACTCCTGCCATGTTATTAGGTAATCCAAAAGATTTAACCAGATCATACCGTATAGAAAGAACAGGTGTAGTTGAAGGTTGGCTTTGGTTTGAGTTAACCCCCAAAAAAGATAACAGTAATTTTGAAACGGTTGGTCTTGCCTTTGATGGCGATAAACTCGTCGCAATGGAAATGCGTGATAACTTTGGTCAGACTACACGCTTAGAATTTAATAATGTTATAGAAAATCCGACTCTTGCAAAGAATCAATTTAAATTTGTTCCACCTAAAGGGGTTGATGTCATCGGTCAATAATACGTAATAACTCATTACCGATAATTAACCAATACCAACCAGATGAATCAAGAACAAAATCTTTTTCCGGCGGCTGACACTAACGAATGGCAACCACTTGCCGATCGTATGCGTCCGCAACAACTTGATGATATTTTTGGGCAGCAACACCTTTTAGCAAAAGATAAACCGCTGCGTTTAGCTATTGAAAATGGAAAACTTCATTCCCTGATTTTATGGGGCCCACCGGGCACAGGTAAGACGACGTTAGCGCGTATGATCGCAAATTATTGTGATGCAAAATTCATTAGTTTATCCGCAGTGTTATCCGGGGTTAAAGATATTCGTGAAGCTGTGACTCGAGCACAACAATATCAACAGCAAGGTAAACCCAGTATTTTATTCGTTGATGAGGTTCATCGCTTTAACAAATCACAGCAAGATGCTTTTTTACCTTATGTTGAAGATGGCACCTTTACTTTTATTGGTGCGACCACTGAAAACCCTTCGTTTGAACTTAACAACGCCTTACTTTCCCGTGCACGAGTTTACGTTTTAAAATCTATAAATGAGCAGGATCTTATTCATGTTCTAAAACGCGCATTAAGTGATTCAGAAAAGGGTTTGGGCGATAAGAATCTTCAGGCTGATGATGAAGCACTAAGTTTATTAGGACAGGTTGCTGATGGGGATGCACGTCGCGCTTTAAACATGTTAGAAATTGCCAGTGACTTAACTGAAAATAATGTTATTGATAAAGAGGTTATTAAAGGCATTTCCGGTGAAAGTCTACGTCGCTTTGATAATCATGGTGAAGCTTTTTATGATCAGATATCTGCATTACATAAATCAGTAAGAGGCTCTGCACCCGATGCTGCACTTTACTGGCTGGTAAGAATGTTAGACGGCGGTTGTGATCCTTTATATGTTGCGCGTCGTGTTGTTCGCATGGCCAGTGAAGATATTGGTAATGCTGATCCACGTGCGTTGACATTAGCTATGCAGGCCTGGGATGTTCTTGAACGTTTAGGCAGCCCTGAAGGGGAACTTGCACTTGCACAGGCGGTGCTTTATCTTGCCAGCGCAGCAAAAAGTAATGCAGTTTATAAAGCATATAATCAGGCAAGGGCAGATATTAAGCAGTACGCTTCTGCAGAAGTGCCTGTACATTTACGCAATGCGCCAACCAAACTCATGAAAGAACTAGGGTATGGTAAAGAATACCGTTATGCACATGATGAGTCTGAAGCTTATGCAGCTGGAGAGTCATATTTTCCAGAAAGCATGCCCGAGATGAATTACTATCAACCCGTCGAACGTGGGCTTGAAATAAAAATAAAAGAAAAGCTGGCTCACTTGCGAGAGTTAGATCAAAAAGCAGGCAAGAAAGGGTAAACTACGTTTATGAATAATTTGTTTGCCATAGCTATTGGAGGTTCACTTGGTGCAGTCATGCGCTATCTAACCTCAACCAGTGTGCATCGGATTTTTGGACAAGACTTTCCTTACGGTACATTAACCGTTAACGTTGTCGGTTCATTACTGATGGGGTTTATCTCAATACTATTACTTGAACGTTTCATGCTAGCGGAGTACTGGCGTACCATTATTATCATTGGCTTTCTTGGTGCGTTTACCACGTTTTCTACCTTTTCTATGGAAACGTTTAACCTGATACAAACGGGTGAAATGGCTAAAGCATTTCTTAATATGTTTTTTAATATCTTCTTCTGTCTTGGCGCAACATGGATAGGGGTAATCGCAGGACGACAAATATGAAAATGCATGAAGTAACGATTGTACGCATCTACCTGACTGAAGGTGAAACACAGCTCAATAACTTAATGAAGCGTTTACGCGACTGGGAAAAATTACGTGGTTTGACGGTCTTCCGTGGTATTTCTGGCTATGGTGAGTCTGGTGTGATCCATGGAGCAAATATTGTCGATTTATCCTTACATATGCCTGTTGTTGTCGAATTTTTTGATGAAGAAGAAAAAATAAATAGCATCCTTGAACACATAGGTGATCAAATTAAACCCGGTCATATGTTAAAATGGTCAGCTCAAATTAACGAATAAATTTTACAACTGAATTTAACGAATAACAGAATATAAGGTTTACCTCCACATGCTTGATCCACAGTTATTAAGAAACAATCTTGAAGATACCGCTGCATTATTAAAACGGCGCGGCTATGAACTCGATACAAAGGAGTTTGCAGCGTTAGAAGAACAACGTAAAACATTACAAGTTGACGCGCAAAGCTTGCAAGCAGAGCGTAATAAAAAATCTAAAAATATTGGTAAAGCAAAAGCATCCGGTGAAGACATTCAACCTTTGTTAGATGAAGTGTCTTCACTGGGTGCAAAACTTGAAGAAGCTGAAAAAGCTTTGGCAGTTGTGCAAGAAGAAATGCATAACATTATGATGGCTTTGCCTAATGTACCTGATGCTTCTGTACCCGATGGAAAATCTGAAGATGATAACCTCGAAATTCGTAAATGGGGTGAGCCTAAGAAATTTGATTTTGAAGTAAAAGATCATATTGATCTGGGTGAAGCGTTGGGACTGCTTGATTTTGAAACGGGCGCTAAAATTGCCGGTTCACGTTTTGCTGTTATGCATTCAGGCATTGCTAACATGCACCGTGCCTTAACTCAGTTCATGTTAGATCTTCATACAACCGAACATGGCTATAGTGAAACTTATGTACCTTATATTGTTAATAGCGATAGCTTGCGTGGTACAGGTCAACTCCCAAAGTTTGAAGAAGATTTATTTAAGTTACGTGCAGAGCAGGAATTTTATTTAATTCCAACAGCTGAAGTACCAGTAACTAATATCGTGCGCGATACGATTACTGAAGCAGATTCAATGCCACGTAAGTTTGTTTGTCATACACCTTGTTTTCGAAGTGAAGCAGGATCATACGGTCGTGATACTCGCGGCATGATTCGCCAGCATCAATTCGAAAAAGTTGAATTAGTACAAATTGTAACCGCTGATCAGTCTGAAAAAGCCCATGAAGAACTCACATCTCATGCTGAAGCTGTTTTACAAAAGCTCAACTTACCATACCGTATGGTTAACTTATGTACAGGTGATATTGGATTCTCTGCACATAAAACATACGACCTGGAAGTGTGGTTACCCGGACAAAATAAATACCGTGAAATTTCATCATGCAGTAACTTTGGTGACTTCCAGGCTCGCCGTTTAAAAGCGCGCTGGCGTAATCCTGAAACGGGTAAGCCTGAGTTAGTGCACACGGTAAATGGTTCAGGTTTAGCAGTAGGGCGTACGCTTGTCGCGATAATGGAGAATTATCAGGATGAGAAAGGACGCATCCATGTTCCTGAAGTGTTACAGCCTTATATGGGTAACCGTAAAATTATTGAATAATATTCAACTGTCATTGCGAGCGTAGCGCGGCAATCTCCAGTTTAGTGCTTATAACGAACAGATTGCCACAGTCACTTTGTTCTTTCGCAATGACAGCTTTTAATCTCAAGGTCTCTAAATATCTATCTCACCGACATAATTAATAAAACAACAAAACCAATCACCGCAGCTAATGGAATAACAAACCCCATCCAGTCTTGAGTTGAACCCTTAGGTGAATTTTTCATTGCGTGACGCACACGTGGAAAAATAAATATCAGCATTCCAACCATTAATGCTGCAGAACCAATTTGTAGCCAATCCATTTTAGAACCTCAAATATTAAAAATTAGTGTAAAAAAAACCCCGCATTAAATTTAAGCGGGGTTTTTTTAATTAGTTATTTAAACTAATTAATCATCACCTAATGCACCCAGCAAATGTAACAACGCTGTGAACATATTAAGCAGAGACAAGAACAAGCTTGCAGTTGCCATGATGTAGTTTGTTTCGCCACCATGAATAATTGCTGATGTTTGATACAAAATAAACCCGCTCATAATCATGATAACGCCAGCACTAACAGTAAGAGACAATGCTGGAATACCCATAAAAATGTTCAATAAAGAAGCACCAATGATGACAAGCATGCCCACCATCAGGAAGCCGCCCATGAAGCTAAAGTCTTTACGAGTGGTTAAAGCGTAACCTGACAAGCCAAGGAAAATAACGCCTGTACCACCTAAAGCTGTCATTACGATACTTGGGTTAACGGCTAAGTAGTACGCAACCATTGGGCCAATGCCAAAACCGAGCAAACCAGTGATGGCAAAAATAACGGGGATACCGGTAGCAGAATTAGCTGTTTTAGGTAAAACAAACCAAAGCATCACGATGCCTGCGATAGTAGCAACAAGCCCCATACCTTGTGATGCCTGCATAGAGATGCTGAGATAGGCCGCAAAGGCACTAAATACGAGCGTCATAGACAATAATTGATATGTGCTGCGAATAACCTTATTGGTGGATAAAACCGACTCAATAGGGCGTGACGCAACTGACTGATTTCCTAACATACAGATATTCCTCTTATAAATTATAATAATTCGCGTATAACGAATAGACCAGAGCATACGCTATTAGTTCATAATATCAAGGCACTATTATCGAATTTCAAGGTCAATTATGACTGGAAAATTACTATTTCTTGCTGTATATTGCGCAGCCTTAGAAGCAGGGAGAAATCCTCAAATCTAACTAGGAGAGGTGACTGAGCTGGCCGAAAGTACCGGTCTTGAAAACCGGCGTTGGTTTATCCCAACCGTGGGTTCGAATCCCACCCTCTCCGCCAAATTTAAAAAGGTTATCTGTGAAATCAGATAGCCTTTTTTTTACATATGGAGAATACTAAATTATCATATGCTTAAAAACCACTCAAGAATGATTAATCATCAAAATAATTGTGACCTCTGTCAGCCATAAAAAAGATAAGAACATCTCCAATGCCCTTGAGGTGAGTGCCGATCATTTTATTATTAAAAATGGTGTTGAGTATTCAGGTACACATTTACTGCTCGATTTGTGGGGCGCATCTCGTCTTGATGATCTTGCTTATATTGAAGAAATATTAAGAGATTGTGTTACCGCGTGTGATGCCACTTTGTTGCACATTCATTTACATCAGTTTTCTGAGAGTGGCGGTATTTCAGGTGTGGCCGTACTTGCTGAATCACACATTAGTGTTCATACATGGCCAGAACGCAACTATGCCGCTTTTGATGTATTTATGTGTGGCGCTGCCAAACCATCAAATACCATTGCGATTTTGCAAGACGCGTTTACACCGGATGAGTTACAAGTTAAAGAAATCTTACGCGGTCATCAAAATAATACTTAAAAATTAAAATAATGAGCGAACCTTCTTTCAAGTTATCTTTACGCCAACATGATTTTATTCTCTTTGCCATTATGGGGATTTTGGCCGGTTGTGGTCTGATCTACGAGTACCTGTTATCGCATTATGCGGGTCGTATTTTAGGCGCGGTTGAGCAAGTTATCTTCGCCATGATCGGCGTGATGATCGTTTCCATGGGGTTGGGTGCTTTTGCTGCACGTATTTTTAAATCGTACTTCAATGCATTTGCCTGGCTTGAGGTTAGCATTGCGTTGATTGGCGTGACATCTGTTTTGTTTTTAGCCGCCACCACTGCACTGGCTAATATTTTACCGCAAATCTTGATGGAAACTTTTTTACTGCCACCGGATTTACTGCCGATGGGCGGCATGATTGTTTGGGCGAATAAAATTGCCTCGATCATGCCGTATGTTACTGGTTTTATATTGGGCTTTTTAATTGGAATGGAAATTCCTTTAATTGCCAGTATGCGTGAAAAAATTTATGGTGAACATATCGAGCACAATACGGGCTCGGTGTACGGCGCGGATTACATTGGCGCCGGCATTGGTGCGGCGCTTTGGGTCATGTTTATGTTGAGTTTGCCTCCGACTATTGCCGCAGTGATCACCGCCAGTGTGAATTTACTGGTCGGCTTATTATTCTATTTAGTCTATCGGAAACGCATTCGTTTTGGCGTGTGGGTGGTGAGCGCTCATATTTTTGTGGGGGTGATCATTACCTTGATTGCCTTACATGGCACCGATTGGGATAACGCCATGGAAGATCTACTTTATAAAGATAAAGTGATTTTCAGTTACAACACCAAGCATCAACATGTCACCATTACTGAACGCATAATGGATCCCGCCAAACCAAAAATCATTTCCATGTTTATTAATGGTCGTTCGCAATTTGCCAGTAATGATGAAGTGATTTATCACGCCATGTTGGTTGCACCGGTGATGCATGCCACTCCACGTCATGACAATGTTTTAATTATAGGCGGTGGTGACGGCTTAGCTTTGCGCGATGTATTACGTTGGCAACCGCTGTCAGTTGATTTGATTGATATTGATGCCGCGATTGTTGAGTTTTTTACCGAGCCACATTTTGAGAACGGTAAAGTGATTAATCAGTTCCTC
>VAPK010283052.1_pt1 | contig 10142 bp, 10 predicted proteins | sample 3395031 | NCBI WGS metagenome assembly VAPK01 (sample SAMN08290443, study PRJNA428436) | hydrothermal vent metagenome | isolation source: Deep-sea hydrothermal vent chimney 1 | place: Pacific Ocean: Juan De Fuca Ridge
CTAAATGCATGGCCGGACCGGATTTCAGGCCGCAACCACAACAGACAATGAAAATCCGCCGAAAAAAGCAAGGCGTCCGCAAGTGGACGCCTTTGCTATTTCTTGCGCGATTCGGCTTTTATTGACGGTAGACAAACTTGTACTCGAAGGTATCCGGATCGAGCCAATCCAGAGTTTTCGTCCCGATCTGGGCATAGGGATAACCGAAGGTGTTCAGAGGCACTCCCTGTTGCGGCGGATTCAACACCCGGTCGCGGCCCACGGCGAGCTTCACCCGGTACGAGTCCCAGGCGCCCCAGGAATACTTACGGTCGGCCTTGGTCCGGACATCGCCGGGCTTTAATTTTTTCTTGAGCATCATCTTGAGGACGTCTGCCGGGTCCACCGGCACGGCAGAGGGCCACAAAAACAGAATTAATATCCGTACATCATATTCTCAACCGGCCACCCTGCACAGGGAAGGCCCTCTGCAGACGTGTTCCGGAGAGCGAGGGATCAGGGATGATTACAAGAGATGACAACGGAACTTCAGATCAGGAAGGTGCCGATAAACAAGTCATTATTTTCGCACCCTGATGCAGTCATTTTATTTGTCATTCTCGCATAGGCGGGGATCCATAATCGATTAATATCACTGAATTCCCGCCTGCGCGGTAATGACGGTCGATATGGCGGGAAAGACATTGCAGTATGGATTCAGGCTTTTTACGAATTTGCCAAGAAGTTAGCTGCTCAACACGATTAGGGCCTGTAAGAAAATAACATGGGCAAGATTGCGCTCATATTTGGGTCAGATTTGGTTACGGTAATTGAGCAAAACCGCAGGCGTAGCAGGGCTACGTCGAGGATTGTGCGATTGCACAGTAACCAAAGATGGCCTGAAGATGAGATGCAAGATGTTCTTGTTATTTTTCTTACAGGCCCTTAGATGGTTGGCTTCATGCCGCCGAACAGGGCGAATATTCCATATTTAAAGGGACAGTCTATGGCCTCGAAACCAATCCGGTCCAGGGCCTCCAACTGCACTTTGAGGGTGTCGGGGCTATTGTCGGGGTTGTCTAAATACTGATCAGGGACCGGCAGCAGCCGGTCCAGGTCGACAGGACCGGGATGCTGCCTGATCCAGGTCGTCCAGAGAGACAGGTAGCATTTCTCCAGGTCTGCGGTGGGCGAGAGGACCGCGTCGAAATTAAAGAACAGCCCGCCCGGCCGGAGGTGATTGTAAATAAAACGGTACAGGTCTGTCTTCTCCTCCAGGCTCAGGTGATGGATAGCCAGCGAAGAAAAAACTAAGTCAAAATCATGGTCGAGCCGGTCCTCAACGAGCAGTTCCTGGAAACTCGCCCGGCGAAAATCGATTGCGCCGCCCTGTCCCGCCAGGCGTTGCCGGGCCGCATCAAGCATCCCGGCGGAACCATCGACCAGAACCGCCGCCACCGGCCGTTCTTCCGCCGCCAGCAGGGCATTGATAAAAAAGCCGTCGCCGCAACCGAGATCAAGGACCTTGCTGCCGGGATTGCCGTCGGAAAAATGCTGATACAGCGACAGGGTGATCTTGATTACCCGGCAGCGGAAAGGCACGTAGAAATCCGCCTCGTTGCGGAAAGCCCTGGCAAAATCACGGTTCGCCCAGCGCGATACCGCAAAGTCATTCATTTACAAACTCCTCCCTCAACCGTTGCCCGTTGGTACTCCGCCGCGCCCGTCCTGATTATATTCCGAACCCGGCAACCACATCTATACTACCATAGATTGTCAGACAAAAAAATATTTTCCCGGCCAAAAAACTTGACATATCTGCTTATGCGGATATATTAATATGTATGCGAACTCTCACCCGGCTTTTCAAATCATTAGCCGATCCGACAAGGATCAGAATTATATGGCTTTTGCAAATCGGCGGAGAACTCTGTGTCTGTGACCTGATGGAGGTCCTCGATCTCCCACAGTCAACAGTATCCCGCCATTTAGCCTACTTGCGCAATACCGGCCTCGTGCATGACCAAAGGAAGGGGATCTGGATGTACTATCGTCTACCGGCAGAACCAGGCGAACTCCTGACAGGAATCATGCGTGTTGTGCAAGCTGCTGCAAAAGACCTGGAGCAGGCGACCATGGATCGCCGGCGCCTGGCGGAACACCTGAAAACAAAGCGGGCGGATGCCTGTCGAAATGCAGGATAAACAAACAGGAACAACAATGTCTCAGCCCAAAAAACTCTCTTTCCTTGATCGTTACCTGACCCTCTGGATATTTCTCGCCATGTTCACCGGCGTTATGGGAGGATATGTCTATCCAGACATTCACGACCTGATCAATACCTTTCAGGTTGGCACTACCAACATCCCCATTGCCATCGGCCTCATCCTGATGATGTATCCGCCGCTGGCCAAGGTACGATACGAAAAACTGCACGAAGTTTTCCGCAACTTCAAAGTGCTGGCCCTTTCCCTGGTGCAGAATTGGATCATCGGCCCGCTTCTCATGTTCGGCCTAGCCATAGCATTGCTGCCCAATCATCATGAGTATATGGTCGGTCTCATCCTGATCGGCCTGGCCCGCTGCATCGCCATGGTCATCGTCTGGAACGACCTTGCCGAAGGCGACACCGAATATTGCGCCGGCCTGGTTGCCTTTAACTCTATCTTCCAGGTTCTTTTCTTCTCGGTCTATGCCTGGCTGTTTATCACCATCATGCCGAAATGGTTCGGCATTGCAGGGACGGTGGTCAATATCTCCATGGGGCAGATAGCGGAAAGTGTTTTTATCTATCTCGGCATTCCGTTTATCGCCGGCATGCTCACCCGTTTTGCCGGCGTCAAACTAAAGGGCGAAAAATGGTACCAGGAAAAGTTGCTGCCCCGCATCAGCCCGCTTACCTTGATCTTTCTCCTTTTTACTATCTTGGTCATGTTCTCCCTCAAGGGAGGGTACATAGTCCGCCTGCCATTGGATGTCGTGAAAATCGCCATTCCGCTCTCCATCTACTTCCTGGTTATGTTTCTGCTGTCGTTTTTCATGTCCATGAAGGTCGGCGCTACCTATGAGCAGTCTGCCACTTTAAGTTTCACCGCCGCCTCCAACAACTTTGAACTGGCCATTGCCGTGGCTATTTCGGTATTTGGCATCGACTCCGGCCAGGCCTTTGCCGCAGTGATCGGACCGCTTGTTGAAGTGCCGGTCCTTATAAGCCTGGTCAGCGTCGCCCTCTGGTTCAAAAAGAAGTATTTCCCCTTTGCCAAGCAAACCCCGGCCGGGATTTGTCATGTGAGCTGTGAAGATGTATGACAGAGATATTGAAACCATGAAACAGACAATCCTTTTTCTATGCACCGGTAACTCCTGCCGCAGTCAGATGGCTGAAGGCTGGGCCAAATTTTTATTGCGCAACCGGTTTGCAACCTGTTCGGCCGGCATTGAAAAGCATGGTCTCAACCCCCTGGCGGTGAAAGTCATGGCCGAGGCCGGCGTGGATATATCGGGATACGCCTCCAAGCTGATAGAGGAACTGCCGGCCCGGGAGTTTGATTATGTGGTCACGGTCTGCGACAATGCCCATGAATCATGTCCTCTATTCCCTGGCAAGGCTGTTATTATCCATCATTCCTTTGCTGATCCGCCCAGGCTTGCCGCCGATTCCGCGACCGAGGCGGATACATTGGTCCATTACCGCCGGGTACGGGACGAGATACAGGCTTTTATTAGATCCCTGCCTGAAACAATAAAAAATATGGAGTATTAATCATGGTCAGACTTGAAGTGTTCGAACCGGCAATGTGCTGCCCCTCCGGGGTTTGTGGCACAAACATTGACCAGGGACTCGTTCAATTTGCCGCCGACCTGGAGTGGATCAGGAGCCGGGGTGTAGAGGTGGAACGGTACAATCTTGCCCAGCAGCCTGACAAGTTCGTCCAATCCGGACCAGTGAAAAATGCCATGACCCTGGCCGGCGACAAGTGTCTTCCGCTTATCCTGGCAGACGGCAGTATCGTCGCGCAGAATAGCTATCCTGACCGCAGTTCCCTGGCCCAAATGGCAGGACTGACCGCCAGATAATCCAAGGAGAAATGCCGCAATGATTTTTTTGTCCCAGGCCACCAGGAACCTTTTTTTTACCGGCAAGGGCGGCGTCGGCAAGACGACCATTTCCTGTGCCGCCGCCATCCATTTTGCCGACAAAGGGGAAAAAGTACTGCTGGTCTGCACCGATCCCGCCTCCAACCTTGACGATGTGCTGGAAACACAAGTTGATTCCGTGCCGGCGCCGGTGCCGGGGGTTGAGAATCTCCTGGCCCTGAACATCGATCCAGAGGAAGCGGCCAGGCAATACCGGGAAAAGGTCATCGGCCCATACCGGGGCGTACTGCCGGAATCAGCGTTGATCAGCATGGAGGAGCAGCTCTCCGGGGCCTGCACCACCGAAATTGCCGCCTTTGACGAATTTGCCCGGCTGCTCGGCAGTAAAGATATCAGTGGTCAATTTGACCGGATTATTTTCGACACGGCCCCTACCGGCCATACCCTGCGGCTTTTACAGCTCCCTTCAGCCTGGGACGGATTCATTGAGAGCAATACCTCCGGCACCTCTTGCCTGGGACCGTTATCCGGGCTTGATGCACAGCATCAGATATACAAAAATGCCATTCAATTTTTGCAGGACAGAGAGACTTCCACTCTTATCCTGGTTTGCCGGCCCGATGAAGCAAGCCTGGCCGAAGCGGCCCGTACCAGCGCCGAACTTGCCGAGCTGGGAATCAACAATCAGCAGATTGCGGTAAACGGAATTTTTTGTGCCGAGCCAGACGATGACCCGACCGCAGGAAGCTTGTCCGCCCAACAAAAAAAGGCCCTGGCCGCCTGTCCCGACGCGCTCCGGCAACTCCCAAGAAGCGAGTTGCCTCTCCTGTCCTTTGCCCCGCTCGGCATTGATAAGCTGCGGCAGGTTTTTGCCGACACTCCAACGCCGATACCATCAACCCCAAACCCGGCCAACTCCATTGCCCTGCCGCCTGACTTCACGGAACTGTGCCAAGACATTGCGGCCGGGGAGAAGGGCGTTATCATGACCATGGGTAAAGGGGGAGTCGGCAAAACCAGCCTGGCGACCAAAATTGCGCTCTATCTGGCGGAAAAAGGCCATAACGTCCACCTTGCCACCACCGATCCGGCCGCTCATCTTGACTTCTCCCTTGGTGAGAAAAACAGCCGGCTCCAAGTCAGCCGTATTGATCCGGCAAAAGAGGTGAAAAATTACACTGCAAAGGTCATGCAGGAAGCGGGTTCCCTGCTCGATGAAAACGGCAGAAGATTGCTGGAGGAAGATTTACGTTCGCCCTGCACGGAGGAAATTGCCGTCTTTCGGGCCTTTGCCAGCTTAGTCGACCAGGGAAGCAAGCAGTTTGTGGTGCTTGACACTGCGCCCACCGGCCATACCTTGCTGCTTCTTGATGCGGCCCAGTCTTACCACCGGGAGGTTGCAAAAAAAACCGGACAACTGCCTGATTCGATCAACCAGCTCCTGCCCCGGCTCAGGGACGACAGTTTCACGAAAATCATTATTGTTACTCTCGCCGAAACGACACCGGTCCAGGAGGCACTGCTCCTCGCCGACGACCTGAAAAGGGCGGGCATCAAACCCTTTGCCTGGGTGATCAACCAGAGCCTGCTGCCTTTGTCCATTGCCAATCCGCTGCTGGCCAGGAAACAGGCACAGGAGTATTCTCAAGTCGAAAAAGTACTGGCCCTGAGCGCTCCTCAGCCGGTCTTTCTCGAAGCATGGCAGCCGGCCTCGCCGGTTTAATGGCCATAACACGCCGGTTTTTTTTACACAGTGGCTGGAGGGCATCAGTGGCAACTCCATCAATAATATCGCGTATTGAAGTATCACAAGGGATGCTGATCATGCCATATATGATTTTGAGATTATGCGTTTCTGTAAACCGCCGCTAATCAAATGCAAACAACGAAGGGTCATCGGCAGAGCCGTTACCAGCTATTATCAACAAACAACTCATGGGGCTTGAACGCCGCCTTGTAGCGCATGGCCCCAACCTGCTCTATCCAATATCCGAGATAGAAAAGATCGATTTTATGGCCGCGGCAAAAATTGATCAGGTAGAGGATATTCAGGGTTCCTGGACTGCGCCATCCTTCATCCGGATCAAAATAGAAATAGACGGCGTTCAACCAGTGGCGCGAGCCGTCGACGATGGCCACACCGATCAGCCTGTCTTTCACCCTGTACCTGATCTCAAAACAGCGACTGACTGAGGTGATAAAAAAACCTGAGTAGTACTCTTCGGCCGTACTCCTGCTGTCAGGGAAGCGGGTCCGCAGAAACCGGTCGAGCAGGGCCAGATTCTCCCCGGTCATGGCAGGGGGGGCGACGCCGGCCCGTACATCACTATTTTTCTTCCAGACCCGCCGTTGATTACGATCGGGGCGGAACTCCTCCGGCCTCAGCCTGATCGGCACACAACCCTGACAGCTCGGACAGCGCATGGCATATACGCAGTTACCGTTGCGCCGATAGCCGTTGGCCAGCAACCGAGCCATGGTCTCATCGTCAATGGCGGGGAACAAGGCCTGGTGGTACACAGCCCGTTGCGCAACCCCGTAGGGGCAGGCAACAGAAATGTCAACAAAATACCGCTCAAGCTCGGCATCAATGGCAGAGCCGCCGAGTTCCGGTCTCTCCGCCTGTTCATGTATTGTCATTCCCGGTTTCCTGACGCCCACTGGTTATTATGGCAGCCTGGCAGCGACCCCGTGACCGGAGACAACAGAAGAGGTGCGCCGCAGATTTCATGGAGTAATTTTCTCTCAAGCACACTATACCCCCCCTGCGCTCCGCCAGTCAACTTTGACCCGAATCCGTGACGGCCCGAGGTGATATTCCATCAACTTGTGGAATGTATTGCATTATTGCCAAACAAACGCATTTGCTGGTCTTCACCCCGCCGCCCTGCGAGGCGCCCAATAACGGATTCAGGTTCGGAGTATAACGAGGCAAGTCCTGGATCCGTGAGGAGCGTACGTGGTGCAGATGCGCCGCGTACGTTCGCCCCGCAGGGCGGCGGGGTGACCCTGGAAACACCACGGCAATTTTCACTTACGGCGTCAACCCAAACCGTTATGCAATATTAAAGTAACCAACCGTCACGGATTCAGGAAGTGATAACCGGCCTGCCGTTACCTTTTCCAGGAACAAAACGGCTGCCGGCTCAAAGCGGCATTGAAATAGCGGGGATCGCCGCTCACCTCCCGACCGACCCATGCCGGCCTGGTAATGACCTGATCGGCATGCTCAAGTTCCACTTCGGCGACAATCAAGCCGCGATTTTCTCCGAAAAACTCGTCCACCTCCCAGACCACCCCCTCATGCTCTATTCTGTACCGGTCTTTTTCAATGAGCGGCTGGCGGCAGAGTTCCACCAGCAGTTCAGCGGCATCGGCAACGGGAATCTCATACTCGAACTCATGGCGGACAATACCCGCGCCCCCGCTTTTCACGGTCAGAAAGCCCCGGTTGCCCATGATCCTGACCCGCACCGTCTTGTCCCGCTCCAGGCAGAGATATCCCTGGCGACACCTGAGGGCCGGGGCCAGATCTTTCCAGGCCCGGTCCTTGACAAGAAATTTTCGTTCAATTTCGATTCCCATGTCTATCCTCTCAAAACACGATCATGAATCCGTAACGTAATGACCAGGTCGGCCGCAGGCAGACCTGGTCAGGCACCCTCTCTCCTCAGGACGACGGCTTGTCGGCCGGCTTGCCCGGCGGGCAAAAAACCAGGACCGGCCGTGACAGGTTCCGCACCACACTGCTTGACAACGAGCCGAAAAACATCCGGTTGAAACCGTAACGCCGGGCCGCGGTCATGATGACAATATCATGATATTCGGCCGTCTGCATGATGGTCTCGAGGCGTGACTCGGCCGCTTCGACCAGGTGCCGGGTCTGGGTATCGAACAAATTCGTCGCCAGCCATCCCTGCAGCTCCTGGTCGCTGGCCGCAACCTCCTCCTTGCTGCTGTCATGATGGAGCAGGTGCAGGAAGGTGATACGGGGCTGGGTGGTCATGGCCATGGCCTCCAATATCGGCAGCAGTTCGTCGAGTTCAAAGGGAAATAAAAACGGGATCAGGATCCGCTCGCACCTGAATGTCCCAGAAAAACGCACGGCGACTACCGGGCAGGAAACTCCGGCAACCACCCGGTCAATGACCCTCTGGAAGGCATGCTGGCTGCTGTCGACAGGATAGCCCAGGACAATGGCCCGGGCCTTGCTGCGCTCCGCGGCCGCCACCAGTCCCGCCGCCGGGGCATCATGGATCACCTCGGTCTGCAGAGGATAGCCCATGCTTGCGGTTTCATCTTTCTCGGCCAGGAACAGGGAATCAAGATCCCCGTCATCTTGCCGCGCCTGCTTTGACCGGTCAGAGCCCCTGACCGCCAGGGGCAGGGCATGATAATGATGAGCCAGGATGGCAGCGATCCTGGCCAGGCCCCGTACCGTGGCGAAATGAAAGGCGCCGAAAACGACTACGCCGTTCGGCCTTGAGGCGGGGTGCAGTTTGCCGCCGGTCCAGGGGGCGAAACTGATACCCTCCGAACCGCGCAGCCATGCATTGCAGGCCCGGCGGCTGCGAGTGCCGCATTCCGGATGGTGCTCGACCGTTTCCCCCTCCCCGGCCCGCTCCAGGGTAAAACGGGCCAGGAGAGGTCCGAACAATTCAGAGAACACGACACCGGCCAGGACCACCGGAGTAATCACCGCCGACCAGGCGTCGAGCCGGGGGTCGCTGCTGATCATGAATACCAGGCCGATGGCCACCCCGGCCTGGGGAATCAAGGCCAGCCCGAGATAATTCCGCACCATGGCAGGCGCGCCGGACAATACCGCCCCCAGCCAGGCGCCGGTATACTTGCCGATGATCCTGGTCAGGAAATAGACCAAGCCGAGCCAGCCGGCCAGCTTCAGGGCGGCAAGGTCAAGGTGTACGCCGGCCAAGGTGAAAAAAAGCACGTAAATGGGGGGCTCAAAGGCATTGATTGCCCGAAACAGGCGGACATCCCGTTCTGCCCGGTTAATGATGATAAAACCCGCAGCCATGCCGGCCAGCAATGGCGAGAGATGCAGAAGCCGGGTCGTTTCGCCGCAGAGCAGCAACAGCGCCAGGCCGCCGGTCAGCATCTCTCCGCGCTTATGCAATTTATTCAGCATGTAATCGATGAGCAGCCCGGTCAGCACGCCGATGGCCAGAGAAAAGAAAATCTCCGAGACACAGGCAACAACCGCCTGAACGGGAGTGACGGCGCCCGGTCCGACGATCTGGTGCGAAATCGACATGGCCAGGCCGAATATCATAATGGCCAGGCCGTCATCAACAGCGACAACCGCCATCAGGGTCGAGGTCAAGGGACCGCGGGCGCCCATTTCACGAACCAGGTGGAGGATAGCGGCCGGGGCCGTTGCCACGGCTACGGCCCCGAGCAGCAGGGCCAGGACGACAGGGTCAAGGCCGCGGCCACCGGACCCGGCGAGCATCCAGGCGACCAGCCAGGTCCCGAGGGTGACCATGACAAAGGCGCCGAGGGCCTGGACGATGCTGATATAGGTAACGTCCCGGGCAATAGCGCCCAGGCGGCGCAACTCGATATGCTCGCCGATGCCGAAGGCAATAAGCATCAGGGCGATCTGGGTAAAATGATCCAGCTTATGACCGACCGACGCAACCGTTATCAGGCCAAAACCGGAGGGGCCGAGGACCAATCCGGCCAGGATAAAACCGGTCACCGAAGGCAGCTTGATCAGTTGCGCGGCCTTGGCGAACAACAGTCCGACAGCAAGCAGGACGGCGATATTGAGGGTCACCTCACTCATAGACTGTTTCTCTCCGTTAGCGGCCCATAGATCGAACCGGGTTTTGCACCTGCCGAACAATAACCGGGCGCCGGGAACTGCAACCTGCCGAGCACGGCAACTGTCGATTTTATGAACTTATTGTAATCCATTATGACCTTCTTCTTTTCCATTAGTGAAGTTTCCTGATTTTATTTTTATGATAAATTTGTTTACTCGTTGTATGTTGCTGAAATATTGGATGTTTAACTTGGCGCAGAATTCGTGTGTCAAGGGA
>VAPK010387086.1_pt1 | contig 10141 bp, 8 predicted proteins | sample 3395031 | NCBI WGS metagenome assembly VAPK01 (sample SAMN08290443, study PRJNA428436) | hydrothermal vent metagenome | isolation source: Deep-sea hydrothermal vent chimney 1 | place: Pacific Ocean: Juan De Fuca Ridge
GATAACTCATTTACCTATATAAATGAAGTACTGTTGAGCGAAATAATTTTCTCTGAATCGATAAAGGCATACCATACCAAAAATGTAGATGAGGAGAACAGAAAAGGTTGTTTTAAGGCATATAAAGAAGTGGTAAAAAGAGTGAGCGATATTGTTTTGGAGATTGTTCCTGGTTTTCAATACGCTCATATGCTCATTTCTACAGTAATAGAAGGGGCGCACCAACAAAAATATTTTGCGGAGCATTTACCGGCTTTAACAGATACGGGAAAAGAGGAAGACGGTATTTTTGAATTTTACAAGCAGTTAATCTTTAATTTTTTAAAGTAATGAAAAAACTATTTGATTTTAAACATTTTAAAGGAGATCTGTTTGGTGGGATTACTGCTGGAATTGTTGCATTGCCATTAGCTCTAGCTTTTGGGGTCAGCTCTGGTTTGGGGCCAAGTGCAGGACTTTATGGTGCTATATTTGTAAGCTTCTTTGCTGCACTTTTTGGTGGAACCAACACCCAAATTTCAGGGCCTACCGCACCTATGACCGCAGTGAGTATGGTTGTGATTGCAGGTATGGTTGCAACTTTCGACGGTGATATAACCAAGGCCTTGCCAGCGATTTTAACGGTATTTCTTTTAGCAGGTTTAATGCAGATAGGTTTAGGGATGATTGGCTTGGGGAAATATATAAAATATATACCCTACCCCGTTGTTTCTGGTTTTATGACCGCTATAGGTGTCATTATTTTAGTTACCCAAATACTACCCTCTATTGGTTACTACCCCAAAGAAGACACCGAGTATGTGACTGAATTTAAGCCCTACGCAGAAGAAATTATTTTAGACAATATCTTAAAAGAGGAAGCAGGTGAAGGCATCTTGGTTTTGGAAGATTTTAAAGAAACAGTTGTTCGAGCGGAAAGGATAACTGAGGTGCAAATTCTAAAAGAATCGCAAACCTTGGCAGCCAAAGATGCGTCAGGGGTATTGGGGGCCTTAAAAGTATTGCCAAGAGCGCTAGGGAACATTAACTGGTTAGAACTTCTTTTAGCTTTGGGAACAATACTTATTATATATGGTTTTAAGCGAATAACGAAAGTTGTGCCCAGTACTCTGGTTGCGCTCCTAGTAATGTCGGTGATAGCAATTGGTTTTGAGCTAGACTATAGGCCTATCGAAGAAATACCCAGTGGTTTGCCCATACCTAATCTTGGAATTTTCACGGACTTTAGTTTTGGCAGTATTTCACCTTTTATTTTTACAGCCCTGACCTTGGCACTTTTAGGGGCAATAGATTCTTTGTTGACTTCGGTGGTTGCCGATAATATGACCAAAACAAAGCATAAACCCAATAAAGAATTAATTGGTCAAGGAATTGGTAATAGTATAGGTGCTATTTTTGGAGGAATTCCAGGTGCAGGGGCGACGATCAGGACTGTTGTGAATATCAATGCAGGAGGTAAAACCAGATTGTCAGGAATGATGGCGGGTGTTCTATTGCTTTTTATTTTATTGGCATTGGGCCCAATCGCATCCCAAATTCCTGCAGCTGTTTTAGCAGGTATATTGATTACCGTAGGTATTGGTGTTATGGATTATAAAGGCCTAAAAGCGATTCCCTATATGCCACGACCTGAAGTAGTAATAATGATAGTGGTTTTGGTATTATCATCGGTTTGGAATCTTGTTTACGCTGTTGGAATAGGTTTGGTGATAGCGTCATTAATGTTTATGAAAAAAATCGGAGATTTAACTGCTGAGCGTTCTGATGTAAAATCGTTGTTAAAAGAAAAAGCCTGGTCTGATGAAATCGATTTTCCTGAAGATCTAAAAGAAGAAGTTTTTATCAAGCACATTAAAGGACCTTTATTTTTTGGTTCTACCAGTGATTTTCAACAACTAATGGGTCAAATACCAGATACAGCCACAATTATTGTTATTAGAATGGGACGAATGCAATATATAGACCAATCAGGTTTATATGCATTGGAAGATGTTTTGATCGATTTGACAAATCAAGGCAAAAAAATACTATTGGTAAACGTACTGAAACAGCCTAGGTACCTGCTTGAGCGCATAGATATTATTCCTGACTTAATTTCAAAAGACCAACTTTTTGATAGCTTTGACAATAGTTTAGCTTGGATAAAAGAAAATGTTAAAAACGAAAAATAAAAAATAGAAAATGAGAACCCAAACAAGAAATATACAAAATAACCTGAGACCAAAAGATGCACATAAAATTTTAGTAGAAGGAAATAAAAGGTTTGTTCAAAATCTAAAAGCACAGCGAAACCTTCGAGAACAGGTCTTAGAAACCAGCAAGGGCCAATACCCCTTCGCGGTTGTTCTCAGTTGTATCGATTCTAGAGTTCCTACTGAACTGGTTTTTGATCAGGGAATCGGTGATATTTTTAGTGTAAGGGTCGCTGGCAATATCATTAACGAAGACGTTTTAGGTTCTATGGAGTACGCTTGTAAAGTTGCGGGATCTAAAATTGTTGTGGTTATGGGCCATACCAAGTGTGGTGCGGTTACCGCAGCATGTAAAAATGTAGAGATGGGTAACATCAGCGCTTTACTGAACAAGATTAAACCAGCTGTTGATGTTATAAAGGCAGAGAGAGGTACTATGAATGATAATGCTATTGAAGAAGTATCAATGGTCAATGTACAATTCTCAATAGACAGAATCAGGAAAGAAAGTCCTATTCTTTTAGAAATGGAAAAGAATAAAGAAATTGAAATCGTAGGTGCTCTTTACGATGTCTCAAATGGTAAAGTTGAGTTTTTTGATTGAAATTTATTAGGCAGAAGACCTTTCTTGACATTTTACAGCTTTCAAAAAGCCGTATCTTGTGACCTCACCCAGCCCCGAACCGTCGGGAGCAAAAAAAGAAGGTTTCAAACAAACATCAATATTAAGTGATTATGAACTGGGAAAAACTACTCTCTTTAAAACGCGATGGCGATGCCCATAAAAGATTGCGAAAAGAGCAAGACGAGACCCGCTTGGGCTTTGAGGTCGATTATGACCGTATTATATTTTCTTCGGCCTTTCGCAGTTTGCAAGATAAAACGCAGGTGATACCACTTTCAAAGACCGATTTTGTACATACCCGGCTTACCCATAGTCTCGAAGTATCGGTCGTAGGCAGAAGTTTGGGCAGGATAGCAGGAAAAAAAATCTTGGAAAAACATCCTCATTTACAAGAGGTACATGGGTATCGGTTCAATGATTTTGGAGCTATTGTGGCTGCAGCTTCCTTGGCGCACGATATAGGCAATCCGCCTTTTGGTCATAGTGGCGAAAAGGCGATAGGGGAGTATTTCAAGAGTGGCAACGGACAACAATACAAATCGCATTTATCAGAAAAGGAATTTCAAGATATTATCGATTTCGAAGGTAACGCCAACGGTTTTAAACTACTGACCGAAACACGAAAAGGTGTTGACGGAGGACTCCGTCTCAGTTATGCCACTTTGGGGGCTTTTATGAAATACCCGAAAGAATCGCTGCCAAAAAAACCTACAAAACATATTGCCGATAAGAAATTCGGGTTTTATCAATCTGAGAAAAACACGTTTCAAGATGTTGCCGAAGAACTCGGGCTGTTACAGACCCGCACTGGAAAAGATATTAGTTTCTCAAGACACCCATTGACTTTTTTGGTCGAAGCGGCTGATGATATTTGCTATACCATAATCGATTTTGAAGATGGAATAAATCTAGGACTGATCTCAGAAGATTATGCGTTGGAGTATTTGATCAAACTGGTAAAGGACAGTATCAATACCAAAAAGTACAATGCTCTTAAGTACAGAGAGGATCGATTGAGTTATCTAAGGGCGCTGGCGATCAATACATTGATAACCGATGCTATTCAAATATTTGTCAATAATGAAGAAGCTATACTTAAAGGTAAATTTGAGGTTTCCTTAATGGATAAAAGCAAGTATGCTGCCCAAATAACCGATATAATTTCATTGAGCATAAATAAGATATACCGATCACAAGAAGTGGTTGAAAAAGAGATCGCTGGGTATAAGGTCATCTTTGATATTTTAGATGTCTACATTACAGCTTTGGTTCATGAAAAAGAGGGTAGTGCCACTAATTATGATAAGCTGATGTTACAGACACTACCAGAATTTTATCAGCGAACAGATATTTTGCTTTATAATATTTTATTGAATGCATGTTGCTATATAGCCAGCCTTTCAGATAGTATGGCGGTGCATATTCATAACAAGATCATGGGCAAACAGCTTTAGAAGTTGTAAGCAACTCCCACTCCCAATAGTTGTTTGAACTGTATTCGAGGTTTTCCAGGGGCGATGATAAGACCGTTTGCATCTTTTTGAGTATCGAACTTAATATCATCATCATAAATGATGTGGGTTCCAATACTTGCGTTTATAAATTCGTTCACAATGAAGTTGAAATTGAGTTCCCAATCGACGTCCACATTGCCAAAACTGGCGAGATAATCGGTATAAAGACTTATTCTATGTTGCATTTCAACATTTTTAGCCACTGTGGTTTCCCAACTATTTGTGATTAAAAATCCCAGTTCAATAAATTGGTTCTCACCCTCTTGCAAAATATCCCCATCGCTGTTTAATATCGCTTTTTTTACACCAAAAGCACCTTTGTCGGCCAGATCCTGATCCAGTACAAAAGTGGCCTTAAGGGTCAGGGGAGAAATATAAAAATTGAATTTCTTCCCTTCGGGAATGTACGATGTACCCGCCCCAAGAAATACATAGCCGGGAGCCATAAAACGTGAAATAGGATTTTCTCTATCAGGATATTTAAAACCACTGTAAAATTGTGTATTGAAATTGGCCTTGACCGAATAGTACCAATTGCTGACCGTATCCCGTCGATAGCCAAAAGTAGAACTAAACCTAATAGCATCATCGGTTTTACGGGGTTTTTGACCTTGTTGAATGTTTGCGCCATATCGTAGATCCAGTATGTTTTGCCAGTGAACATATCTAAATTTATAATTGCGTTCAAATTTGCCGTTTGTAACAATAGAAATAGAATTGTTACCACCTGCTTTCCAGTTTACAAATGCCACTTCACTGATATGCACCCCCAGTCGATTTATCCTTTCCCAAAAAGAGGGTACGCGAAAACGTTTAAAAGGTTTGATCAAAGACTTGGTGTGTTTAAAAGAAACCTTCGGGTTGATCAGATGTACCCCACGGGGAATGTTCTTTATCTTAAAATGAGTTCTTCGAATAACAATAGTATCTATTCTGGTGGAGTCTGCCCGAAGGTTTGACGTGATAGTATCTTGAGCCGAGGCCATTGAAGTGCATGCCAGTAGCATACAAATGAAAATGTACTGTGTGAATTTACTGTTCATTAATGAGACGGGTTATATATTCTTTTACGGTCAAAATGTCTATTTGGGCTATTTTGTGTAGCTCTTCAATGGTGCCGTGTTCGATAAATCGGTCTTCGATTCCGAATATCTTTATGGGTGGATGGTCTTTTAGCGTATTGGCGAATTCTAGTACAGCACTGCCAAAACCCCCTGTCTTGCATCCGTTTTCTATTGTAACAATGTGTTTGTAACTGCCAAATATTTTTTTAAGTCGACCCGTATCCAAAGGTTTTATAAAACGCATATTATAATGTCCGATTTCTTCGCTATTTCTCATTTCTTGTATTAATTCGGATATCATATTACCAATATGACCTATGGATAGGATTGCGATTTTCGTGCCTTTTTTTAATTCTTCAGATATCCCAATGGGAATCCTTTCAAAAGGCGTTTCCCATTCTTGAAGCACTCCCCTTCCTCTAGGATACCGAATCGCAATAGGATGCTTTAAACCCAATTGGGCCGTATACATCATATTTCTCAACTCGGTTTCGTTCATAGGCGCAAAGATGATCAAGTTGGGTATACAGCGTAGATATGCAATATCATAAACGCCATGATGGGTCGCACCATCTTGCCCCACCAAGCCTGCACGATCCAAACAAAAGATGACGGGCAGATTTTGTAGGGCTACATCGTGAATTACTTGATCATAGGCACGTTGCAAAAAGGTGGAGTAAATGTTACAAAAAGGAATCAATCCTTCGGCAGCCATACCAGCGGCCAACGTAACAGCATGTTGTTCTGCAATACCTACATCAAAAGCCCTATCGGGTATTTGTTCCATCATGAATTTCAACGAACTGCCCGTTGGCATGGCAGGGGTAATACCTACTATTTTTTTGTTTTTTCGGGCAAGTTCAACCAAGGTATGCCCAAAAACATCTTGATATTTCGGAGGCTGCCTCAAGGCGGATTTTTTATGAAGTTCTCCCGTAAGTTTATCAAACTTTCCCGGGGCATGATATGTAACTTGGTTCTCTTCAGCCTTTTGCAAGCCTTTGCCCTTGGTTGTTATTACATGTAACAATTTTGGCCCTTTGATAGATCTAAGCCGCTCCAATTCTTGTAAAAGGACGTTGAGGTCATGGCCGTCAATGGGACCAGAGTATTTAAAATTGAGGTACTCGAAGATATTCTCGTCTTTGGCAGTGCCCTTTTTTACATTGGTAAGATACTTTTTTAATGCACCTACACTTGGGTCAATACCTATGGCATTATCGTTTAGTATAATGAGTACATTGGCATCGGTAACACCTGTGTGGTTTAAGCCTTCGAATGCCATTCCACTTGCTATTGAGGCATCGCCGATGACCGCGATATGCTGTTTGTTGAAATCCCCTTTTAATTTGGATGCGATCGCCATACCCAAAATAGCGGAAATAGAAGTAGAACTATGCCCCGTGCCAAAAGCATCATATTTGCTTTCACCCATTTTCGGAAAACCACTGATGCCACCTAATTGGCGGTTGGTATCAAAGATTTCTTTTCGGCCCGTCAATATTTTGTGTCCGTAGGCCTGATGGCCAACATCCCAGATCAGTTTGTCATTTGGTGTATCAAAAATATAGTGCAGTGCAATAGTGAGTTCGACTACACCAAGACTAGCACCCAAATGCCCTTCTTTTGTCGCAACGATATCTATGATAAAGGCTCGTAATTCTTGGGCGAGTTGGGGCAGTTCGCTTGGCTTGAGTTTGCGAAGGTCTTTAGGTGAGTTTATGTTTTTTAAGATTGTCATTGCAGAGAACAAATGTACGTTAAATCCCTCATTGAGGGTTTAACTCCTCGAAGCTTGTCTTTAAATTAAAAATGGCTTTTTGAGAAGCACACCTCGCACTCTTGGATCGAGAGTATTGGTTTCTATTTTAGATTACTTTGTTCGTATTGTTAAAGTTGTATTTTTGAATTTATGATTGAACCCTACGATGATACGTATTATATGAAGAAGGCCTTACAAGAGGCCGAAGTTGCTTTTGAAAAAGGAGAGGTGCCCATTGGTGCGATTATCGTGGTGCAGGATAGGATTATTGCGAGATGTCATAACCTGACCGAGCAATTGAACGATGTTACCGCACATGCCGAAATGCAGGCGATTACGGCAGCGGCAAATTTTCTTGGAGGAAAATATTTAAAGGGTTGTACGCTCTACGTAACCCTTGAACCTTGCCAAATGTGCGCTGGGGCTTTGTATTGGAGCCAGATTTCTAAAATTATCTTTGCGGCCAAAGATCCTGAAAGGGGCTGCGGAGCCTTAGGCACGAAATTGCACCCAAAGACAGAAATAACGGGCGGTGTTTTAGAAAGCGAAGCGGCTGAACTATTAAAGCGATTCTTTATTCAAAAACGGAATCTAAACTAAGGCTTTTCAGTTTTTTTAGGTTCTTTCCCCTGCATTTTTCGAATGTTCTCTTCGGTCAACATATAATCTTTTACGTTTTTTTCCTTACTCTCTTTATACAAGAAAAGGGGCATGGCCACTAAAAATAATCCAACGGTACCTGAGCCAATGAACTTATTGGCCAATAGTTCTTCCGATTCTTCTAAGGTAAAGCCGTAAACAATAGACGCTATTGATGCAAGTACGATTATCGTTATAATGTATTTCATTTAATCTATAAATTCCCCGACTTCCTGCCGAAGGAGGGTTTCCTATTTACCTCTCCCTGCCCGTGCCGTTCAGGCGGGCTTTGGAGAGGTCGAAACTGCTTATTTATGCAGTTTCGGGTGAGGTAAAATACAATCCCGACGATTCGAGACGGTAATTATAATCAATATAAAATCAGCGAAATACCGCTAAGGCTCTGTTTTGAGAATAGTGGGCTTCGAAATTTTTTATTTGGTGAAATTAATCAATTCACGGCGATAGGCTGTTAGCAGTTTCGATTTTGATACAAAGCCGTAATATTTCCCATCTTTGATTACCGGAAGGTTCCATGCGCCGCTCTCCTGAAATTTTTTCATCACCTTTTGCATACTGTCCTTCCCATAAAAAATATATTCCGGGGCGGCATGCATAAAAGTGGAAACCGTAGTTGTTCTGTACAGTGTGGTGTCGAACATAAACTCGCGAATATCATCTAAGAGTACAATACCTACCAATACCCCATCATCATCTACCACTGGAAAAATGTTTCGTGTAGATTTAGAAACCGACTCATGTAACATTTCCCCTAAGAACATGGTTGGGCGCACGGTTTTAAAGTTTTGTTCCAAAACATCGTCGAGCTGCATTACGGTCAAAACATTTTCGTCTTTATCATGGGTCAACAATGCTCCTTTTTCTGCTAGCTCACGGGTATATATCGTATGATCCAGTGCATTTTTGGTAATTAAGTAAGAAATTGCCGCAGTAATCATCAAGGGCACAAAGAGTTGGTAGCCGCCGGTGATCTCAGCAATCAAAAAAATAGAGGTCAAAGGGGCATGCAACACCCCTGCAATAAGACCTGCCATACCAATCAAGGTAAAATTGCTTTCAGAGACGGCAAAGCCAAGCCCAAGGTTGTTGATTACTTTTGCCACGACATTGCCAAGGGCGCTACCCATAACCATAGTGGGAATAAAGATTCCACCAGCACCACCAGCAGCAAAAGTCGTGGTCATGGCCACTGCTTTGAAAACCGTTAGACCGAATAAGAGTGCGATGACCACCCAAATATTGTCCATATAGGCATCAAATGGTGTCGTGCCCAATGCAGCGGTATGGTTTCCGTCCAAAAGATTATTGATGAATCCGAAACCTTCACCATACAATGGGGGAATAAAATACAGCATAATACCGATGGCCACCCCACCGACCAATAATCGATATTTCGGACTCTTCAAAGGCTCGAACAATTTCAATATGCCAAAATACATCTTGGTAAAATAGATAGACGCGAAACCAGTACCAACGCCAAGCAGAACATAGAAAAGCGTGTCTTTTATCTCAAAGTTATCGGACAATGAAAAATTGAAAAGCACTTCATTACCCAAAAAGAAATAAGAGGTCAATACTCCAGAAATGGATGCCAACAGTAAAGGCAGCATTGATAGCATGGTAAAGTCCATACTAAAAACCTCGACCGCAAAAATAATAGCGGCGATGGGCGATTGAAAGATAGAAGCAATGGCGCCTGCCGAAGCACAGGCGATTAGTAATGAACGAGTCTTGGCATTAACATGAAAGAAACGTCCTAAGTTTGAACTTATAGCAGAGCCCGATGCTACTGCAGATCCCAACAAACCAACCGAACCACCAAAGCCGACCGTAAGGGGTGCCGTTATCAGAGGTGTGTACATTTTCTTCAGATCGATGATGCCCTTTTTTTTGGAAAGCGCAAAAAGGATTGAAGAAATCGCATGTTCCAATTTCTTTTTATGTACATACTTTACGTACAGGTATACCAAAGTTAGACCGATAATGGGTAGTATAAAGTACAATTGATTGCTCGAAAAGATGATACCCTCTTCTAAAGAGGACTCAATAAAATAGGTAAGGTTTTTTAGAGTAACCGCGGCCAGACCTGCCAATAGACCCACCACTACGCTCATAATGTGCGTAAAGGTCTTGTTAGAGATATTCTTATATCGCCATTTTATGAATTGAGTAAAAATCTTTTGTCGTCTAGTAGGCATTTTTTAGTGATGATACCCAAAGGTATTTAATTTCCCTTAGAAATCCACCTGCAAAGCAGGTGGTTATGTTCTGAGGGCTCTGCCTATATTTGGGAGATGGGTAAATATAGGAAATTAGGCCATGTA
>VAPK011139517.1_pt1 | contig 10141 bp, 11 predicted proteins | sample 3395031 | NCBI WGS metagenome assembly VAPK01 (sample SAMN08290443, study PRJNA428436) | hydrothermal vent metagenome | isolation source: Deep-sea hydrothermal vent chimney 1 | place: Pacific Ocean: Juan De Fuca Ridge
AATCAGGGCAAAAAATGGATTCAGCACAGTAGCTCCAATTAAAATAATATTTCCAGCCTCAATATCCGGCATTAAAACATCTTGCTGCGCTTTATTAAAACGATGGATTTCATCAACAAAAAGAATCGTCTTTTTGTTTGAGGAAAGACGCCGATTTTTTGCCGCTGCCAAAATCCTACGCATTTCTTCCACATTGGACGACACAGCATTAATCCGTTCAAATTCCGCCTCTGTCCCGGAACTAATACACTGGGCAAGCGTCGTCTTACCAATGCCGGGAGGGCCATAGAGAATCAGCGAACTGATCCTGTCCGCTTCAATAGCGCGTGTTAAAAGTTTCCCCTCCCCCAGAATATGCTTCTGCCCGACATAATCCCCTAGAATTTGTGGCCGCATACGATGACTTAAAGGAGAAGACTGAAACACCTTCTCTTGCTGTCCTGTATCAAAAAAATTTCTCATAATATTATTTATAGAACTGGTATTATTTATTACTTTTTCTTCTTTTATATGCCTCAATCAGCTCATCTGACCCTGCCCCACAGCTTATGATGGAACGCATGGCACTTTCAACAGAGATATCAACAGGAAAAACATATTCACTCTCCAGATGATAGATGTTTCCTGAAGTAGGGTTTGGTCCAGTCGGAACAAAAACAGAAAAACTTCCATCAAAATGTTCTTCTGTAACAAAACAGGTGACCATCGTGTCGTTTCCAAAAAGTTTAGCAAGGGCTACAGAAGAAAAAGGGGATTTTTTACTGCCAAGAATCTGCAATACCGTCTCTTTAATGAGCGTGTATCCTGGTGCTATTTTCAACAAATTCTGCTCTATCATTACGTAAAGAAACTTTCCAAATCTTGTCCGAACAAGCGCACCCACAAAAAAACAAGTCATCAAAATAATTAAAATAACAATCCCCTCCGCGATAATTTCCTTAAAATCAGATTTTGCTATCAAAATATTCGTCAATGGCTGAATCAAATTGGTTATAAAATTAAAAACCCACCCAAAAGCCGAGGCTAAAATTACCACAGGAAGGATAACAATAATCCCCCCGAGGAATGTTGTGTTTATAAATAATTTTATTTTATTCATATCGCCCCCTCTTCCTTAAATTTATAATAAAGCGCATAATGCCAACGCGCACACCGTCTTGGCATCTTCAATTTTTCCTTCTTTGAATAAATGCTTAACCTCCGCGCGTGTACAAATAAAAGGATGGATTACCTCATCAGGGTCCCCTTCAACAATAACAGGAGTGAGACCCTCAGCTTTATACATATGGATGATCTCCGTCGCGTACCCCGGAACGGGATAGATCCTTCCCAACTTTTTCCACCTTCGCGCGGAATAATTTGTTTCTTCCATAAGCTCACGTTTGGCACACGCCAACGGACGCTCTTTTTGATCCAATGTTCCTGCCGGTAATTCCAAAAGATACTTTCCTAATACAGCTCGATATTGCCGCAATAAAATAATTTTGGTTTTTGTTAAAAATGGAACAATAAGTGCCGCCCCGGGATGCTCAATCACATCCATTTCTGCTTCCATACCATTAGGCAACCTCTTTTTCTGGATGCCTACCGTAAACTTCTTCATTTTGATTTTCATTTTAAAGTAGCCCCGTATTCTTTATGGCAAGCCGTGTAAAAATCCTTCCGCTTAAGAGCGTTTCGCCACTGAACAATGGCAGGGTATTTTGAAATATCAATCTCAACGATTTCTGCTGGGTCAAGTGCGGATAAAAGAGTGATATCGGCTAAAGAAAAATTTTCTCCAGTTAAATAAACATTCTCAGAAAGTTGCTTTTCAACAATAGGAAGAAACCTGTTTAAAAACATTATTCCATCCTTAAGAGACTGTTCATCAACAGGACGTCCCGTCCGAGGCGCAAAAATACGATTAAAAATAACTTTGTTCAACGCGTTACCAATATGAAGCGTGCTAAAATCAATCCATTGATCAACAAGCGCGCGTCGTTTTAAATCTTTTGGATACAGATCAGATTCCTTTTTATTCGCTAAATATTTAATAACCGCACCACTTTCAAACAGTACAAAACCATCATCATCAACTACAGGAACCTTTCCCGCGGGATGCATTCTCAGAAATTCCGGTTTTCGATGTTCTCCCTCACGTAAATTCACAGGGTGAAATTCATACTCAATGCCTAACGCATTAGCCGTGAACGGTTACCCTCATTTATACTGACACCTCTTCAAACATTTTCAATTCGAGAATATATTTCAAACGAAAAATCCAATCTTCCTGTCGTTGTAAACAAAAGGCCTCCACACCCCAATGGGTTTGCCCTCCCTGTTGAAGGCTCCGAAGATTCTTAGGAACAATAGAGCGTCGATTCCTCTGATTATTTTCTTTTAAATAAACAATCTCTAATGCTAACTTTTTTTCAATGGCCTCATTAATAATACGCTGTTTTTCTTCTTGGGAAAATTTTTTCCTGGAAATTTCATATTGATATTCAGTTAAAAATTCAGCCACGCGCTTATCCATCCGAATATCCTTAATGGCCATAGGACGCTTAAGAACAATACCCTCAAACGTTGTACACCGACTTAAAGCAACATACATCTGCCCGTGACAAAAAGCCCCTTGCCCCACATCAATAATAATTTTATCAAAAGTCTTGCCCTGACTTTTATGAATGGTAATGGCCCAGGCCAATTTCATAGGGAACTGCTTAAAAGAACCAATCATCCTTGAGGCGATCGAATCCTTTTTTTCATCATAATAAAATTGATGCATTTCCCATGTAAACGGCTCCACCTCCACCCGAGTTCCATCTGTCAAAATAACCTGCACCGCCACGGAATTAAATCCCGCCTTAAAAATATCAACAACCTCTCCAATGCTTCCATTAATCCATCGTTTCTCCGCGTCATTATTTAAAAGCATGACCTGCGCACCCACTTTTAAATCAAGAGTTTCGTGAGTTGGCAGACTTTTGTTTGTAAAATCTCCCCGGACCGTTCCTTCATACGTGAATAAATCCTCATTTAAAGAATGCAGCCGTTCATCATTAATTCGATCTGCCAATTTATTTGTTGTGGTTAAATAAACGTAAAACTCATCCCGCTTTGGCACAAAAAATGAGTCATGGCGGGCATTAAGCACATCAATATTTTGATGTGTGACATTATTATTACGGATAGCATTTAACAACTCCAAAAAACCTATATCCTTCTGCCGATAATTCTTCTCAAATTCAATAATTTCCATGCTCATTTTTTTAAATACATGCGCGTCAAAAAAATAAGGGCTTTTATATACCGTTTGAAATAACTGGCGTTCATCCGGCGGAACCACAGGGGCTAATTGATATAAATCCCCAATAAAAACAACTTGAATCCCTCCAAAAACTTTCTCTGTGTCCGGACCATATAAGCGTAAAAACGTATCCACACAATCAATTAAATCCGCCCGTACCATTGAAATTTCATCAATAATCATAAGATCTAACTTTTTATAAATTCTAGCCATATCCGGTTTAACTTTTACACTTGAAACAGCCTCAACGGTAATATCAGGCTTAAAATGAAAAAAAGAATGGATCGTCTGCCCTTGAACATTAACGGCAGCCACTCCTGTTGGGGCCAAAATAACCAAACTCTTCTTGATTTCCTTACGGCAATACTGTAAAAAAGTAGACTTACCCGTCCCTGCCTTTCCTGTAATAAATACATTAGACGAGCTATCTGTGATCAAATCAATAGCCCGATGAAAATCATCATTAATTTCAATTTTCAGCTCTTCTGTTTCCATGTTTTCTTCCATTAGGGCCTGCGTACAAATTAACTACCGAATAATATTATGTTCTTCGAGGATAAATTTTATAATTATCGGTAATTTATTGTTGTACAGTGCATTAAGGCGTTGTTAAGAAATAACTGTTGCATATTTAAAAAATACCTCGTCGATCGAATAATTTATAAGTGTGCCAGTTATTTCTTTACAATCTCTAAAATAATTCCAATTGTGATTTTTGAAATAACTGGTGCCGGCCATTTTTATCAATAATATGAATTTCTGTTAACGATGTTCCTGAATTAGCATCTAATTTCTGTCCCATCTTATCTATCCGCGTCATCTGTTGCTGATTCTGTTGATCATAAAGAGGAACCCGACTTAAATCATAAAAAATCAGCCGATTCATTCCTCTAAAATCCTGTTCCCTCTGACTTTCTCGTATTAGTCTTAACAGTAAAACATCTAATTGTTCCGCACCCTTGTCGAATACCTTAGCATGAGGATTAAAGCTGATTTTACCAAAATCTTCATACGCGTGTTTGGTAAAAATCCCAAAAACAGAACAATATTGCGCAAACTGCGATTCTCCAATTGAAAGTTCATGAGCTAGGTCAATCATCCCTTTTGAAAATTCTTTCCACTGAAAACGATCCCAATCTTCACTCATCTCCACAGATAAAAGCTCAAACCGAAAAAAACCGCGTAATTTATGTTCAATGGAAGTAAAAATATTAGAAAGCAACTCCTGGAACGAACTCCAAAGCTCAGCTTCCTCCTGACGAATTATACTCGCCATCAACAACTTTCCCTCTTGATCTTGTTGACATGTATCAAAGGCAATAATTTTATCCTGCAATACTCCATGATAATTTACTTGGTCTAATTGAGGAAAATGCTTAAAGACAGGAGAAGATTTTCGTACAAATTTAGGTAGAACAATTCTTGAGTTCATCCGAAATAATCGCTATGCAACAAAAAATTAAGTAAGGACCGGCTCAAAAATAACTTGAAGGTTTCTGATTGAACCCTCCTCAATGGAGTTTAAATTAACCTGAAAGTTATTTTTGAACGATTCCTAAATATGAACAGAGGATATGCCGTGAATGGTTACGAATTGGGATACTTCGCATGCCATTTTTCAAAACCACCAATAATACTATACACTGTTTTAAATCCGTTCTCTTTAAAATACGTTGCAGTACTTTGACTACTAAAACCATGGAAGCAATAACAAATAATGGGCTTACTTTTATCCGCGGTATTAATAAATTCTTCAATATTATGATCATTAACTAAAATAGCATGCAGGATATGACCTTCTTCATAAACTTCTTCATTACGAATATCAACGACTGTTACGCCCCCTTGATCAACAAGTTCCTTAGCCTGCTCTACCTCAATTTCTTTAAAAGAATCCACTATTCTGTCCTCCACATTTAAAATTCGGAAACAATGATTTTCAGCTGATCTTCAGCAACAAACTCAATTCCATATTGCTGACATAAATCTTTCGCTATTTGAATATATCTTGCGTGTCTCTGCCCTCCCGCCTCTAATTCAATGGTTCGAAAATCTTCAAAAAGACCTTCTTTCACTTCCTCACTTAACGCATTATCCGCCATACTAAAAAGACAATGATCCTCTTTTTGAATATGCTCACTCAAAAGGGAACAAAAACTACGGGCATTTTCCTGAAAAACCTTAATAGCCTTCCCATCTCCTTCTGAAGCTTTTTGCATAGAATCTCTCATACTCTTCACATAACTTCTCCCTGCCACATGCTCCATAAGCATAACACCCGTCGGACCGCCATCACGTAAAAAACCATTTTCTTCCATCACAGGAAAAAGGCGATCTTCTTCTTTAGAATGATGACAACGATCAGCAAAATTTTTAAAAAAATCAACGGCTGTTTGTGCCGCTTGTAAATTTAATTTCCCCTGCTCCTGAGCCTCCACAGAAATTTTGTCAAGACATTCAATAACTTTTTTAATAACCTGATGTTCTTCAACCAATATATCCGTGGCCTTCATTTTAACCCCTTTTTTTTAATTACGAGATTGGCCAAAAAAAATATTCTGCCAATCTTTAAACGGAATTTAATTCCCCAGGGCCTGCCTCGTTTGTAAATACTTAGGTCAATACCTCGTGGGCTTGCTCCGAGGTAGTTTATTAATTTTAACTATTTCATATATTTTCTCTTTTTTGAAAAATTATTTATCCACTACCCGTTGTTCTAAAATCAATTGCCTTCTTTTTATGTCAATCTTAAAAATAAAATGATTTAAAAATGACATCCCAAGCAGGCCATCCTGCAACCCCATCTGATCATGTTCCAAAACAATCGCCTGAATATTTTTAATCTTCACCCTTCCCACTTGAACCCGCCTAATATTCACCACACGCCCAGCAACCTCCATTCCTCCGGCAAGAGTGGCCACTGTAGGTTCTCCTTTGTTTACGTTAATCTTTAACTCTCTGGCCATCGCATGCGAAATCTGCATTTTTGACGCTCCCGTATCCACCAAAAAGCGTGCTCTGAATTTTTTGTTTAATATCACGTCCGCATATAAACTGTTTCCTTGTATTTGTAAAGGAATAACCTGCTTTCCTCTGGCTATATAAACAGCAGTACGAACACCCTTACTTGTAACCTTCCCTGTCTTAACAGCAATTTTTCCCGTCATTACCGTTGCCTTGCCAGTAACTTTAGCTGTTACCCAACCTACCTTTCCCACAGCTTGGGCTACTTGACCTATTGTTCGGACAGTACTACACCCCTGCAACCCTAAACCAGCACCGATAATAAAAACAAAAAATATATATTGTGAAATTTTTTTCACAAAAATAACCTTTTGGCCCCTAAACAAACATTATGCTAAAAGCTAAAAGGATCACAATTAAATAGGCTACTCCTCTAACCCAGGCTAATTCTTTTGGAGCTGTGTCGACTTGAGTGCCACTCTCTAAGTCTCCCACTAACCTTACCTGTCGACCTAATGTATAAAAAGCGAACGCGGCAATTAATAACATAAATGCCTCCGCTCCAATGGAATGATTTTTCGCGTAATAAACAGCAACCGCTATAAATATAAACGTATAAATACGCGTATTGATTTTGATTTTCTCTAAAAACTTTTTTGTTTCTTCTTTCATTCTCTCCTCCTTAGGGTTTGCACAGAAATAACCTGTGTGTATTTAATAAAGCGCACCGTCAATCTAAGGAACTGTCCCAAAGGTTTAAAATGTATAGATTAGGATCAACTCAAAAATAACTAAAGGTTTATGATTGAACCCTCCTCAATGGAGTTTAAACTAACCTGAAAGTTATTTTTGAGCGATTCCTTATTTACAAACCCTTATTTCCCTATTTATTCTAAAAACATAAAAACATATACTCACATACATGAGATAAAAAAACAAGTAATATAAAAACCCTGGCTGAACCAGCTTTATTCCTGTTAAATATAATGGAACCTTGGAAATAAAATCCTCCCCCCGGGTAAAATAAGTAAACATGATATTAGAAGTTCTAAAAATAGTCTTTAGCGGAGTAAGGATATAATGAGAATAAATTACGATCAAAACTTTAAGTAAAATATCAGTTATAAGCATATAAAAAACGAAATAGGCTCCAAAAAAATATCTCCGCAGCACAAAAATTCCTGCCAAAAGGTAGAATATCGCACAGACAAACTCTAAAGCCCCTATGACCCAAAAATAAATAATGAAGGCCTTAGGCATATAGCTCTTTACAGAGAAAGGCGCGAGATGTACGGCTATTCTTTTATACTGCTTAACAGACGATTGATAAATCTGAGCATAGGTGTTTTTCACCTTAACAACAGATACTTTTTTATCCTCCTTAGGGAAATAGACCTTATACCGCACAAAAATAGCTGAAAGCCACAGAATCCCCATAACAAGAAAAATAACACCAAATAATGTTATGAGTCCATCTGATTTTTTCATCCTATTTTTAATCCTCTTAGGATCGGCTCAAAAATAAGTGATATTATCTATTATTTTTTTGAGGGCGAACAGGATTGTCAACGTTACGCTTACACGCGTGACCGGAACCTTTTAAAATGCCTGATCTGGGATCCGGACCTTTCGATTTACCTTTAGACCGCCCTAAAGACCAGTGCCCACCCGGACGCCTTGTCAACCTTGAACCCCCTTCAACAAAATTGGCATTGGCAAATTTCGGATGCATGGAACGCGGCAACGTCATTTTAATCAAACTTTCGATCCTGGAGATATCATGGCTTTGGGTCGGCGTGGCTAATGTAACCGCGTGCCCTTCTCTACCGGCTCGACCGGTGCGGCCGATGCGATGCACGTAGTTTTCAGCGTCATCAGGCAAATCATAATTGACCACCAGCTCAATCATGCTGATGTCGATACCACGGGCGGCAATATCAGTTGCCACCAACACACGATAACGCCCACGCTCAAAACCTGTGATCGCCTGGATGCGCTGATTCATAGAACGATCGGAATGGATCTCAGTTACTTTGGCACCCATAGCACGAATGTTGCGAGTAACGCGCGAAGCTTTCATTTTGGTACGCGTAAAAACCAGTACCGTACCACGGTACTTTTGCAAAAGCATTTTTAAAACATTATTTTTCAATGCCTCTTTCACAATAAAAAGTTCCTGCGAAACGTCTTTGGCTGCCGTACCAGAGGATGCAATTTCGATAGTGATCGGCAATTCCATATACTTAGTGGCAAGCTTCAAAATATCCGGCGGCATAGTAGCAGAAAAAAGCATGGTCTGCTCTTTGTTAGTCACACAACGCAAAACACTTTTGACCTGTGGTTCAAAACCCATGTCTAACATGCGGTCGGCCTCATCCAAAATTACCACAACCACCCTCCCTAAATCGATCGTACCCTGATAAATGTGGTCATTCATCCGTCCAGGAGTAGCAATGATTACATCAGGATTAAGTTTAATATCCGAAATCTGCCCGGACATCTTAATCCCACCGATTAACACCACGCTCGTCATCTTAAATGGAACTAATAATGGTGCCAATGCCTCATCAACCTGTAAGGCTAATTCGCGTGTAGGAACCAAGATCAAGGCCTGCCCGCCTTCAGAAGCCAAACGTTGAACAGTCGGAATACCAAAGGCCATGGTTTTACCAGTCCCCGTCTGGGCGACACCCATAATATCCTTACCTTCCAAGGCAATAGGGATCGCCTGATTCTGGATAGGGGTCGGCGTAACAAACTTCAATTTTTCTAAAACCTTCAACATGTCCGGAGCAAGCCCCAGATGATAAAACCCTGCGTTCAATGTATTCACAAAAAACTCCAGTTAAAATAGATTCTTCTTAAACCTACGTTCATAATTCTCTGGCCAATTTTCCACAACATTATTCTACCCTTCTAAAAAATTATCATGACTCAATGTATCTAAAAACCTAAGTTCGACATAAGTGTATTAAATTAAGCCTCACTACGTTCGACAACTTTTCCATAATGCCAAATTTTATTTGAAAGAGTAACAAAAACATTATGCTACTCTCATGGAATACGTTAACAGCATCCGACTCAAAGACATTTTTCTCCACAACGGCAACTAAGTATCTGCTCTTGAACTCCTAAAAGACCAATATGACACCTGTCCTGTCAATGAACTTTGCCCTTCTTGCGGGTGCATCGCCATTCTTATCAATTACACCGATTCTTCCGGTAAAATTTTTAAATTTGCTGAAATTAAACTACTAATCAATAACCCTCCTCTAGATCATAAGTTCTTTGCTGACCCTGGTGACTTTTGCGACTAACTTTGAAATTACTATACATTAACATAACAAAAGATTGTGATTTAGGATATGTTTTTCTTTTTTGATTTGATTTTCCGCATGGATTCTCCTTTCAAATTAATTTGATAAGCGTTATGGACAAGCCGGTCAAGGATGGCATCGGCAAAGGTAGCATTGCCAATCATTTCATGCCAATGTTTCACCGGCAGTTGGATTGCTCTTCTAATAGAAATTCTTTGGCTTTTTGCCAATCATTATTAAATATGTGATCATACCAATTCATCTAACAATATGAACCTGATATGTTCCGACTAATTGACCCGACTGATCTTTGTACGGAATTTCAGCAATAGCAAAAGCTGATCCATCTTTCGTCATATCCGCATGAAAAAAAACCATTCCTTCAATCTGATAAAAATACACAAACTTTGATGTTCCGCCTCCTTTGCGATGAGTGTCAAAAAGCATAGCCCCCGCATCACTGCCTTCATCCTGCCCTCCTCGACTAACACATGTGACAAGCCAACGGCCATCTTGACTAGTCCAAAAATTTTGGTAATGATGTCCACTTCTATACCGCCATTTAACT
>VAPK010947897.1_pt1 | contig 10137 bp, 11 predicted proteins | sample 3395031 | NCBI WGS metagenome assembly VAPK01 (sample SAMN08290443, study PRJNA428436) | hydrothermal vent metagenome | isolation source: Deep-sea hydrothermal vent chimney 1 | place: Pacific Ocean: Juan De Fuca Ridge
AGCACGCCATGCCCGTCGGAAAAGTCGCTGACGCGATTCTTGAAATAGGTAAGTCGACTAAGAATATGGCTCATGCAGTTTCTCCTTCCGGAGGGTTTGTGAGTTGGGCGGATTTTTCGCGGCCACGCTCAATGTCGTGGAGCATTCCGCCTTTGCGCGAGTAAATAAACCACGTTATCGCCGCACAGGTTGCGTAGAAGATGAGGAAGCCCCAAAGAGCGCCTTCCGGTCCGCCGGTTATCGATATCGACGTGCCATAGGACTTCGGGATAAAGAACGCGCCATAAGCGGCCACGGCCGAGGTAAAACCGATGATCGCGGCAGATTCTTTCTCAGCCTGGCGTAACCGCTCCGCCGAATCGAGCGATGGCATCAGCCGCGGGATTTCCTCGCGCATAATGATCGGGATCATCTGGAATGTGGACGCGTTGCCGACGCCGGTTGCAAAGAACAGGAACATAAACATCGCGAAAAAGCCCCAGAACGCGCCCGGCTGATCCTTAATGCCAAGAAAATATAGAACGCCACCGACGGCAATGATCATCGTGAAGAAGACCCAGAACGTAACGCGCGCACCGCCCCACTTATCGGCGATCCAGCCGGTCATCGAGCGTGAAAGAGCGCCTACTAATGGCCCCAGAAATGCAAAACTTAAGGCGTTCACTTCAGGAAACTGGGTTTTCATCAGCAACGGAAAACCCGCCGCATAACCGATGAAAGACCCGAATGTGCCGGTATAAAGCCAGCACATGATCCAGTTATGCTTGCGCGTGAAAATCACCGCCTGCTCGCCAAAAGACGCCTTCGCCGATGCGATGTCGTTCATGCCGAACCATGCCGCTGCTGTTGCGATGAGCAGGAATGGAACCCAGATAAAGCCGGCATTTTGCAGCCACATTAATTCTCCGCTATCCGTGGTTTGCGGCTCTCCGCCCATAATCCCAAATACGCCGGCGGTTATTACCAGCGGAACCAGAAACTGCATGATGCTGACACCGAGATTGCCAAGCCCGGCATTGAGCGCCATTGCGTTGCCTTTTTGCGCTTTTGGATAAAAGAAGCTGATATTGGCCATGGACGAGGCAAAATTACCTCCACCAAGGCCGCATAGAAGCGCCAGCACCAGGAAAATAAAATAGGGCGTATCCGGATTTTGCACCGCATAGCCAATACCAAAGGCCGGGATCAGCAAGGATGCCGTTGTCAACGTCGTCCACATACGTCCGCCGAAGATTGGCACCACAAACGAATAAAATATCCTCAGCGTTGCACCGGAAAGACCTGGCAGCGCCGCCAGCCAGAAGAGCCGGTCGGTTGAATAATCGAACCCGACCGACGGCAGTTTGGCGACAACCACACTCCAAACCATCCACACCGAAAACGCCAGAAGCAGCGCAGGAATAGAAATCCACAAATTACGCTTGGCGATACGGGCGCCCTTTTCTTCCCAGAACACATCGTCTTCGGGCCGCCAGTCTTCAAGCACCGGGTTGACGCGCGCTTTGTGCTCTTCGGTATGAACTTCCTGCATTTCCGGGAACTGCGGTAGCGCATCCAGCTCGGTCGACAAGGCCTGGCGTTCCATGTGACGGATCGTGAAGTGCATCCACCCCAGGGCGACCGTGGCGATCGCAAACAGCAGCATGAAATTACTTGTCCAGATACCGGTGAGGTCGTTCATCACGCCAAATGCAACGGGCAGTATGAAACCGCCCAGGCCGCCGACCATACCAACGAGGCCACCAACCGAGCCCACATGATCGGGGTAATAAACCGGAATGTGCTTATAAACGGCGGCCTTACCCAGCGACATGAAAAATCCAAGCACGAAAATAGTGATTACAAAGGGAACAAGGCCCATCTGTGTCGAGAATGCGATCGGCCCTTCGATGCCATGAATAATGTAGTCCGTATGTGGATAGGAAAGCATGAAGGTGGCGACCACGGATACGCCGAATGTCCAGTACATCACCCTGCGTGCGCCGTATCTGTCGGAGAGATGCCCGCCATAGGCGCGAAAGATGCTGGCCGGCACTACGTAAAATGCAGCCAGCATGCCGGCCGTTTTTATGTCGAGACCGTAAACGCCGATCAAATAGCGCGGCAACCATAGCGCAAGCGCGACAAACGCGCCGAAGACGAAGAAATAGTAGAGCGAAAAGCGCCAGACTTGCAGCCTTCTAAGCGGCGACAGCTCCATGAACGCGCTGTGCGGGCTCTCCCCACGCACTTTGCGTGCAGCCGTCACAGGGTCTTCCTTCGTCAACAGAAAAAACAATACTGCTGTGACAAACATCACCAGCGCATAGATTTGCGCGGTCTTTTCCCAACCCACCGCGACCAGCAAAAACGGCGCGCCAAAACTTGTCACCGCTGCGCCGACGTTGCCCATGCCGAAGATGCCGAGCGCAGTGCCCTGGCGTTCGTTTTCAAACCACCGGGACGTATAGGCGATACCGACGGCGAACGACCCGCCGGCAAGACCAACTCCGAGCGCAGCAAGAAGGAACATTGGGTATGTCGAAACCGTCGAGAGCAGAAAGACCGCAATCGAGGTGAGTAACATCACAATTGTGAAGACGCGCCGCCCGCCGAACTGGCCGGCCCACACACCCAGAAAAATGCGGCTGAGAGAACCGGTTAAAATCGGCGTCGCCACAAGCAGCCCGAACTGGGTTTCATTAAGGCCCAAATCCTGTTTTATCTGGAGGCCGATAATCGAAAATATCGTCCACACGGCAAAGCACACTGTGAACGAAATTGTGCTAGCGCCCAATGCACGATTTTGTTGGGTGCGATTTTTTTGTTCCAGAGTTACCGTTTCAATTTGCTGCATGAAGGTTGCCCGTTTTGATTGCGCGCCTGAGGTTAATTCTGAGTAAAACAATGGCGAATGGCAGTCGTTGGTGCAATGGCCTCGGCCGCTATTTTTCACCGTAAACTGAAGAAACAAGCCGCCGCTTTAAGAAAGTAGGCCGCACGATTGCAGATGTTGCTTTTCGCGTTAACGAAAATTCATCGCAGGCTTTGATTTATACTGAAATTCACTTGATAATTGTCAAGCAATGAATAGTATGAAAGGTGTCATACGCTTGGAAATCGAAATCTAATGCGCGAATCTCAAAAAGAGATCGTTCGGTCGTTACCCTTGTTTTCCGGCATGGTTGAGGGGAACCTGGACGCCTTGCTCGCCGGCAGTTTCCTGCAGCGATTTCCCGCCTCTGTGGTGTTGTTTTCCGAAAATGACCCTACCGATTTCCTTCACATCCTTGTCGACGGGCAGGTTGAACTTTTTGCCACTGCCAACAATCGCGAAGGGACGATGACGCTGGTCAAACCCCTCGCAACATTCATTCTCGCGTCCGCCCTTGCCGACGGTGTCTATCAGATGTCCGCGCGTACGCTTGAATCGTCACAAATTCTGATGATCCCGGTTGAAAACGTGTGCGCTGCGATGGGCGAGGATCCCGATTTTACGCAGAAAGCGGTGCTTGAACTGGCTGCTTGCTATCATGGAGTTGTTCGTGCCTACAAAAACATCAAGCTTCGTACCGCGGTAGAACGACTGGCAAACTACCTTCTGGTACAACACCGGCGTCAGGGCGAAACAGGCGTCATCACACTACCGGTCGAAAAACGCGTTCTTGCCTCGATGCTTGGCATGAGACCGGAGAATCTGTCGCGCGCTTTTGCAACACTCAAGCCTTATGGTGTTGCGGTTGAGGGAACCTACATCCGTTTTCAAGAGATCGGCGATCTGCAAGCGCTGGCTAAACCTACGGAATTCATTGACGGGCCTTAACGGAAATAGTCCCCATGGCCGACAAGATCAACGGCGAAAAAGACCTCTACACAAGATCGCACATCAGGAAATATTGGTCGACCCGGATCTACAACCCGCAATTAAATCTGGCGCATTTTCGGTTCACTGTCGGTCTTAATGCCGAATCTACAAACTCGCCCGCCTACTGCCCTCTCAGCTCATCGTCAAGCGCTGTCTGAAAATCTCGTATCGTCGACTTGATCAGTGGCCGATAAAGGTGGCGCAGCAACCGGCCTGGAAAAATCCGACCGCGCTCCTCGTGTTCGACACGCGCCCGCGGATGGTCCATGAACGCAAATCCGGCCGGCCGATAGTGTCGTTCGTCACGCCAGAATTCGATTCCGCAAACGTGCTTGGCGTTCTTGTAGCCGTAATGGGCTGGTGCAACCAGCCGCAGCGGAGCACCGTGTGCTACGGACAGCGGCTGACCCTCCAGCGTGTCAGCAAGCATCACATCCGCTGCCAGCAAGTCCTCAAGCGGCATGCTGACTCGATACCCGTCCTGGCCCCTGAATACTACCAAGCTTATGTCAGCGTCGGGTTGCGTGTGCGCGAGCACCAGTTTTCGGTAGAAATCGGCAAACCGGTATCCGCTCCAGTTCACTGCGCGTTTGGTCCACGTCGTCACGCAGTGAAAGTCCGAAACCTGTTCAATGCGTTCCAACTGAGTAAGTTCGTTGCCGATTCGAATTGGCTGCGCGACATCTCCGCTGATTTCAATAGTAATATCGTCCGTCACGCTCGGGAATCGCCGTGCGAACTTCGTCAGACCAAACCGCGGAAAAGCATCAATCTCCCGCTGGCCCGGTGGCAGTTCGCCGTATTGGTTCGTATCGTCTTGCATCGTTGTCATGGATCGCCTTTGATAGCTAATGTTAACGAGAACCTTCCAGCTGCACAATTCGAAGTTCGATCTTCTTCAATTATCTCAACACCGCGAGATGATCGGCCCGGTCGAAGATCCATATCCGCATGGGTCCGGGTGGAAATGCGGTACAGTCGTTGCCACACATCAAGAGGTTCAGTACGATCCGCAGAAATCTCAACGGTGGGGTTTGCTTTGCACCGCTTCATACAATTTGTGAAACCAGGCTCATGAACACAGAACAAGTCAAAATCCATTGTTTGTCGTTTGCCGGCGCAACCCGGAAATTGTCCGGACCGCCATCGAACATCCTGAAGTACTCCGTCGGAGAGAAACAGTTCGCCTACTTCAAAACCAGTGAGCCGGAAAAGTGGCGATTCAGTATCCGGGTAACTCCCGAACGTTTTCTTGAATTGACCGATCAGCATGGGATCAAGCCTGCAAAGTACATGGGCCGTTTCCATTGGGTTACGATCGTAAACGTTACTTCGGTTAATGAGGAATACTTGAGGCAGCTCATTCGCTGGTCATATGACAGAGCGCTGAAAAGTCTGCCGGCGAAAATCCGGGCGAGTCTTGAGCAAGACAAATAACGCGGTTTCGTGCTGTTCGACTTTGCAATCACACTTGGATATTGCCTAATCACTCAACACGACGACCGGTGCGACAAGCAAGCCACAGTACGCGAGCCTTTGAAGTTTGACGCACATCACAGTACTCGATGTTTCCAGGTGGCAACCTTTGCACGTTAGGCAGTTTGTCATTCTGAGATGGAAAAATGAAAAATTTGGTCGTTGTAGCAGTTCTTTTGCTTTCTGGTTTCGCGTTTGCCGATACACAACTCGAAGTCAGGGTTAACCGCATTGATATGGCCGTTACGGCTCCCGAAGAGGATGAAAGTGAAGCCAAAAAGGTGGTGCCAGAAATCAAGCGAAAGGACGTTGACGCGAGCACACCTAGCGCACCACAAGCTGCCACAGACCACAACGCAAGTCGCTCAAATAGTACAAGTACGCGCGATTCTGGTGACGATGAAGACGGTGCCGAAGCTAAGGCATGCGTGAATGATGCAGACACCGATTGCGATGCGCCACGCGATACCAGCCCAGCCGACCACAATAGCACCCGCTCCAAGTAGTCTAGATCTGGAAGGAACGGTATCCGGCTAACTACGGAACGATACTCCGCCCTACCCCAACAAGTAACCCAGATCGTAGGCCGCATTCCTCAGGAAAGTAATCAGCGACGGGTCGGACAGCGAGCGATGAAAACTCGGCTGCTCCGGAATCACACCCAGACGTTCCGCCCGATCATTCAACACGATGACCGGTGCGTTCGCATACATGGATGACGGATAGCGGATGCCCTGGACTTCAGTGTATGCCGTATAAAAACCACGCGCCCAGTTTCGGCTGATTGATCGAGGCCCGGTCATTAGCCCCATCGAAGCGCCGACCTGTGTCGGGAAGCGGCCGGTAAGATCGAGAAGTTCGATATCCCCGGTAGTCGCAAAGCCCACCAACCAGCCGTCACTTTGGGATCGTTTTAAGACTCGCTGCTTTTGAAATACTTCGGCCAAACACGTTAGTGGATCGATCGCGGCATACAAAACACTTCGGGTCTGTTTCGATGGCTTTGCACCCTTGTGGTGATCGAATCGCGCGTCAACCGGACCGACGTGACGAAACTCGTTCCAACGTGTGGGATGCCGGCCGCCACGAAAATAGATTCGCCACAGCTCAGTACCCTTTTTAAGTCGTATCGTCGCCGGCGTCGTCTTTTGCAACGCCGCCAGCACCGGCTCTCTTGGAACTTTTGCCACTAAACGTCAGGAACGATCGCCAGCAGAGTCTCGACATCCCTTCCCGTTTTCAGCCATTCCAGTGGCGTCAGGTCATTAGCATCAGGGCTCTCGAGTTCGGGATCCCGGGTCGTATACCAACGCATAACGGAGACCGCATCCAGGCCAGCAAGTTGCTCGTTGACTTGCCCGATATTGGGAACCATTGCCGCGCCGTCCAGTTGGAAAACAGGAACGTGCCACCGGCCTTCGATGCGAATGGCGTACAAACTCCCCTCGCGGATCAACTGCCGAACACGAACCGGAGTTAAGGCAAGTGTCTTGGCGACTTGTGCCGGCGTCAGGCTCGTTGCGAGAATTGCCGCAAACTCTGTGGCGTATCCCATCATCGGATCGGATCGTTTCGGGTGCTCTTGAAGATCGACCCCTGCACGTTCGAGCATCGCGACCTCGTTGACCGTTAGCTCGCTGCTGGTCGGACCGTAGATGGTTGTTTCAAGTTGTCCGATCGCGGCCTGCAATGCTTTGTTCAACTTCTCTGGCGCTTCGGCTTGCAAACCGTGCAATTGAAAATAGTGCTCTGCGGTGCTCATTCTGCTCTCGATTATCGTATACTATCGTCGATAGATAACGAAAGCTTACCTGAACCTACATCGGAAATCCAGCAAACCCACCACACTACTCTAGGCCGCAAATAGCAGGTACAACCCCATCGCAGCAGCGATCATTGCAATCGCGTCTACCAGTGCGACAACGAGAAACATCTGGCTCCTCAGCATTGGCGCAAGCTCAGGCTGACGTGCGGCGCCTTCGAGAAATTTTCCGCCAAGTATGCCTAATCCTATACCCGCTCCAAGGGCACCACCCGCGAGCATAATCGCAGCGGCAATTAAACTCGCCGCGCCTTCAATATCCATGATTTACCTCCTGTCAAAATGCTAAGCATTAGCACCGTCGTTGGTCGAAGTTATCAATGTGGCCGAATCCGCGTTTCCCAGAAAACCGCTTGAGACTATTTCGGTATTTCGCTAATGTACGAAATATGAACTTAATATTCAAGGCACTTGCAGACCCAACACGCAGACAAGTTCTGCAGTTGCTCAAAGATGGGCCGATGAAGGCGGGCGAGATCGCCGAGCATGTCTCGGTGGCCAAACCAACCTTGTCCGACCATTTGGCGCTACTTCGTCAAGCCGAGTTGGTTAGCTCCGAGAAAAACGGTACGAGCATCACCTATTGGCTAAATGCTTCTGTCCTGGAAGACGCGCTGCTCGCCTTTGCCGACATGGTGAACATTGGCTTGTCTCGAGAGAACCCTCGAAAGACTGCCAAGAGTATCTGATCATGGATCGCAAGATTTCTGTCGCTTACACTCTGCTGATTGCGATAACAACGATTTTGGCGTCAATCGCCGCCTTCCTGTTCGGACCGAACAACAGCCTTGAGAGCGTTCCCGTCATCTTCGAGCGCTCCGCGAGAGTATGGTTTCTATTTACGATACCCGTCCTGTTGGCGGTCATAGGCTTGGCCGGTGCAGTCGGCCTGACCTCGACGCGAATAGTCTACGCACCACTCGATGAACTGAGTCCTGATGCGCAGCAGGGACTTGAGAGACATCGAAACGCCGAACGTCGTCTCCTCATCGGCGTGGGCATCCTTGTTGCTTTCGTACAGTTGCTCGTCATCCTGAATACAGCCGGTTTCGCCTTTCCTTTTGAATTTGGAGCACGAATGACCTTTTTCGTCTTCGGCGCGCTGTTCGCCTCTGCCGGCAACATGATTCCTAAAATTCCATTCTTCTCTCGCTGGTGGCAAATCGACCGCGCGATCTACGCCAGATTAGTGCGGTTTAGTGGTTGGGGAATCGCGACCGCAGGCATTTCAGTTTGCCTGTTGGCGGTATTCGCCCCCGTCGAAAATATCAGAACGTCCGTAAAGATCGTTCTCAGCTCGATGGCCGGATTGCTGATAGTCAATGCGTTATTGCAGACGCTCATGGCTGCCAGGAATCGTGGATGAGAAACTCGGTCAGGTCCGAGTTATCGCAACTAGTTGCCCGTGAATTTTCCGCAGCGTTTTTCCTTCATCGCTGCAAGCGCCTCTCGCGCATCGTCACTATCCTGCAGAAGCAAGAACTGATCCGTATCCATATGCATGATGGATCGATCCAGAGCGCCGCAATAGGCGTTGACACTTTGTTTCATAGCCTGAACGGCAGCTGGCGGTAGGGCCGTGTATATTCTTGCCATCGCAACAGCCTGTTCCGCCAACTCTTCAGGAGGAGAAATCGCGTCCAGAAAACCCCAGCGTAACAACACATCGGCGTCTTCCGGCAACCCGGACATAATCATTCTTTTGGTTCTTGCGGCGCCAATCAGATGCACACAAAGCGGCATCGCCTGCCACATCAAGCACATGTTGAGCTTAACTTCGCCGTACGAGACCTTACAGTCGGAACTTCCGATTCGAAAATCGCACGCACTCGCAATGGCAGCGCCCCCACCAACGGCGAGACCTTGCAGGGCGCATATCGTTACCTGCGGAATATTCTGAATCGCTTTAAGCAAGTTTGCACCTTGGGCCATTTGACGACGGCGCAGCACAAGCGGTAACCCTCTGGCCTTTTCTGCCTGCACCTCGTTGAGATCAGCCCCGAAACTAAAGTGTTCCCCTTCTGCGCTGAATATCACGACTCTGGTTTGGATGTCGTCAACGAAACCCAGCGCGATTTTCTCCAGCGCCTCCAGTACCGAAAACGTGAGGGTGTTGTTTCGTTCTGGCCGATTCAGGTGAACGAAACTTATATCGCCATCGCGCCACGAAATGACCTCCTCACTTGCCGCCTCGCTCATATTTGTTCACCAAACATCTTTTTAAGCGCCAACTTGTCGATCTTTGTATTTGGCAGCGTTGGGAAGTTCTCCACGACCTCAAATCGCTTCGGAATCTTGTAGTTGGCGATCTGAGTGCGCAGGAACTCCTTCAGATCGGGGATCGATATATCCTGGCCTGATTTCGGTTTCACAAAAGCCAGACCGACCTCCTGATATAACTTATGTGGAATGCCAATCACGATCGCGACCTCAACCTGTTCGTATTTTTGAATAGCTTGTTCGACTTCAAGCGGGTAAACATTGTAGGCACCGGATTTGAACATTTCCTTCAGCCGTCCTGTGAACTCGACGTTGCCGTCGTCTCGCAACTTGCACAGGTCTCCGGTTCTGAAGTACCCGTCATCCGTCATGGCGTCTGCGCTCGCCTCAGGTTTGTTGTAATAGCCGGACAGGATATGCGGCCCTTTAATTTGCAACTCCCCTATTTCGCCGATCCCAAGGTTCTGCCCCTCAGGATCGCGTACACGCCAAGATGCACCTTCGATCGGTTTCCCGATGGAATTCGCCATGACATCCAGACTGGCGCCAATATGAGAGTGAGAAATGATGCCACACGTTTCAGACAGACCGTAAATGGTACACAGCTTGGCGCCGATAGGTTGATATTGCTCGATCAAGTCCTCGGGCGTTGCCGCACCGCCAAACACGATCAACCGTAAAGATCGCATTGCTTCCACAGAGTATCCGTCGTATGCAAGCAACATCATTAACAATGTCGGACTGGTCACCATATAGGTGAGGTTTTCTCGCTGAG
>VAPK010796322.1_pt1 | contig 10132 bp, 8 predicted proteins | sample 3395031 | NCBI WGS metagenome assembly VAPK01 (sample SAMN08290443, study PRJNA428436) | hydrothermal vent metagenome | isolation source: Deep-sea hydrothermal vent chimney 1 | place: Pacific Ocean: Juan De Fuca Ridge
GTCAGTGAAGAGGAAGGCATTAGCGCGGCGGCCTATGCGTTAAAATTATTAATATCTGAAGGTCAACTGACCATTGCATCAACAGGAAAAGATCCTGATACCGGTCGACATGTCACACGCGAGTATAAGGTCGAAGGTCCGGTGATGTTGTTCAGTACGACAACCGCGATTGATATTGATGAGGAATTACTTAATCGGTGTTTTGTTTTAACGGTAGATGAAGACAGAGAACAAACACGCGCCATTCATGATTTACAGCGTTTTGAAGAAACGTTGGAAGGTTTAAAAGTGAGTCAAATAAAAGAAGATGTGATTCGCGTTCAACAGAACGCACAAAGTCTTCTTAAGCCCCTTAAAGTTGTAAATCCGTATGCTAAACAACTTACCTTCTTAGATGATAAAACCCGCACCCGTCGAGACCATAAAAAGTATCTGACGCTTATTAATAGTATTGCTCTACTGCATCAATACCAGCGTGAAATTAAAAACGTGTACTGTAATGGCAAACAGATATCCTATGTCGAAGTGACGTTGGAAGATATTAATTTAGCCAATCAGTTAGCCCACAAAGTACTGGGTAGCTCATTGGATGAGTTGCCACCACAAACACGCCGTCTTTTAATGTTGATTGATAAAATGGTCACAACACATTGTGAAGACAAAAATATTCCTCGCAATGACTATCGATTCAGTCGTCGTGATGTACGTGCCTATACCGGCTGGGGAGACACGCAATTAAAAGTGCACATCAAACGTCTAGAAAATATGGAGTACTTGCTTATCCATCGTGGTGGCCGTGGACGGCAATTTATCTATGAGTTGCTGTACAACCATGAAGGTCAAGATGGCGATGCGTTTTTAATGGGGTTGGTCGATATTGAAACATTAAAAAAACAGGATAAGGGTGACAACAAGTCGGGTTTAAACGCTAACTTGTCGGGGCTAAGTCGGTCTCAAGTCGATGCTTTGTCTGGTACACGTCACGCATCTAAAAATACTCCTAAGCCGCATGACAGCATGGTTTCAGATGAAAATAATCTTTTATCTGAAAAAGACGTTAAAGCATTGATAGAAAAAAATACACAACAAGCATCGTACCCTAACCCTGTTTCTTCCAATGTTAATGGTGGGCTTCCACAATGAGTAACAATACTATTGAACATAACAGTATCGTACTTTATTTGATGCGGTTTCTTGAGTGGTGTGAGTCAAAGAACTACAGCCAGGCAACGAATAAGACACGTAATGTTTGTATTCGACGATTCATTACTTGGTGTGAACCGCGTGGTATTGATACACCCCAAAATGTAACAAAGAAAATTTTAGAACGATATCATCGTTATTTGTTTAACTATCGAAAAACGGATGGCCGGCCGTTAAGTTTTAGTACCCAACATAGTCATCTAGCGCCATTGAAAGCGTTTTTTAAATGGCTGAGTCAGGAAAATTATATTCTCTCTAATCCTGCATCCGATTTTCAGTTACCCAGACTCCCTAAGCGTTTACCAAAAGATATTTTATCCATTGGTGAAATTAATAGTATGTTAAATCACACAAGTATCTTTGGTAATGCCGGCATACGTGACCGCGCCATCATGGAAACGTTTTACTCAACCGGTGTACGTCGGATGGAATTGGTTGGACTGAGGTTACAAGATTTTGATGATGAGCGTGGTACCTTAACCATCTTTGATGGAAAGTGGAAAAAAGATCGTGTGGTACCGATTGGTGACCGAGCCAGTATTTGGGTTAAGAGATATCTGACTGAGGTAAGGCCAAAATTAGTACACGATGATGATTCTGGACATATCTTTTTAACCGATTACGGTGAAGCCTTTATACTGAATCGTATATCTGACTTGGTAAAGAAGTATATGAATGCTTGTGGCATCAACAAACATGGTTCATGTCATTTATTTCGTCATGCGATGGCAACGCATATGTTGGAGAACGGTGCTGATATTCGGTTTATACAAGCGATGCTGGGGCATGAGAACTTGTCATCGACTGAGATTTATACGCAGGTTTCGATTAAGAAGTTGAAGCAGGTTCATGCGGCGACACATCCGGCAAGATTGTAATGAAATGATTAACCAAGTTCATTGTTATTTATTAATAAGGGTTGAAATTGGTTTAATGAGCCATATGGCATTTATAGATCACAAGGAAAAATAATCAATGAAGATTAATCCACTGTACCGTGCGATTGCCAAGGATATTCTAATTCACAGATTAATACCGATTTACATGTTTTTACTTCGTAGATTGAAAAATTCAATAATTTGGATGCCTATTGCATTATCTGGATACGCCGCATATCAGTTCTCGCCTTCACTTCTAACTCTAGTGCAGCTTTGGATGGCTTTTACTTCAATTCTTTTGGTGAAGTATATTGCGGCCTTAGGGTTTGCAAAGTACGTTGATTATGAGCTTAATAATGAATCGGGTTTCAATATCTAAGTTAAAAAAAGAAGATCTTAAAATGTTGATAAAAACAAAGTGTTTTATTATTCAGGGGGAGTTGGCACTGCTTTTCCTTGTAACCCTTCATCAACAAGGCGTGCTAAAAACTCGGTAAAGGGTACGATGTTTTGGTTAACACTTGCTTCTTCCAATGCCGCCATATAACTATCACGTTTTTCTACTGGGACAACGGTCCATGGATAGCCGCCACTGGCTAACATTGTATTCATTAAGAATCGTCCCATACGGCCATTTCCATCCATATAAGGATGGATGTACACGAAGATAAAATGGCCAAGTACAACACGGACGGATGGTTCTGTTTCTTCACGTAGCAAATCAAAGAGTGCCGGCATGGCATCTCGTACCGCTTCACAGCTAGGTGGTACATGCATTGAACGGCGAATATAAACTGGCGCGTTACGGTAACCTGCAAGATCAGCAGGTTGTAAAATACCTGCTGTTACACCAGGCGCAAACATTTCCCGATACCAATCTCGATGGGCATCATCTGCGACTGTCCCCGCATTTTCTCCTTGTAATACTTTCTCAAGACTATCACGGACCTGTTGATAGGCTTGCCAATATCCGCGTGCAGCTAAGGCATTATGGTGTTCACGGTCATCCTTATTAATATCAGGGTTCCAGTCTCCTTTGCGAACCCGTTCAATCAACTCCAAATTGACACGGTAGCCTTCAATAGATAAAGAATGATAAGCATCGGTTGTGTAAATATCTTCGACAACCTTTAGGTACTTCCTCGTATCTTTTGGAAGTCCTGGAGCAACGGGGAATCGTTCGATAATTTGTTCTCGCATTTGCTGCCACATTAAATGAATACGATTAACATAGGGCGATTGTTCCCGTGCAGACAGTGCGGCTGGGATTTGTGTTTCAAAAGGATCATTTTCGCGAACCTCATAACCGGCTGAGCGCATGGTATTGATAATGTCGTCTGCAATTCGATCACGACCGATATTTCTAAAGGCACCCGCAAGCCGCCCAGCAATGGTACTGTGGCCACCTTCTAGTAATTGAGTCAATACTTCGGACGCATCACGCACGATGGCGAGCACCGCACGCATATCGGTCGGGTTTTGTTTAAAAAAGCCTGATGCACAAGCAATCAAAGCGGCAGGTAATGAGAATAGATGCAAGCCATCTTTTACAACAATATCTTTGCTATTTGGCAGCGTGGCCCGAACATCGAGTAATGATGTACCATGCGGTAAAGCCGTAACATTATTACGTGCTTTTGTTGCACGTACTAAAAGTTGTTTTGGCACCGTCCAATTCTCCGCGTGTAGGGAGAGTGATTGTTCGGGTGAGAGGCACCAGTTTTTGTTTTTAAGGTGCTCAAGATAAGCAACACAGAAGGGCCAAAATGCGGCATACCATGCTGTACTTTCACCGGCAGTTTCATCTGGGCGAGCGGGAATATACCAGCCTTTTATTACTTCTTGCAGAAAACCATTCTTACAGAGACGTTCTCGATGGGTGCGTGTTAAATCGGCAGAACGTATGGCAATAGTGCCTTGTTCTTGAAGTTGGTGTAGTACCTCAAGGGATTCTGCTAGTTTTTCCGATGGTTTAGCCATGATATTTTACTCTGTAATTCGCTTTTTATGATGATCCATAATTCGCTTATCATGTTGTACTACTATTCGCTTTATTTGTCGAGTTATAATTCGCTTATTAGGTTACAATCGATGCTTGAATAATCATATATTGTTGTGTGAACCATCATCTTTAATATCATGAGTAAAAAGAAGAGTATATATGGAATTAATTGGTAATATTATTATGAAATTTTTGAGTTACATCATTCCTTTCGTCTTACGTTGGTATTATACACGCAAGAAACTCGCAGAAATGATGCGAATAACTATTAACAGTGAGCACGACGGCTTAGTCGTAAATTGTGGTGAAATACCAGATGCAAGAATCTGGATGGAAGTCGCAAATCAATCTCCATTTCCAGTAGAAATACAGGGTATTTCAGTAAACTTAATATGGGGAGGAACAGTCGGTCGATTTATTTCAATTGAAAGAAGTGAAATAAAGCCACATTCTTTTGAAAGGATTCTAGTTGAAACAACCCTTACGGGGGAGCAAGCTGCATACATAAGGGAAAACCATTCGAAGAATAAACCGAGGTTATCAGTATTGCTGGAGTTAAAAAATAGAATTCGCTCATTTTCCGTTTGTAGGCAGGAAATTTCAACTACTAATATCAAATTAAATAATTGTGGTGAATTATAAATATATGAGCATTGAAAGCACATCTATTATATTTTCCGGAATACTGATGGATAGTGCATGGAACCAATAGATAAACTCATTAAAGCGTTAAGCAAACCAGATACAATTCTATTTATAGGATCGGGAGTTTCGTGTGGTGCCAATCTCCCGAGCTGGCGTGATTTACTTGTTTCATTTTCTGAATATTGCGAAAAACTTGGTAAGGAAGTTGCTGCTGCGAATGAGGCAATCAGCAACGAAAAATATGAACATGCCGCCGGATTACTTGATGACCAAATAACGGCAGATGAAAAGGCAGAGTTTTTTCAAACTCAGGATATTTTTAAACAAGCAGTACCCCAAGAAATTCATAAATTAATATTATCTTTCGGCTTAAATTGTTTTATCACAACAAATTACGACACCTTAATTGAAGATGCAATTGTTCAAGTTAATCCAGATAATCCTATTGACGTGGTGTTAAGTAACGACATTAAAAAATCAGCAGATATACAAACAAATACCGCAACTAATTTTATTTATAAATTTCATGGTGATATAGGTAACCCTGAAAGTATTGTTTTTACAACTCAAGATTATGCAAAATTAATTAATAGTGTTGATATTGTAAAAGATACACTTAAAACTCTTTTTAAATCAAGGGAAGTTGTGATGATCGGTGTAGGTTTGAATGACCCCGATGTTAACTTGATTTTTGATGGTCTTAATATTTTATATGATGGAAATGTTAACGGTCTTTATGCGTTAATTGGTGATGTAGATAAATCTACATGTGCGTTCTATAAAAACAGTAAAGGGATAGATATTATATCCTACAACATTTTAGATGATGGGAGTCATACTAATTTATTAGACTTATTAGATGGTTTGTATACAAAAGTTAGTGATAAGCAATTAAAAGTAATAACAGATGATGAGGTCGTGATACCTAAATTAGATCTACCATTATCGGATGATGATGTATCTGATATTTTGGATCGTGTTACAGAAGATGATGCTGAAATAAGACGAATGATTTTAAGTGTTATTTATTGGGCTGGACCTATAAATTCAATACTAGTTGTCAGCAATATTGCACGCTTAAATAATGAATTTGAACAGGTTGCTATAACTTCTAATTTGAATTGGTTGGTTGCGGAGAATGTTTTGAAATCATCTGCTAATCGAATATTTCCAGTTAATACGAAATTGATAGAAACCGTTGGTATGAATCGTATAGATGATGCCGAAACTCTATTGGGAGAAGTTGGTGATGAGTAATAATGTGAAAAACCAAGTGTTATCTAATCTCTCGAAAACAGAAGGTGGAAAAGCTGAAGTTCTTCTTGCGAAAGAATATGAGAAATTGCGACCTGTTATTACAGAATCAAATGTTTATGTGGATATACTTAATGCTTTAGAGCTCCTTGAGATTTTTATATTTAGAGTGCCTGATAAGGCAAGCAAGGACGTGGCAGCATTAATAGAACGCCTTGATATACTTTCACTCGAAGTGCCTGATGAATTACACAGGGATGATTACTATTCAAATGCATCATTACAGGTGAAAGCAATCGAGGTGCTGTCCCAACTTCGATATTTAACACAGGAGATAGTTGAAGATACACTGTTTGTTCTTTGCCTTCATGGTAATAGTCTTGTTAGTAAATCAGCATTAGGAGAGATTGAGAAGATTGCGGAAATTTATTTAAATGTATTCAACAAAATCGGTGTTAGTCCTCAGCTAAAATTATTAGGAAAAATTGAAATGCTTTCTGATGATTGTGTGCGAGATAATTCTGAATCTATATTTTTAATGCTACATCACTTTCTCTCATCAAATATTAGTAGTCATACATGGAGTTATCATGAAGTGGTAATTAAAAGTGACGCTATTTCATCAAATGGTGAAGTTAAGGATTTACGTCAAAGAACTTTGAGTCTATTGAAACGAATTTATATTCTAAAAGATGATGTGTCTTGGAAGAAAAATATTCTTGGTGTGTTTCAGGAAGCAACGAGCATATATTCTCAATCTGAAATTAGTGATGACACATTGAATATGATTTCAATAAACTCACTTGAGGTTTTAAGTTTTTATAAATCTTTAATTCAAAGTGAAAACCTTCAGATCATCCAAAAAATTGAATACGATTCTTACTGGCAGTATTATCACGCTATGAATGATGAAGTTGCTTCTGCTGCACTTGAAATAGAACAAGAGATTAAAAATAATGAAGAATATCAAATATACAGAGATCTGATTGGATATGAAGGTGTATTTGGCAGTTGGGAAAGTTTGAAGAATTCTGATGACATGATGTATCAACTAGATAAGGAGCGTGACGAAAGAGTAGTTGTAAGAGCTAATTCTGTTAGTGGTTCTAACTTTAATGAGTGGGGCAATAGAATACTTGAATATATTAAAACAGATTCAAGTGATCTGGCCACTTTCCCAAGCTTTTATACATTCATAGACTATCTTGCACAGACGCAATCAAAACTTATGCTACCCTTCCTTGTTGAAAATGATGAGGAATTAGCACCAGTTTTAATTTCTATAATGAGGGGGTTGTGGCTCTCGAATTCAAAAGAAGAACTTCGTGTATTAATGAAATCATGGATAAATGAAGAGAAAAACTTATACTCTTGTTGTAAATTATTTCTGTCAATAGACGAGTTAGATGAAGAATTGTTATCTGTTATTTTTTCAAAGGCTGTAAAGTTAATGGATGAAGATGTTTTATCTATGATAGTAGCCGTTGTTTCTGACAGTTTTGAAAATGATAATGGCGTTATTCTAAATTCATACATTATACCTGTGGTTAATGAGCTTTCTAAACTTGGAAGTACAAGATGGGTTAATGACGTATGGTTTAAGAGAAATAGAAAAGCATTATTCGATGTGCTAAGTGACGATGCGATAGAAGCAATAATTAAAAACTTAGTCTCTATGAAAGATGTAGATTATCATGGTGAAGAAATACTTTGTTTGATTGCTGAAAAAAATCCTAAAAGAGTAATGACGTACTTTGGTGAACGACTTGATAAGGAAAAAGAAAGAGAGAATAGACGAGATTATAATGCTATCCCTTATAAATTCCATAAATTGGGAGAGCACTTATCAAAAGATGCTACTAGTATGGTTGAAATTACTAGATCTTGGTTTGATGGTAACTATGGGATGTTTATATATAAAGGTGCAAAACTTTTAGGAAATATCTTTCCTGGTTTTTCTTCTGAGCTTGAGAGGGAACTAATTAAATTAGTGAAAACAGAACAAAGAGATAATATTTTATTTGTTTTGGCCGTTTTGAGGAATTATAAAGGTCAAGTATTTGTACACCCTGTTTGTATTGAGATAATTACAGTGCTTCCAGATGATGACGTGCTTAATCGGGAAGTTATGGGTGCTTTAAGTTCTACAGGTGTTGTTAGAGGGGAGTATGGATTAGCTGACGCATATGAGAGAAAAGCGAATGAGGTATTACCATGGCTCAAATATGATAATAAAAATGTGAATAAGTTTGCTACTAAATATATTGAAAAACTTAAGCATGATGCTGAGTTTGAAAGCAAGCGAGCAGATGAAGAGATTGAACTTAGAAAATATCAGTACGGCGTGACCGATAGTTAATAATGTAAAGTTGCAGAAATATTGAGATAGCATGAAAAAAGGTCTATTAGTAGGCGCTGGGTTTTCATATGACTTTGGCATGCCGTTAGGGAAAGAGTTGACAGAGGTCTTTCTGGGGCTTTTCAATAAAAGAAACGTAAGATCATTAGCTGTAGTATTATCAAAAAATAGCCCGTATTCAGAAGATAGACCAATTAATAAAGAGGCTATATTAGAAGGTCTTGGTCTATTGCTTGAGTATAAAAAAAGAAATGAAAGTAATTATGAAGAGTTGTTTTCGGAATTACAAAAACTCGGGGATTCAAGCAACAAAAATCAATCTGATAAAGATTCATATCATTACTTGTTTAGTATTTTTTATGACATTGTTTATTCAATATTATCAATATATCAATTTGAGTCTTATGCAGTTTTGTACACCAAAAATAAACAGTGGTTTTCGAAGTTTAGCAGCTTGCTTTCAGATGAAGAAACCTGGGTATTCACATTAAATCATGATCTGTACATGGAATGCCTTGCTGTTGATCTGAATATACCAATAACTTACGGTGATAGAAAGGATATTTCATTTCCTGTTAGTAATCAAAAAATGGATAATGTAATTAACTTCACCTATTCTGAGGGAGGTAACATAGATAAAGATATCCTAGGTTTTTTTAAAAATGAATATGGAATAAATTTAGTAAAGCTACACGGTGGGTTAAGCGAACTTGATTACAAAGATAAGTCCGTTATATGTAATCAATCACTGAAAAAAAATAATTCTTCTGAGCTAATTCATGATTTTAAGAGAATTGAAAATATGGCATATTTTCATGAAGGAAAAAAAATTCCATCAGGAAAAGACAGAGTAATTACCAACTCTGAAGGAGAGCTCGATATAATTAGCAAATCAATGCTTACTGGTGGTAGAAAATATAGCAAAACCACAAATGCTAAAAAAGGAGAGGAGAAATTAAAGATTCTTGATGAAGTATTGGATGAGTTAGATGAGTTAACAATTATTGGTTATGGATTCGGAGATTCTCATATTAACAATCGAATATCCAATGCAATGGTTCGAAATAATAATTTAAAACTAAGAATTGTAAATCCGACGAATGTTAAGAAACCTGAATTCCTTGAACAATTCGACTACGATTCAAGAATAAGAGGGGCTCATTGTAGTGCAGCTCAATGGATGGAATATTCAGTTGCTGAACAATGGGACTTAGACCAGACAAATGCTTTGAAAGAAAATGAGAAATATCGATTAGATATTAAGACGCGTGTCGAAACTGTTCTTAGGGCTATGTTTGTTCAAGAGGGTATGCAAAAGAAAAAATCAAACTATTTTTCATCGTCTAGGCTGCTACAATTTACAAAATTTTTTATTTTGATAGGGATATTTTTGTACTTCAATTTTCTTTGAGATTTGACGTGTTTGGCCCCTTTCTTGCCAATAATAATTCAAATACCCTTTATACTCCTCACTTCCAGCGACAAAAATTGCATGTTTGTCCCTGTTCTTGTCACATATCATGATTTATCGTGGTTGTATCGATATATGTTAATCATTGTCAATGAAACCTATGCTTCATGCTTAACGATGAAATAGTGTGTTAAATATGGGCAAGTTAAATAATGGAGCCGTCTAATGAAGTTTTTTATTAAGGTGCTTTTGTGTGAATTGCCCCTCGTCGTAATCGAAGCAGGGCAAGAGCATATTAAATCACTGGACAAATTAACTCAGAGCGTAAAATATCATCCATTAAAGCAATTTTCCGTTTACGTTTCATACTTGCGTTACAA
>VAPK010960408.1_pt1 | contig 10132 bp, 10 predicted proteins | sample 3395031 | NCBI WGS metagenome assembly VAPK01 (sample SAMN08290443, study PRJNA428436) | hydrothermal vent metagenome | isolation source: Deep-sea hydrothermal vent chimney 1 | place: Pacific Ocean: Juan De Fuca Ridge
TGTAACGCAAGTATGAAACGTAAACGGAAAATTGCTTTAATGGATGATATTTTACGCTCTGAGTTAATTTGTCCAGTGATTTAATATGCTCTTGCCCTGTCGGGTATGTGCTTTGTGATGTTGGTGCCTATAATATGTGGTATAGGTGTAAAATGGGCTAGGAAAAATTGTTTTATAAGCTTTTGACTATAAATTTTATTGATAATTTAGAATTGAAATTTTTTATACCTCCCTAAATTAACGTAATATATTGATTTTGTTGAATAATATCTCTTTTACTCTGCTTGACACTTAAGCACGGTACGCCTACACTGCTTGGCACTAAAACTAAACATGTACAAGAATTAAAAGTAGCGATAAAGCTGCCATGCATGTTCACAAGGGAGAGCAACCAATGCTGGAGAATTATTTACCAGTGCTCATATTTATTGTTATCGGCCTTGGGGTTGGTGCGATCATGATTGCATTAGGTTTTAGCCTGTCGTTTTTCACGGGTAACGTAAAGCCGGACGCAGAAAAAAATTCTCCTTACGAATGTGGCTTCGAAGCCTTCGAAGACTCGCGTCTTAAATTTGATGTGCGTTATTATCTTGTTGCTATCCTCTTTATTATATTCGATTTAGAAATCGCATTTATGTTTCCTTGGGCCGTAGTTATCGAAGAAATTGGTGTGTTTGGTTATATGGCCATGGTGATATTCCTTGGTATTCTGGTTATCGGCTTTATTTATGAGTGGATGAAAGGGGCCCTAGAGTGGGAATAGGAACAGAAATGGGAATAGGGGTAAGTTCAAATATGTCGGCTACAGATAATATTGTTGACGGTACTTTTATCGATGAAACCATTAAACCTTTGGATGCACAAAATCCTGAACCCGGCCGTGTGATTGAAAAAAGTTTAACGCAGCAAGGTTTCTTTACCACCAGTGCCGATATGATTATCAACTGGGCGCGCACCGGTTCCTTATGGCCGATGACGTTTGGTTTGGCCTGTTGTGCGGTTGAAATGATGCAGGCGGCGGCAGCACGTTACGATATGGACAGAATGGGGGTTGTTTTTCGCCCAAGCCCACGCCAATCGGACGTGATGATAGTGGCGGGTACGTTGGTGAATAAAATGGCACCGGCTCTGCGTAAAGTGTATGACCAGATGGCCGAACCCCGTTGGGTTATATCTATGGGCTCCTGTGCCAATGGCGGTGGCTATTACCATTATTCTTATTCTGTTGTGCGTGGTTGTGATCGCATCGTTCCGGTGGATATTTATGTGCCGGGTTGCCCACCCACAGCCGAAGCATTGTTATACGGTATTTTGCAATTACAAAATAAAATTCGTCGCACTACCACGATTGCCCGAACCTGAAACAAGACCATATTATTTATTATAGAGTACAGTGATATCCATTTATGTCTGACTATTACAACAAATTAGCCGAAACATTACGCACATGCTTAGATGGTAAAGTAAGTGAGGTAATGGTAGCGCACGGTGAAGTGAACGTGATTGCTAATCATGCTGACTTGCATGATGTGTGTCAGATCATTCACGATGATCCTGCCTTGCATTGTGAGCAAGCCGTTGATATTTGTGGTGTGGATTACAGCACTTATGATGACTCTCAATGGGAAGGGCCTCGTTTTGCGGTGGCGTATCAATTACTTTCTATAAAAAATAACCACCGTATCCGCGTAAAAACCTATTTTGATGGTGAACCGCCTATAGTCGCTTCCGTTATCGATATCTGGAGTAGTGCTGACTGGTTCGAACGTGAAGCGTTTGACTTGTTTGGTATCGTTTTTGATGGGCATCCTGATTTACGTCGTATCCTTACCGATTACGGCTTTATTGGTCATCCTTTTAGAAAAGATTTTCCTTTGTCCGGTAATGTTGAAATGCGTTATGACGAAGAATCTAAACGTGTTATTTATCAACCTGTGTCGATTGACCCTCGTGTGAATCAACCGCGAATTATTCGTGACGACCATCGTTATGCTGAACGCGAAGCTGCACTGGCACTCAATGCCATTTCAGCTGCCAACGAATCTGATTCAGGAGATTAAAATGCCTGAAATTAAAAACTACACACTTAACTTTGGCCCACAACATCCCGCCGCTCATGGTGTATTACGCTTAGTGTTAGAGATGGATGGCGAAGTGATTGAACGTGCCGATCCACATGTGGGTTTATTGCACCGCGCCACAGAAAAATTAGCTGAAAGCAAACCGTACAATCAAACCATTCCTTATATGGACAGGCTCGATTATGTCTCGATGATGTGCAACGAGCATGGTTATGTTTTAGCCTTAGAAAAATTATTAGATGTGGTGCCACCCGAACGTGCGCAATACATTCGAGTTATGTTCGATGAACTCACACGCATACTTAATCATTTAATGTGGATAGGCACCCATGCGCTCGATATTGGAGCGATGACGGTGTTTTTATATGCCTTCCGCGAACGTGAAGATTTAATGGACATCTACGAAGCCGTATCCGGTGCGCGTATGCACGCGGCTTATTATCGTCCCGGTGGTGTGTACCGTGACTTGCCCGAACGTATGCCACGTTACGAAAAGAAAACAAAGTACCGTAACGAAACGCAAACAGAAAGTATGAATAAAGCGCGAGATGGTTCGCTACTCGATTTTATTGAAGACTTTACTGACCGTTTCCCGACTTGTATTGACGAATACGAAACCCTGTTGTCTGATAATCGTATCTGGAAACAACGAACAGTGGGTATTGGTGTGGTTTCACCAGAACGTGCGATGAACCTGGGCTTTACCGGCCCGATGTTACGTGGTTCAGGTATTGAATGGGATTTGCGTAAGAAACAACCGTATGAAGTTTACGATAAAGTTGATTTTGATATTCCGGTGGGGGTAGAAGGTGATTGCTACGACCGTTACCTGATCCGTGTTGAAGAAATGCGCCAGTCTAATCATATTATTCGTCAATGTATTAACTGGCTACGTCAGAACCCCGGCCCCGTTATGTTAAACGATCATAAACTTACACCACCAAGTCGTGAACATATGAAAGGTGATATGGAATCATTGATTCACCATTTTAAATTGTTTACCGAAGGGTTTGTTTTGCCGAAAGGCGAAGTGTATACCGCGATTGAACACCCCAAAGGTGAATTTGCAACTTATCTGGTTTCTGATGGTGCGAATAAACCGTATCGTTTAAAAATTCGTGCGCCGGGTTTTGCGCATTTAGCTGCAATGAATGAAATGACTAAAGGGCATATGCTTGCCGATGTGGTTGCTGTGATTGGTTCAATGGATATTGTGTTTGGAGAAATTGATCGATGATGTTACACAAACACCAGAACAGTCATAAAATTGCATTGTTAACGGATGCTTCACGCAAAGAGATTGACGTATGGATTGCAAAATATCCAGTTGATAAAAAACAATCAGCAGTGATGTCAGCCTTACGTATTGCACAAGATCAAAATGGTGGTTATCTCACCGAAGATTTAATAGATGCCGTTGCCGAATATTTACAGATGGAATCTATCGCTGTTTATGAAATTGCCAGCTTTTATTCGATGTATGAATTGAAGCCCGTTGGTAAACATAAAATTTGTGTTTGTACCAATATCTCCTGCATGTTGAATGGTTCAGATGAAATTGTTGAACACCTGCAAAACAAGCTTAAGGTTAATTTTGGTGAGATAACCGAAGACGGTAAGTTCTCATTAAAAGAAGTGGAATGTTTAGGGGCTTGCGTGAATGCACCCATGTTTCAGATTGGTGAGAAGTACTATGAAAAGTTAACACCGGAAAAAATAGATAAAATTTTAGATGGTCTTGATTAAAGCTAAAATAAAAATGTCCAAAAATTAAATACCCAGAGATAAAATGTAAGAAATAATATGTCAGCAAAAGAATTAAATAATGATAAGAGGGAGGAATCATGAGTAACACTAATGTGGTTGGTGAAACTTGTTTCCGTACCTTACATTTAGATAAGCCATATACACTTGAAAGTTATCAAAGTGTGGGTGGTTATTCTGTCTGGCAAAAAATTCTAAAAGAAAAAACACCCCCCGAAGAAATCATTGAAGAGCTTAAAACATCAGCCTTACGTGGTCGTGGTGGTGCGGGTTTCCCTACCGGTTTAAAGTGGAGCTTTATGCCACGCACTGCACCGGGTCAGAAATACATTGTATGTAACTCGGATGAAGGCGAGCCGGGTACTTGTAAAGATCGGGATATTTTACGTTATAACCCGCATCAGCTAATTGAAGGCATGGCGATTGCCGGTTATGTGATTGGTGCAACTAAAGGTTATAACTATATTCGTGGGGAATTTTGGGAACCGTTCACCCGTTTCGAAGGGGCATTAAAAGAAGCCTATGAAGCCGGTTTATTGGGTGCAGACATAAACGGTTCAGGTATCGATTTTGACCTGTATACACATTTAGGTGCTGGTGCTTATATTTGTGGTGAAGAAACCGCATTACTGGAATCCCTTGAAGGCAAAAAAGGCCAGCCAAGATTTAAACCCCCATTCCCGGCCGGGTTTGGTTTGTACGGTTGCCCCACAACAATCAATAACACAGAAAGTTTGGCATCGGTACCGGTTATTTTAGAAAAGGGCGGTCAGTGGTTCCTTGAAAAAGGTAAGCCTAATAATGGCGGCACCAAGTTATTTTGTGTGTCTGGGCATGTGAACAATCCCGGTAATTTTGAAGTCCCTATGGGAACGCCTTTTGCGAAACTGTTAGAAATGGCCGGTGGTATCCGTGATGGGCATACGTTTAAAGCGGTTATTCCGGGTGGTTCATCAGTGCCGGTTTTACCTGCGGAAATAGCTATGGACATGGATATGGATTACGACTCCATTGCAAAGGCCGGTTCTATGTTAGGTGCAGGTTCGGTTATCGTAATGGATGAAACAACCTGTATGGTCGGCGCACTTGCACGCTTATCCCATTTTTATTTTGAAGAATCTTGTGGTCAATGTACGCCTTGTCGTGAAGGCACTGGTTGGTTATCGCGTGTTATGCACCGTATTGAACATGGCCAAGGCAAACAAGAAGATTTAGATCTTTTGCAGAGCGTTGCAGGGCGCATTGCAGGACGAACAATTTGTGCATTAGGTGATGCAGCAGCAATGCCGGTGCAAAGTTTCTTAAAACACTATCGTGATGAATTTCAATATCATATTGATCACGGTAAGTGCATGGTCGGTAGCAAAGCGTAAGGTTATTGAACAGTATGGCTAAGATTGAAATTAATGGTATTCCGCTTGAAGTAGCCGATGGCACGATGCTGATCGAAGCTGCGGACGAGGCGGGTATTACTATCCCACGTTTTTGTTACCATAAAAAATTATCGGTCGCAGCAAATTGCCGTATGTGTTTGGTTGATGTTGAAAAAGCACCGAAGCCATTACCCGCTTGTGCAACACCGGTTACTGATGGGATGAAAGTTTTCACCCAATCATCTAAGGCCATAGAAGCACAACAAAGTGTGATGGAATTTTTATTGATTAACCACCCACTTGATTGCCCTATTTGCGATCAAGGTGGTGAGTGTCAGTTGCAAGATATTGCAATGGGTTTTGGTAAATCAGAATCACGTTATACTGAGCGTAAACGTGTGGTTGCTGATAAAAATATTGGCCCATTAATCGCAACAGAAATGACACGCTGCATTCATTGTACTCGTTGTGTTCGTTTTGGTCAGGAGATTGCTGGCATTATGGAACTTGGCGCAACCGGCCGAGGTGAAGCAACCCTTATTTCAACCTATGTTGCACGAACCGTTGACTCTGAAATGTCTGGCAATGTTATCGATTTATGTCCGGTGGGCGCATTAACGTCCAAGCCTTATCGTTACCATGGTCGACCATGGGAAAACATTCATGCCGAAAGCATAGCGGCACACGATTGCATTGGTTCGAATGTGATTGTTGAAACACGCCGCAATAAAGTGATGCGCGTGTTACCCAAAGAAAATGAATCCATTAATGAAATGTGGCTGTCTGATCGCGACCGTTATAGTTATTTAGGGTTACAAGCAGCCGACCGTCTTGAGCAACCGATGATTAAACAGGGCAATGACTGGAAAGTGGTTGATTGGCAAACCGCATTAAACTATGCCGTTGAAGGTTTAAAAACAGTCATCGAAAAAGACGGTGAGGATAAAGTGGGTGGTTTGATCTCACCTAATGCAACCACTGAAGAAATGTACTTAATGCAGAAACTACTGCGTGGCTTAGGCATTAATAATATTGACCATCGTTTAAGACAATCAGACTTTAACAATCAGTCTGGTGCGCCATTATATCCTGCATTGAATATGAATATTGCCGATCTGGAAGATGTGAATGCCGCCTTATTAGTGGGCTCATACATTCGCAAAGATCAACCGATTGCGGCTCACCGTTTACGTAAGGCGAATCGTAAAGGCGCAACAATGATGGCGATTAATCCATTGGATTATGACTTTAACTTTACCGTAAGCACCAATATTGTAAGCGCACCATCCAAAATGGTGGCTGATTTAGCCGCTGTTGCAAAAGCCTTACTGGATTCCGGTGCAAAAGCGGATGAACTTTCAGGTTTAGAGAGTTTAATAAAAGGTGTGACCGTAACGGACGAACACAAAATGATTGCCGACTCATTGAAGCAGGCCGACAATGCCGTTGTTATTTTGGGCACTCAAGCACATTTACAAAATAATTTATCTGATTTATATGCGTTAAGCTATGCTGTTGCAACCTTAGCCGGTTGCCCATTAAGCGATTTAACCGAAGGTGCTAATTCAGCGGGAGCATGGCTAGTGGGCGCGGTTCCTCATCGTGGCATTGCCGGTTCGGATGCAACTGAAGGTTTAGATGCGTATGCAATGACAACACAGGCACTCAATGCCTATTTGTTATTTAACGTCGAACCAGAATATGACTGTGCTTCTTCAGCCGCCGCATTACAGAGTGTGAACGATGCTGATTTTGTTGTGAGCTTTGCATCCTTTGCATCCGAAACAACAAAAGCTTATAGCGATGTTTTATTACCGATTACCGCGTTTACCGAAACAGCCGGTAGTTATGTGAATGCACAAGGTACATGGCAGAGTTTTAATGCCAGTGTTTCACCTGAGTCGGATATTCGCCCGGGTTGGAAAGTATTACGTGTGCTTGGCAATTTATTTGATGTAGATGGTTTTGACTTTGTGAGCATTGAAGATGTTCATTCGGAACTACAAACGCAAACATCATCAGCAACTCAACGCGATTATCAATGGCAGCCACCAACGACAATAGATAGTAAGGCTTCGGGCGTTGAACGAATTGGCGTATTACCCATTTATTCTGTTGACAGCCTTGTGCGTCGTTCGCAAGCACTACAGGCAACCAACGAGGTTGCTGGTAACAGTGTGATTGTTAACTCAGCGTTAGCTAAGCAGCAGGGTTTAAAAGAAGATGGAACAGTAAAAATAGTTCAGAACGGAAATACGATTACAATGCCCGTTATTATTGACGATGGTGTTGCGGATAACAGTGCATTAGTTGCGGTCGCGGTGAGTGAAACAACTGCTTTAGCCGATGGCTATGGAAGTGTTGAAATTACAACAATTTAGCAATGACAGCCAGTTACATTAATGGCTTAAAACGATAAGAGAAAATTTAGAGTTCATAATATGTTTGATTGGTTAAGTTCATTTTTTACAACGTTTTTACCCGAACCATTGGTGGTTGTGGTTATTATCGTGATTAAAATTGTCATTATCATGTTGCCGCTCATGTTATCTGTGGCTTACCTGACATTAGCTGAACGAAAAATTATTGGTGCCATGCAGGTGCGAATGGGGCCAACGCGTGTTGGTTGGCGTGGTTCGTTACAACCCATTGCCGATGCAATGAAATTAATGTTTAAAGAAATTATTATTCCAACGGGTGCAAATAAGCTTTTATTTTTAATGGCCCCTGTTTTATCTATTGCCCCTGCATTGGCCGCATGGGCCGTTATTCCGTTTGATGCGGAAAAGGTATTAGCCCCTGTGGATGCGGCTTTACTTTATATATTGGCAATCACCTCGATTGGTGTTTACGGAGTGATTATTGCGGGCTGGGCTTCTAACTCCAAATATGCCCTGTTAGGCGCGATGCGTTCTGCGGCACAAATTGTATCCTATGAAATTGCAATGGGCTTTTCTCTGGTGGGTGTATTGCTCGCAGCCGGAAGTATGAACTTTGGTAAAATCGTAGAAGCACAGGCAGGCATGGGCTTTTTAAGTTGGTTCTGGTTACCTTTATTCCCTTTATTTATTGTTTACTTTATTTCCGGTGTTGCGGAAACAAATCGTGCGCCGTTTGATGTGGCTGAAGGTGAATCTGAAATTGTTGCCGGTTTCCATGTTGAATACTCGGGCATGACGTTTGCAGTTTTCTTTTTAGCTGAATACGCCAATATGATTTTAATTGCCGGTCTGGCAGCTATTATGTTTATGGGCGGTTGGTTGTCACCGTTTGACGGGATTAACTTCAACTTGTTTGGAATCCCCCTTAATTTAGAACTTTGGTTTGCATGGGTGCCAGGAATGATCTGGTTCTTCCTGAAAATTGCCTTCTTCCTGTTTTTCTTTTTATGGCTTCGTGCAACCTTCCCGCGTTATCGTTACGATCAAATCATGCGTTTGGGTTGGAAAGTGTTTATCCCCGTTACCATAGTGTGGATTTTAGTGGTCGGCATATTTGTACTGGCAGGTTTGCCACCATGGTGGAATTAGAACGATGAAAGCATTTATTAAAAGTTTATTTTTGATTGAGATGTTAAAAGGTTTGCAACTTACCGGGCGTTATTTTTTTGCGCGTAAAGTAACGTTGCAGTACCCAGAAGAAAGGGCGCCAATTTCCCCTCGTTTTCGAGGCTTGCATGCACTGCGTCGCTATCCTAATGGTGAAGAACGTTGTATTGCCTGTAAATTATGTGAGGCGGTTTGTCCTGCTTTAGCGATTACAATTGAGTCAGCACAACGAGATGATGGTACACGTCGCACAACAAGATATGATATTGATTTATCTAAATGTATTTTTTGTGGCTATTGCGAAGAATCTTGCCCAGTAGATTCGATTGTAGAGACACATATTTATGAATATCACGGTGAAGTGCGTGGTGATTTATATATGACGAAAGAAAAATTACTTGCAGTGGGCGATAAGTATGAAGCAAATATTGCGAGTGCGCGCGCTAATGATTCACAGTATCGGTAAATAAAATGAGTATAGAACAAGTCATCACTTATATTTTTGCAGCATTTTCGATAGCGAGTGCGTTAATGGTTATTACTGCCAAAAATCCTGTTCAAGCTGCTTTATCATTGGTGCTAACATTTTTTCTGTCTGCAGGCATTTGGTTAACACTTGAAGCCGAGTTTCTCGCAATAACATTGGTACTAGTTTATGTAGGAGCAGTGATGGTGTTGTTCCTATTCGTGGTGATGATGCTAGATATTAATATGGCTCAGTTACGCGCAGGCTTTATTCGTTATTTGCCGATAGGTTTATTAGTCGCTATTTTAATGGCGGTATTACTGATTATGGCAGTGGGACCAGCCCATTTTGGATTGGAACAGTTTGCAGCTCCTGCCCGACATGCCGCAGGTTACAGTAATGTGCATGAATTAGGGATGGTGATGTATACCGTGTATGTTTATCCCTTTGAGATTGCGTCGGTTATTCTGGTGGTTGCTATTATTGCTGCCATTGCGCTTACGTTACGACGTCGTCCGGCAACAAAACGACAGGATCCCGTGCAACAAATTGCGGTACAACCAGCTGATCGTATGCGCATTGTTGAAATGAAAACTGAAGCTAAGAAATAAATTATTTAAAGAGTACAAAAAAATGGCATTGTCAGATTATTTAATATTTAGTGCGATACTTTTTAGTATTAGTGTGGCCGGTATTTTCCTGAACCGGAAGAATATTATTATTATTTTGATGTCGATCGAATTAATGTTGTTGGCGGTTAACACTAACTTTATTGCTTTTTCGTTTTATTTGAATGATCTCGCAGGACAAGTTTTTGTGTTCTTTATTCTAACGGTTGCTGCTGCTGAAGCTGCAATCGGGTTAGCCATTTTAGTTGTGTTGTTCCGTAATAAGAGAACA
>VAPK010206764.1_pt1 | contig 10131 bp, 10 predicted proteins | sample 3395031 | NCBI WGS metagenome assembly VAPK01 (sample SAMN08290443, study PRJNA428436) | hydrothermal vent metagenome | isolation source: Deep-sea hydrothermal vent chimney 1 | place: Pacific Ocean: Juan De Fuca Ridge
AAAATCGGTGTCTACGACAAAGCGTATGAGGGAGGGATTTTCGCTGCCGACATCATCCGGGAAGGATTCCAAGGACGGGCGATTACCGAAGAGTTGCAGCGCAGACGCATAGCCAAGCTCAAAAAGGAGTACTGCCGGGAGTGAGGAAAGTATATGAAGAATCGAAGTGGTTCCTTCGCGTGGCTGTTAGGGCCTGATTTTCCGGATAGATCAGATAATAAAAAAGCGTCCATTCGAAATTTGAAAGTTAACAAAAAGTTAACACTATAGCCCCATTTTAAGTTACTTCATAGATATTTTGACTATAATTTTAGCATCGTGTCGTCTTTGGCGGCATAAAATTTCAAGGAGGTATTTAATGCAATCATCTACTGCATTAGAGTATGATTATACAGTTGCGAAGATGTTTATGGTCGCCGCAATTGTATTGGGTATCGTCGGTATGACCATTGGTGTGCTCATCGCATTCCAGCTGGCATTTCCCGATCTGAACTATCTGGCGGGCGAATATGGTACGTTCAGTCGGCTCAGGCCACTGCATACGGATGCGGTCGCATTCGGTTTTACGCTAAGCGGTATCTGGGCAAGCTGGTATTATGCCGGTCAGAGAATGTTAAAAGTTTCGATGGCGGAGTCTCCTTTTCTGATGTTTATCGGAAAACTCCACTTCTGGCTCTACATTCTTGGGGTTGCGGCGGTTGTCGTCACGCTTTTTATGGGTTATACCACTTCCAAGGAGTATGCTGAGTTCGAATGGCCGATCGATATTGCGATCGTTGTCGTCTGGGTTATCTTCGGTATCAATCTGTTCGGTATGATCGGTATCAGAAGAGAGAAATATCTCTACATCTCTATGTGGTATTTCATCGCATTCTATGTAGCGGTCGCGATGCTCTATCTCTTCAACAACATGGAAGTTCCCACCTATTTCGCTTCCGGTGGTTATGGTGACTGGATGCACTCGGTCTCTATGTACGCAGGCACGAACGATGCGCTGGTACAGTGGTGGTATGGGCACAATGCGGTCGCCTTCGTCTTTACCACGCCGATCATCGCGATGATCTACTACTTCCTTCCCAAAGAGTCCGGACAAGCGGTCTACTCCTACAAACTCTCTCTGCTCTCTTTCTGGGGTTTGATGTTCGTCTATCTCTGGGCGGGTGGCCACCACTTGATCTACTCTACGGTTCCTGACTGGATGCAGACGATGGGTTCGATATTTTCGATCGTATTGATCCTTCCGTCCTGGGGTAGTGCGATCAATATGCTTTTGACGATGAAAGGTGAATGGGGACAACTCCAGACGAATCCTTTGATCAAATTTATGATTCTCGCGTCGACGTTCTATATGTTCTCCACGCTCGAAGGTCCGATCCAATCCATCAAATCCGTCAACGCTTTGGCCCACTTTACAGACTGGATTCCCGGACACGTTCATGATGGTACGCTAGGATGGGTCGGCTTTATGGTGATCGCTGCGATTTTCCATATGGCACCCAGAATGTTCAAACGAGAAATTTATAGCAAGAAAATGGTGGACGCACAGTTCTGGATTCAGACGACAGGTATCGTTCTGTACTTCTCCAGTATGTGGATCGCCGGTATCACACAAGGTATGATGTGGAGAGCGACGGATCAGTACGGTAATCTCGCTTATTCTTTCATCGATACGGTTACGGTCTTGCAACCATACTATACGATCAGAGCGGTAGGTGGATTGTTGTATCTTGTCGGTGTCTTTATGTGGGCATACAACATCTATAAAACATATGCAGCTGGTAGAGCGATCGAGCGTGAGCCAGTCAGTGCTACACCTATGGCATAAGGAGGTAGAGTAATGTTTCATTGGTTAGAAAAGAATCCATTCCTTTTTACGGTAGGTGTATTCATTGTCGTTGCATTTGCCGGATTGGTTGAAATCCTTCCGGATTTCGCGAAAGCGTCCCGTCCCTATGTAGGGACAAAACCCTATACGACACTCCAGTTGGCAGGACGGCATGTCTATATCAAAGACAGTTGCAACGCCTGTCATTCACAACTGATCAGACCGTTCAAGAGTGAGACGGACAGATACGGTATGTATAGCCTGAGTGGTGAATACGCTTATGACAGACCTTTCCTCTGGGGATCGAAAAGAACGGGTCCAGATTTGCATCGTGTAGGAAACTATAGAACGACCGATTGGCATGAAAATCACATGTGGGATCCCACCTCCGTCGTTCCCGGTTCCATTATGCCGGCATACAAGCATATGTTTACAAATCTTGCGGATATCGATACCGCCTATGCGGAAGCGGTCACTGTCAAGAAAATATTCGGTGTACCTTATGACAAACCGGGTATGCCAAAACTCGGTACGATCGAGGAGGCACGTGCAGCTGCGCTGGAAGAGGCGAAAAAAATCGCTGCCGGTATGAAGAATGCAGAGGTCAAAGCAGCAGTTGAGAATGGAAAAATTCCACAGATCGTTGCATTGATCGCCTATCTGAATAGTTTGAAGTAGGGTGATGTTCGATTACGAAACGTTAAGGGAATTTCAGGCGTATGCCTACTTTTTCTTTACAGTGTTTCTGGTGTTTATCCTCTATGGGTACATTCATCATCTCTATAGCAGTGAAAAGAAGGGGATTCGCAATTACGAAAAATATGGAAAGATTGCGCTCGATGACGAGATTACCTCCGAGCCTGTTGAGACGATGACACTCAGAGAGAAAGAGAAATTAAAAAAGAGTCAAAAAAAGGAGAATAAATGAGCTGGTTAAGCGATTATGTCAACCAATTGTCACTGATTGGTGCGGCAGCGATTATCATCCTGACCGTCTTTGTCGCCGGTAAATATATCCGACAGATGAAGACCGATACAGCGACAGGTGAGCTTGCAGAAGAGAACTGGGATGGTATTGGTGAATATAAAAACCCTATTCCATTGGGATGGGCGGTTATGTATGTAGCGACGATGATCTGGGGTGTTTGGTATTGGTTTGTCGGATATCCTCTGAACGCCTTTTCCCAGATCGGGCAATACAACGAAGAGGTCGCCGAATACAACAAGGCTTTTGAGAGCAAATGGGCCAATCCCGACCAGGAGACACTGATGGGAATGGGTGAAGGTGTTTTCCTCGTCCAATGTGCGCCTTGCCATGGTATCGCCGGAGATGGTATCGAAGGAAAAGCGCAGGGATTCGACAAGCGTATGACGGAAGATCAGGTGCTTTATGTCATCCAAAACGGTCAGAATCAGCTTGGATATCCGATGGGGGCGATGCCGCCGAATTTGGTACAGGGTGACGATGCGAAAGCGGTTGCCAAATATGTAGCCGGTGGTATGAAAGGTGAAGCACCAGCAGCCTGGGCGACTTGTGCCGGATGTCATGGACCCGATGGCAAAGGTATGGGTGGTCAGGCACCGAATCTGACAGAATATGACGATGCGTTGGTCGAGCATGTTCTGCAAAATGGCAAAAAGGGTAATATCGGTGTAATGCCTGCATTCAAAGATGGCAGATTGACTAAAATCCAGGAAAAAGCGGTGGCCACTTATCTGCGGTCACTGAAGCAATAGGAAGGATGAGAGATGGCTGAAAACAAAACAAGAAGAGTATTTTGTAACATCAATGGTCTGACTGGAGGGGTGATTGCGACACTGCTGTTGCTCGCTATCCTTGCATATTTGACAATGTGGGCGATCCAAGTACAGCAGGAAAATGCTGAGACATACTACAAAATCGAAAACCCTGCAGGTTTGAAATTTAATAGTACCGAAAATGCCAAGCATTACAAACTCGTGAAGTAAGGAGTCAAGATGGCAAATCTTTTATATTATGTAATCGGCTGGGGTATGGTGGCTATGGCCGCCATTACCCTGTGGGCGGTATTTACACCCAATCACCTTTTTGTGGGTTAATTGGTGTCGACATTTTTTTCAAAGAGAGTGGCGCTTTACGTCACTCTCTTTATCTCTCTCTCTTTTCCTCCTCTTTTATCGGCGCAGTTTCATTATGAAAGCGATGGTATCATTATGGAGAAAACACTCAAAAAAATGAAAGAGATGGGAGATGAATTATATGAGAAAACCGGAATTTCGACCGCTGTTATTGCAAAAAAGCATCTAAACAAAGATGAGTTTTTAAAACTGAAAGAGCACTATCAAAAAACGCTGAAACCGCCCTATATCCTGTGGATTTTTTCTAAAACCTATATGGATAGAAAAGATATCGGTATCAACCAGATGTTTCATTCGCCCGATCTGGATGGAAAATATGATGAAGATGCGCTCTTTAGTCCCTTCCGCGGTAGTTTTACAAAGCTGATCGTTGTAAAAAAATCCAAAAGCGATATCACCTCTGCAGCTTTCTTGAATGGATATGCGGATCTTGTGGATATGTTGGCAAAAAGCTATGGTGTGACTTTGAAATCGAGTGTCGGTAGTCAAAATCGTGTGACCGTCGATATCTTTCGTATCGTTTTTTATGGTATGATTCTCTTTTTCGTACTTTGGTATCTGAAAAACAGATTGACTGAAAGGAAAAGCAGTGAGTGACAAAAAGAGAAATTACTGGCCTCATGGTATCATTCTGGCAACATTCGGTGTTTTGGGACTGAGTATATGGACGATCAATATCGCATCCAAAAACCCCGTCTATATGGACAACGCCTATTTGACCGATTATCGAGACGTAGATGCGAATATCAATGAGTTAGTGGCCAAAGAGAGGCTTTTCGATAGCAGGTATACGATTGCGATCGAACCAAAACGGTTTATTGTCGGAAACAACACCATTACGATCACGATTCAAGAGATCAATGGTACCGAAAGTGTGAACGACGCGAATATCACCGTACTTATCACACGGCCCGATACGGATGTATACGATAAAAAACTGAAACCAAAATCGGTTGAAAATGGACGTTATGTGTTTGACCAATTTGACATCGAAAAACTCGGTAGATGGCAAATTTTGACGAAAATCACTCTTGGTGAGAGTGCAGCCTTCAAAAAAACCGAGGTAAATGCTACCAAATAACAGACTGGAGATCTATCCCACCTCCAGAGCGATTAGAGAGCTTCTCAACTCAGAGAAACAAAACAGACTTTTGCCCAAAATGGTGACGATCGGTGAATTTGAAAAAAAGGCGTTGATCGTACCGGGTAAAACGTTTGTAGATGAAGATACACGTCTATTGTTGTTGAAGGAGGCTACGAAATTCGAAGCCTTCGAAACGCTGAAAATAGAGCGTGAATTTTTCAAATTTCTCAAAAACAGCGAATTTTTGTTTGGATTGTTCAATGAACTCGCATTGGAAGGCGTAGAGTTGGAAGATCTCGCCCAACGAGACATCTATGCCGAATTTACCGAACATCTCGAAATTCTGAAAGAAGTACGCCGTCGATATCATAGACTTTTGGAACAAAAAGGTTATGTCGATCAATCGACGCTTCCGCTCCACTACAGTCTCAACCACACATATCTCAGACAATTCGACCGAATCAGAATCTATCAGGAGGGGTATTTCAGCCGCTTCGAATTTGAACTCATAGAAAAGGTCGCCGAACACGTACCGGTAGAAATAGATATCAAACTCAACAGATTTAGCCATAAAATGGCGGAGAAATATGCCGAATACGGCTTTGTGTTGCAGTTGGATAGAGCGTATCTGCTCGACTTTTCCAAAAGAGAGATTCTGGAAGAGAAGCGTTTGCACCCAAGCACTCTGAATGTCGAAGCTGTTGCGCTTTCTACGAGAATCGCACAAATTGCCTTCGTGAAAAAAAAGGTTTATGACTATATTCAATCGGGTATTCCCCCCGAAAAGATCGCCGTCATACTACCCCGACGTGATTTTGCGGCGCAGCTTGCACTTTTCGATGAAGAGAACAACTTCAACTTCGCTATGGGATTCGATTTCGAAGAGACGAGAGTGTTTCAGATTATGCAAGCGCTGTTGCGCTATTTTCAAGATAGAACGATCGAAAACAGGTTGAGACTGAAGCGGCTGGGTATCCCAGAGGAAGATATCGAAACGACTCTGTCTCTTTGGCATATGAAGCTGAAAAAAGAGGAAGCGACGAAACTACTCTCCTCGTTTTGTGAAAAAGAGGAACGTCTTGAAGTAAAGGAGATCTTTGAGGAGGAGTTGTATCTGTTCAAACGCCTTCTCCCCCATATCACCCACTATCCTTTTTTCAAAGTGGTGCATCTATTTCTGACAAGGCTTGAAAAGAGAAGACTCGATGATGTCAGAGGCGGAAAAATCACGGTTATGGAATTGCTTGAGAGCAGAGGGGTCTTTTTCGAAGGTGTCGTCATCGTAGATTTCAATGAGGAGTTCGTACCCAGCAGAAGTGAAAAAGACCTCTTTCTCTCCAGTTTTCTACGACAAAAAGTGGGACTTCCCACGATGCAGGATAGAGAAAACCTGCAAAAATATTATTACAAAAGGGTCATCGACAAAGCCAGATACGTCTCTGTCTCGTACGTAGAAGATGAAATTTCTCAACCGAGTCGTTTTTTGGATGAGATGGGTCTCGAAAGTCGTACATCTGCACATCCAGATCTCTCTTCCATACTTTTTTGCAAATCGAATCCGCGGTCCCATTTTCTGCCCGTTGATTTGCCGATGGAATACGATTTTACGCAAACACCGCTATCGAGTACGAAATTGAAAAGTTATCTCCAGTGCAAACGCCGCTACTATTTTCGATATATTTGCAAAATCAAAGAGGCGGAACTTCCCAGCGACAAGAGAAGCGAACGTGAAATCGGCATAATACTGCATAACGCGTTGAAAAGACTCTTCGAAGCCGTTCCCCGCTACTCGAAGAAAGAGATTTTGCTCGGTGATTTGCGTGAACTGCTCTATAGTGAAATAAAAAAGGAAGATCAATTTAAATTCGAGATCGATCTTTGGCTCGATCATCTCGAATCTTTTGCAGAGGATCAGATCAGAAGATTTTTGGAGGGATATCGTATCGTGGCTCTTGAAAAAGAGTACGAAAGAAACTATCGCAGCTTCCGGCTTGTCGGAAAGATCGACAGAATCGATGAAAAAGGAGATGTATGGCATGTTTTGGATTATAAAACGGGTAAGCTTCCGGAAAATGTCACTCCAAAAAAACTTCAAAAAAGCACAGATTTCCAATTGCAGTTTTACTATCTATTGGCGAAACAGGAATATGATCACGTCGTATGCAGTTACTACGATTTGAAAAACGGTCAAAATGTCGAAGAGGCACTTTTTGAAGAGAAGCTTTCTCTTTTGGATGAAAAACTCCAAATGCTCAAATCCAAAGAGCAGAATTTCACCATGACAGAAGATTTGAAAAATTGCCGATATTGTCCTTACATATGGGTATGCAATAAAAATTAAAGGCAACAATGTGATTAAAGTAGTCAAAAAAGAAATCGAAAACTATATCGAAGATGTCCCGGTACATGCGATGGAAGGAATGCTCAAATCCAGAAGTGACGAATATGGATGGTTTGTCGATGAGAAGTTCGTACTTCCCTTTTTCATAGACAAGCGTATGATTTTTCGTCGTATGGTTTTTACGTCGGAAACAATTAGAAGAGTCGAGGATGCGACACTGGAAGAAGAGAAAGCGTTTTTGAATGCGATGGTAGAACTGAGCAAAAGAGAAAAACTCGCACATTTCATCTCCAAAGCACAATCCAAAGCGGTTTTTAAAACGTATCCGGATGAGGCGGAAGCGGTACCGTGGGGAACGATGGTGGTGGATTTGGATCGGAGTGAAGAGGATCTTTTCAAAAGTTATGAATCCAAATGCCGTAATATCATCAAAAAAGCGAGAAAACTGGGCGTGACGGTCGAAGAGACGGACGATATCGATCTGGTATACAAGTATTTGAAAGATACCTTCGTACGTCAAAACAGCCCCTATATAGCACCGGTTACATTTTTTCGAAATTTGGTCAAAAATCTTCCGAACAATACAAAACTGTTCATTGCAAAATCGGGTGATGAGGTTCAGGGAAGTACGATTGTACTTTACGACAAAAAACATGGATACTACGAATACAGCGGCAGCGCAGCCAATCCGGTCCCGGGAAGCATCAATATGCTTCAGGACGAAATTATGAAACGGCTTCAGAAAATGGGAATCAAAAGCTACGATATGGTAGGTGTCAGGCTTAATGTCAAACCGGGTACGAAACAGGCGGCGATCAGAAGATTCAAGGAGCGTTTCAGGCCGCGACTGGTGGAAGGATATGCCTTTAGAGTGGTATTGGACCCTCTGATGTTCGCACTACATGAGATCGCGATCAAGAGTTATTTCAGACTCAAGGGAATGCGTTATGTTGATGCGATAGATCAAATCAAGAACAACGATTACGATTGATCGCATACGCTTACGTTGTAAGCCTTTGGAGTGTATAATCTCCTATGGCTTTTTATACACTGTTTGCGTATGAGGCGAGTGCGGGAAGCGGCAAAACGTTCGCACTCGTGATCCGCTATATCTCTCTTCTCTATCTCGATGCGCATCCCGCTTCGATTCTGGCTCTCACTTTTACGAACAAAGCCGCCAATGAAATGAAAGCGAGAATCACATCGGTACTCAAAGAGCTTCATCAGCCAAAAAGAGCGGCCGAATTGCAAGAACTTTCCCGGATTCTCGATATTGAAGAAGAGAGAATCCTCGCCAGACGCCATGAAATTCTCCAACGCTATCTTGGTGCGGATCTAAAAATTTCCACGATCGACAAATTTTTGACCCGTATTCTGCGTAAATTTTCGCTGCATTTGGGCTTGATGCCCGATTTTTCCACCGATGCCAGAGGAGTCGAGGAAGAAGTGATCGATCGGTTCATCAAAGAGACGATCAGACACGAACGGTATGGATCCCTGCGGCGTTTTGCCAGATTCGAAGCCAAGAAGATGAAGGATATTTTCGACTACTTCAAATCTTTCTATACCAGAGAACATGAAATTAGATTCGAGCAGCGCAGTTGCGAGAACCAACTCAAACTGGAGAGGATGATTTTAAAGAAAGTCAAAGAGCTTAAAAAATCGATGTTTCGATGTAAAAGCCTCTCCGAAAGCGGGAAAAAGGCACTGAATATCGAAGATGTCGAAGCGCTCTTATCCCAAACGTGGCTGACCAAAGAGAGTCTTGCGGAATATCGATATTTCAAAAAATGTTTCGAACCTTCGATGGATGAAGATTTTTTCGAACTCAAATCGCTGATCAGACGCTATTTTATCGCCAAAGAGTGTTATTTCAAAAACGAGCTTTCGATACTCTACCACATCTATAAAAATGCCAGAAGGTACGAAAACATCACCCGATCGAGTCTGGCGTTCGATGACGTGAGTAACATGGTGTATGAATTGCTTCGGAGGGAAGTGACGAATGAATTTCTCTATTTCCGACTCGATGCGAAGATCGACCATGTTTTGATCGATGAATTTCAGGACACCAATATATTGCAGTTTCGAATTCTCGAACCGATCATCGACGAGATTAGTGCTGGAGTCGGTACCGGGGATTTCAAGAGTTTTTTCTATGTTGGAGATGTCAAACAGTCGATCTACCGCTTTCGCGGCGGTGCGAAGGAACTCTTCTATTTTTTGCAACACCACTATGGAATCGAAACCGAAATTTTGAATGTGAACTACCGCAGTTATGCGAAGATCGTCGACTTCGTCAATGAAGTGTTCGAAGAAAAGATCTCCCACTACACTCCCCAACGCAGCAACGATTCCCGATCACGTGGTTTTGTCGGTATCTATGAAAACGAAGATGTGGCCAAACAGGTACAATGGTGTGTGGAAAAATTGTTGGAGGGGGGTGTTTTGGCCGAAAATGTCGCGATTCTCACGCAGACCAACGACGATGCGTTCATGATCAGATCGCAACTGCTAAAACACCATCCTACCCTGCAGATCGTGACCGAAACGAGTGTCAAACTGATCCACAAACCCAAAGTCGCAGCCGTTATCGAACTACTGAAATTTCTCTATTTCGATGAACGCCTCTTTCTTGTCAATTTTCTGACGATTATCGGCTTGTCATGGCAAGAACGGCCCGATTTGAGTGACCTTTCGATCCATATGCCGTTGGCGCGACTGATCAAAACGATCATAGGGAAATTCGAACTTTTCGAAGGT
>VAPK011049794.1_pt1 | contig 10131 bp, 7 predicted proteins | sample 3395031 | NCBI WGS metagenome assembly VAPK01 (sample SAMN08290443, study PRJNA428436) | hydrothermal vent metagenome | isolation source: Deep-sea hydrothermal vent chimney 1 | place: Pacific Ocean: Juan De Fuca Ridge
CCGAAAGCTGCAAGCACAATGTTATCGCCTTTTTTCAGCTGATCTTCCCACTCGAAAAGGCACATGGGAATAGTTCCGTTGGTGGTATTACCATATCTTTCAATATTAATCATAACTTTTTCTTTATTTAGCTTCATGCGGCGGGCAGTGGCTTCAATAATCCGCAGGTTAGCCTGGTGGGGTACCAGCCAGGAGATATTTTCTGAAGTTAGCTTGTTACGTTCCATAATTTCTACGGCTACATCGGCCATGTTGGTAACGGCAAATTTAAACACCGGCTGGCCTTCCTGATAAATAAAATGTTCGCGGGCATCTACCGTAGCATGAGATGCCGGCTTAACTGATCCGCCGGCTTTCTGGTGCAGGTGAACACGCCCCGCTCCATCCGTATAAAAACGGTGATCCATAATGCCCAGCTCTTCCGTAGTAGGCTCCAGTAATACTGCTCCGGCAGCATCGCCGAAAATGACGCAGGTAGCGCGGTCGGTATAATCGGTAATAGACGACATTTTATCACCACCCACCACAATAACTTTCTTGTATTCACCCGATTCCACATATTTCGACGCCGTTTCCAGGGCAAAAATAAAAGTGGAGCAGGCAGCATTCATATCAAAACTGAAAGCATTTTTTATTCCCACCTTATCACTAATGATATTGGCGGTAGCCGGAAACTGCATGTCCGGGGTGACAGTAGCACAAATCAGCAGATCAATTTCTTCGGGTTTGGTTCCTGTTTTTTCCAGCAATCCTTTTACAGCTTCTACTCCCATATCGGAAGTTCCCAGGCCTTCTCCTTTTAAAATGTGTCTTTCCCTGATACCGGTTCGTGAAATAATCCAGTCATCAGTTGTATCAACCATTTTCTCCAGTTCCTTATTGGTCAATACATCTTTAGGCGCCCAGGCATGAATACCTTTTATGGCAGCTCTCAATTTTGCCATGATAAAGTCTTAAAATTTACAGGCAGCAAAAGTACTATTTTCATTAATATATCGGAAATACAATTAAAACTAATCATCGCAGGCAGGAGAGAGAACCGGGTGCCGGTTTTACCCTCTCAACAAAAAAAGCCCTTATCCGAAAAACGAACAAAGGCAATTGTTTTGCGGATATCCTCTCAGAGGACAACCCGGCAGATAAACAAGAGTCATTAAGCTTCTGCGCCCTTCACCACAAGTTTTCCTTTATAGTAAAGGTCACCATCAACATAGTAAGCACGATGATAAACGTGTACGGCGCCGGTGGTAGGACAGGTGGCCAAAACAGGAGCATGTGCTTTTATGTGCGTTCTTCTTTTATCTCTCCTTGTCTTTGAAATTTTTCTTTTTGGATGTGCCATTTTAATTATTTTTATCGGTTATTTCTTTATTTTTAATCCTTTTAATGCATCCCAACGGGGATCAGCTTCAGTTTTTTCAAAAGTTTCCAACTTATTCAGCATCTCAATATTACAGGTTGTTTTTCCTGCTTCATCATCCGGATGAATTCGTCTCATCGGGATCATCAACCGGATAAACTCGTAAACATACTGCCCGGTGTCAAGGTAACTCTCTTCATAAGGAATGGTTACCAATTCATCCGATACCTCTTCCCTTTTTTCACCATATTTTACAACAAGGCGAAAATCGCCCGATACAGGTTGTGAATACTCATCAAGACAACGGTCACAAATGAGCTGCAGAGTTCCATCAAAATGAAACAGGAGCACCATCAACCGCGATTCCTTTTCAATATCTATCGAAAGGGTAATTTCCCCGTGATGAATATCCTGAAATGCATAATACTCTAAGAACGCGTCATCCACAACAAAATCATAGTGGTGTTCCCCGGGTTCCAGCCCTTTTATGGGAATTAAAAACTCTCTGTTACTCTTCTCCACTCCTCAAAAAATTGGGCGGCAAAATTAGAGATAAATATTTGTTTAACCAAATTTTTCAGAAAGAACAATTTTAAGGAGCGCCCATCAGAAATGATATTAATACCGGGCAACACTCTCCGGTAGATAGTGTTTTGAAACCGTTTAACAATAACAATTCTCAATATTCTGTTTATCAGTTGCTTACACCTTGTCTTTAACTGTTATAAATTACACAGCAAAACTTTTGTAAAGCGAAAATTAAATTTAATTTTGCTACCGCAAAAAACATAAAAAATTACAACTATGATGTGGTTTAATAGAATGATTGCTTTCATCCTGCCTCACATGCCAAAAAAGCTTGTGTGGGTATTTTCCAAACGATATATTGCCGGACGCACCATTGAAGATGCTGTTCGTGTTTCGCAGCAACTGAATACTGACGGATATATGGTCACCATTGACTTACTCGGTGAATTTATCACCGACTTGAAAGAAGCCGAAAAAAACCGTGACCAATATCTCAACATTATCGAAACGGTAGAGAAGAATAAAATAGACGGTAACTATTCTCTGAAACCCAGTATGTTTGGCCTGTTGCTGGATGAGGAAATCTGTTACCGGAACGTAAGGCAGATTGTAAAGAAAGCCGTAGATTACGGCAACTTTGTCCGTATTGACATGGAAGACTCACAGTGTGTGGATATGGAAATCAAACTCTTCAGAAGGCTAAAAAAAGAGTTCCCGAGAAATGTAGGGTTAGTGCTGCAAGCCTATATGCGACGCACACTGGACGATATTAAAAATCTTTCGGATATGCACAGCGAAAAAAACCGGCTGAACTTCAGACTTTGTAAAGGCATTTACGTGGAACCGGAAGCGATTGCCTATAAAAAGTACGAAGAGATTAACAAACATTACCTTGAAGACCTTGAGTACATTCTTAAAAACGGCATATATCCTGGCATTGCTACCCACGACACGCCGTTGATAGAAGGGGCTTATAAGTTGCTGGAAAAATACAACGTCCCCAAAGACCGATATGAGTTCCAGATGCTTTATGGTGTTACACCCGGCCTGCGCAAAAGTATCCACAACAAAGGGCACCGGCTGCGTGTTTACGTTCCTTTTGGTGAAAACTGGTTTCCCTATTCCACCCGGCGACTAAAAGAGAATCCAAAGGTAGCCTCCGATATTATGAAGGCCCTGTTTGTGAGGGGATAAGGTTGAAAAAGGGTTGAAAGGCAGGAGGGTTGGAAGGTTGAAAGGTAGGAGGGTTGGAAGAACTTTGGGGAAACCGGGTTACGGGAAAAATTCCGGAGTGCATATTTTGATGTATTGTTGTTCCCTTTCCTGAACTTTGGCTTGCGCTTTGCTTCTTTTCGGCAGTAACTAATTTTTCATTACCTTTGCAGCGCTAAAATCTCTAAAAAACAAATCTATGATTAAGAAACGAGTGCTTTGTGTATTCCAGGAGATTATGCCCTATTTACCTGAATCACATATGAGTAAAATAGGACGTTTCCTTCCGCAAAAGATTCAGGAATCAGGAAAAGAGATTCGGGTTTTTATGCCTCGCTTTGGCCTTGTTAATGAGAGGCGAAACCAATTGCACGAAGTAATCCGCCTTTCGGGAATGAATCTGATTATTGAAGACATCGACCATCCGCTTATCATTAAGGTAGCCTCCATTCAGCAAGCCCGCATGCAGGTTTATTTTATTGAAAATGAAGATTTCTTTCATCGGAAATTTATTTTCAGAGATGCCAGAGGGAAATTTTTTAAAGACAATGACGAACGTACCATTTTCTTTTCAAAAGGAGTTCTGGATACGGTGAAGAAGCTCGGCTGGGCACCTGACATTATCCATGCGCACGGTTGGTTCTCTGCCTTGTTGCCGATGTTTGTCAGAACAGCTTATAAAGACAATCCCCTGTTTGGCGACAGTAAAATTATTATGTCGTTGTATAACGACAGCTTCGATGAGGATTTTATTGATACTTTTATCAAAAAGATAAAAATGAACGGGATCCCCGGTGAAGCACTGAAGTACTACGATAAAGCAAACTACGTTTCTCTTATGAAAGGGGCTGTTGACTATGCCGATGCATTTATCGTTAGTGAAGAAAATGTAAATCCCGAACTGCTTGAATATGTTCAGGCCAGCGGCAAACCAGTCCTTGAATACCAGGGAGAAGAAAATTATTTTGATGCTTATAACCAGTTTTATGATCAGATTATCGGGGAGAATTAATTCTCTCATTCGAAAGAAAAACCTGCTGTTTTTTGTCAATATTTTCCTGCTTCTTGCAATTTTAAGTTTTTTTAACTTATCCTGCTCGAAATATCCCACAAAAGTGGGGGCGGCTTTAATGCCTAACAACTCTCTGTCATTACATTTTAAGACGAATGAGTTTACAGTGCATTCCCGGGCCATCGACACCACCCGTTCCAATAAGATGTTGGTAAGCTTTTTGGGAAGTATAAAAGACCCTGTATTCGGGTTAACCAATGCAGGTTTTTACTCCAAAGTAGTGCCCATAAGTGAAGGAAATCGATTCGGGGCAAATCCTAAAACCGATTCACTTGTACTTCAGCTCTATTATGCCAACGTATATGGAGATAGCAATGCCGTTCTGCGCCTACACGTGTACGAAATGAGAGATGACATCTTTTTTGATAGTACCTATTATTCTAATAAGAAAGTTGCTGTCTATCCCACCGACTATGCAGACATGACATTTCGTCCCGATAGGAATAAAGTATATATCATTGGCAAGCTCGACACACTGAAAAACGTGTTACGCATCAATCTTAGTCATCTCTCCAAGGCTTTGGGTAATAAACTGCTGAATGCGGACACTACGGTTCTTGATAGCAGCCTTTTGTTTATGGACTATTTCAGGGGACTTTACCTGAAAACAGACCCGGTAAGCAGCGGTGGAGCTCTTGCCTCGTTTTTAACCAATACGCGAAAAACAATCCTGACGTTGTATTATCATAATGACACGGCAGACTCGCTAAATTATGCTTATTTGCTGGGGGCATCCATGGCAAAGATTAACCATTACCAACATGATTTTAGTGTTGGCAGTCAGGCTTTTAAAAACCAGGTAGTTAAAGGAGACACCACGCTGGGACTGAAACAGTTTTATGTTCAGGGACTGTCAGGTGTACAAGCGGTTATTAAATTCCCACACATCAGAGATTTAAATAAGCTGGGGAAAGTAGGTATCAACGAAGCCAAACTCATCTTGCCCGGCGCTGAAAAGGCACCCTTTCTCGGTGCTCCGGGTGAATTGTCTCTTATCAGGATACTGAATGACTCCACCTATGCTATTTTACCCGATGAAGGCGAAGGAGCCAATTATTTTGGGGGAAAATATAACGCGGCAGATAATTCGTATTCATTCCGGATTACCCATTATATCGAATCGTTGATAAAAGATTCTACTAAAGTTGATAACGGGTTGGTACTCTTTGTAAAAGGCGGGGCTATTACTCCTCAACGTTTTATTTTTAACGGTCCGCAATTTACAGGTGATTCGACAAGGCGTGCCAGATTGGATATTTTTTACACCATCGTAAAATAATATTCTTTACTTTTGTTTTTTGTTCAGAAACCAGAGACTAAATTTCAAATTCTAAAACCCGGTTGTCATGTGTGGAATTGTTGCTTATCTCGGTCCTAAAAACGCCTATCCCATTCTGATAAAAGGTCTTCACAGGCTTGAATATCGCGGATATGACAGTGCAGGGATTGCCCTGCTTAACGAAAAGCTCTCCGTTTTTAAAACCAAAGGAAAAGTTTCGGAACTGGAAAAATTTATTTCCGGGAAAAGTTTAGACGGTCACGCCGGAATAGCCCATACTCGCTGGGCCACCCATGGGGAGCCTAACACAATCAATGCCCACCCCCATTTCTCACAGAATAAAAAACTGGCGGTTATCCATAATGGCATTATTGAAAACTATGCCTCCCTGAAAGAAGCCCTCATTGGACGAGGTTATCATTTTAATTCGGATACGGATACCGAGGTGCTTATCAACCTGATAGAAGATATTCAAATCAACGAAAAAGTTGAGCTGGAGGAAGCGGTACGTATTGCTCTGAATCAGGTTACCGGTGCTTATGCCATTGTCATTCTTTCGGAAGATGATCCCGATACCCTGATTGTTGCCCGTAAAGGAAGCCCTATGGTTATCGGCGTGGGAGAAGATGAATTTTTTGTGGCTTCCGATGCTACTCCGTTTGTAGAATACACCAAACAGGTGATCTACATGGAAGAAGAAAATGTAGCGGTTCTGCGCAGAGGAAACGAGGTCGATTTAAAGACCATCAAAAACCAGAAAAAAACACCCTATATTGAGGCTCTTGAAATGGATCTTTGTCAACTGGAAAAAGAAGGCTACAACCATTTTATGTTAAAAGAGATTTTTGAGCAACCCCGTTCTATTAAAGACAGTATGCGAGGACGGTTACACGCCGACAAAGGTATTGTTTCGCTGGGTGGCATAAAAGATTATGAGCAAAAGCTCATCAATGCCCGGCGTATCATCATCATTGCCTGCGGCACTTCGTGGCATGCCGGCCTGGTGGGTGAATATCTACTCGAAGATCTGGCGCGAATTTCTGTTGAAGTGGAATATGCTTCTGAATTTCGCTACCGCAATCCCATTATTGATGAAAATGATGTGGTGATTGCTATTTCGCAATCGGGAGAGACAGCCGACACACTGGCCGCTATCCAGCTGGCCAAAGAAAAAGGAGCCACAATTCTCGGAATCTGTAACGTTGTGGGATCTTCCATAGCCCGTTTGACTGATGCCGGATCTTATACCCATGCCGGTCCTGAAATAGGAGTAGCTTCCACCAAAGCTTTTACTGCACAGGTAACAGTACTCACTCTGCTTGCTTTGCGGTTGGCACAATTAAAAGGAACCATCCCTACTTCCCGGTGGATGCAGTTGGCACATGAACTGGAAGGAATTCCTGATAAAGTAGAAAAGGCATTGAATAATAATGGCATCATTAACCTCATTTCACAGGAATTTAAAGATGCAACAAACTTTCTTTATCTTGGCCGTGGCTATAATTTCCCCGTTGCACTGGAAGGGGCGTTGAAACTGAAAGAAATTTCCTATATCCATGCAGAAGGTTATCCTGCTGCAGAGATGAAACATGGCCCTATTGCTTTGATAGACAAGAATATGCCCGTAGTCTTTATCGCAACTTCCAATGGGATTTATGATAAGGTGGTGAGTAACATTCAAGAGGTAATAGCGAGAAACGGCCATGTCATTGCCGTCGTTACCGAAGGCGATGAAATCATTAAGAACCTTGTGGATTACGCTATTGAAATTCCTAAAACCGATGAAATTTTCACCCCGCTGCTGGCCAGTATTCCATTGCAGAAACTGGCTTATCATATTGCCATCCTGAGAGGTTGTAATGTGGATCAACCCCGAAACCTTGCTAAATCGGTAACCGTAGAGTGAGGGTTTTGGATGTGGAATATGGGATGTTCCGTACTAACTTCAGGCACTTCACACTTATAATTTCGTAGCCAACACGGCTGTCTTTTTAAATTGCATGACCTTCCCGCTTTGGTCAAAAACCCTGATGTAAAGTACATAAATACCGACAAGTGCTTTGGTACCGTCATCTTTTAGCCCGTTCCACGAAACAGCCCCATCCGTACCAACATATTCATTGTTTACCAGCCTGCGTACCAACTGCCCGGAAGCATTGAATATATTAATCGTCATGGTGTTCCCGGATGTTTCAAACTTGTATTTAATGTGCAGGATATCCTGGTATCCATCGTTGTCGGGAGAGAAAATCTCCGGGTCAATATCAATCTCACCGCTTATGGAGTCAGGGTTCACACTCGCAGATTGTGAATTACGATAGCCGGGCGTTCCGAACCCAACACTTTCCGCCGCAGAGTGCCAGTTGTTCGGATCGTTGGTTTCACCATCGACATTTACCCTCTCCAGCGCCACACCCTGGGTGTAATTCAACAAGGGGTATTGCATCTTTTCCGAATAATCAAAGGCATCTATTTTCTGTATTTGCCTGAACAACAATACACTTCCTCCGTTTTTGCTAAGAGCCGGGAACGGTACAACACGCAGAAAAGCATGGGGATTATTGGTGGCATACTGTGCTTTCACCTTTTCAGGTGCCGAAGTCAGCAGTACATAATCGCCTGGCAACAATAAGGTCTGACCAAAAGCGAGGTTATAAAAGAGTGAATCCGGCGGATTGGGTGGCGATTTTCTCACTGTCCCGAGGAGCAGCGAGGATAAATCAATGGTTTTGTGCGAACGGTTATACAGCTCTACATAATCCACACCTCCTGCGAGAGGATAAAACAATACTTCATTAATGATCACATCTCTGTTCTCTACACGTTGTGGCAAGCCAAACCGCACAGACGTATCACCTGCCATGGCCTTTCCCATACAGTTTTGGAGATTTCCGGAAACAGTTAACGTGTAGATTGTTGCCGTATCAAATGCTTCTCCAAACCACTGACTAACATGCCGGTGGTCTGCTGAAACCTCTGATTTTTCTATCTGACCTATATCAGGTGAAACAGTAAAAAAGCCGGAATTTACAAGCAGGCTAGTGTCCATTTTTTGCGTAAATGACAATTTAATTGTGTGGTCATCAGGGATTTGCAATGTACTGATCCTGGGCGGGACAATCTGCGTATCAAATACTGAATTCTGCTTTCCCGGTGTTCCGCCCACATTGTTTTCCGCAGCTTTCCAGTTAGCGCCTCCCGAGCAGCTGTCATCCGGATTTATCTGTTCCAGCGACCATCCGCCTTCTGCTTTGGCATTATCGCCATACCAGCTTTTATCATACTGCACCGACGAAATAAGTTCTCCTTTTCTATCAAAAAGCTTCAGGTTCTCACCACCGTTTGTCAGGCTGAAGCTATTGAATCCATACGTTTTCCCGTAAGGAGAGAATGCCTCCTGAGCATCCTTTTTACAAAGAATCAGATAGCCACCGGAAGCAAGGACAACTTTCCCAAAAGTCTTTTTCGATTTCCCAAGCATCAGCTGCCAACCGCTCAGATTGATATCCACAGCAGTACGGTTAAACAGTTCCAGATATTCAAATTCAGGGAGCCCCACGGAAGGCGTCGGGTCAGCCATGATCTCATTAATAATCACATCATTGGACTGTGGCTTTACGTAAACAAAAGAGAACGTTTGTCCGGTCATACGGTTTCCTGCACGGTCTGTTATTCCGGAAACAGTAATTTTATAAGCCTGGTTTCTTCTTAAATGACCGGAAAAAGTCAGGGTAACTGCTTTTTTTCCGGGAGAAAGGACTATATCTGAAAGTTTTCCGGCATCTGGCGAAAGCAGGTAATCTGCTGTCTGCATCGCTGAAAGACGGTCTAAGCTTTCGCTAAAAAAGAGTAATAACGTGCTGTCGGAAGCCACAAAAACACTGTCCAACACGGGCGGTAACGTATCCACTTGCGGCGTGCCGGCATAAATATCATCAAAAAAGACCTTTTTGGCGTTGCTTCGGGTATATTGACAATAAAGTCCAAAATAAGAAGAGACAGCATAACGGTTGTCACGTCCTTCGGCTTCTTTACGAAAATCATCTCCGCCTGCAGGGTCAGCAAAGAGTTGCCAGTTTCCCAGTGAATCACGTAGAACCTTTATTCTGATGGCAAAAGCTTTGGAGACCAGCCCATCGGCTCCACGGCAAATGGGCACCGTGGTGTCTGCTGATTTTCTGAACAGCCCGATGGCATCGTTGCTTCCGGCCTCACCGAGCTGCAGGTAATAACCTTTTGAAACATGCGTAATATCCGGACTGTCGGCAGCAAGGAAAATGCGGATGAAATTTCTAGAAGAAGGACTAAAAGCAGCCTTCACCCAAATTTGCCATTCGGTTTGGGGCAGCATTTGAAAAGGTGTTGTGAGCCAGGCTTTACCCGACACACTGTCATTCAGTTGCAACTGTTTTGCTGAGTTCACAACAAACCGATCCCGGGTACCGGACCATACCGGATTTTGGGTGAAATTCCCATCATCAAAATGTTCGGAAAGCTGGGAAAAAGCAACGAGAGGAAGCAGAATAAGAAGAAGTAAAAAAGGTTTCATTATTTTGGTAATTTTGCAGCGTTTTCTATTGAGCATATAAAAGTACAAAAAATAATGAAAGTTGCAGTAATCGGTGCTACCGGAGTTGTGGGCAGAAAGATGATTAAGGTTTTGGAAGAACATAACTTCCC
>VAPK010447335.1_pt1 | contig 10130 bp, 7 predicted proteins | sample 3395031 | NCBI WGS metagenome assembly VAPK01 (sample SAMN08290443, study PRJNA428436) | hydrothermal vent metagenome | isolation source: Deep-sea hydrothermal vent chimney 1 | place: Pacific Ocean: Juan De Fuca Ridge
CTGGTTGTAAAATTCATCATCACTATTTTCATCATGATGGTATGCACCGATGGTTAGAGCATTAATGGATTCAGCAGGTGACATTAAGCGTCTTAAATGTGTTGTATCTGAAATACACCCCAAGATTAATGCTTCTTTATCTTCACTTGAAAGCTTATTGAATTCTTTATTTGTAATGCCAAGCTCAAGATCGAAAATATGATTACCTGCGCTTATCACAAATAAAACTTGATACTTAACCGAAAGATAGTCTATTAACTTAGCCCAAGGACTCATTTGATATTCAAAAAGACGACTAGGATCTGCAATCGAAAGGTTAATCACTTTTATTGTCGGTGCAAGAGCCTCTGCACCATTTTCAGGCTCATATAGTCTTCTTACTGCACGATGTACCAAATCAATAGGTAAAATCCCTTCTGGTATTCGCTCCCTTGTATTGCCTGATAAAGTATTTTCAGGTTTTAAAATTGGACGACAATATAATTTTCTCGGTATAACTGGCCCTTCGGACTGCATATCACCTCTAATAATCAAAGATGCCATGCTTGTTCCATGTTTTTGATCTTCAGGTTTATAATCCGATGACCAACCATCAGGATCATCAATACTAATGTAATTTTTAATCCATGCATGATGCTCTAAAGGTAGCCCATCAATTAATGCAACAACAGGACTTTCAATTATCTCAACAACATCGTTATTATCACTTTCATCATCGTATTCTTGTTCATCTTCAGATTGAAACACTGGCGTCATACATTGACCCGATGGTCTAAAAAACATGATTTCATCGCAACGCATTAATTCAATTTCTGTTTTATTTTCACTGAGCAATTGACTAATTGAACTGACTGGAATATTTGCGAGAACAGCATGATAACGTATCTCATCTATCTGACACGTCGTTAATATTTTTCCATTTATTTTAGTAATTAGCTGACTTATTCTGCTTTCTTTAGATGTTCTTACATTGCTATCACTGTTATACCAAATCTCTATCTCTACTGGAATGATATCTTGCCCTCCAGCAACTCTATCCTCCCAGTCTTCTATTATCCCAGTATTATATAGCCTATCATTCGTATCCCAGTATCGAATAACTTTTAAATGATCAAACAAATGCCTTAATGGCGTAAACCCTCTAGGAAATACATAATTTTCTTGCTGTTTATATTTATTCCAAAATTGTAATATTTTATGAAGGGCTGTCTGATTAGACATTGTTAAATAAACATAGCTTTTCTGATCTTTATCTTCCCTTTGTCCGTCATCATCTAGCGGGTAAAAATCATCATCAGGCTCAAGAGAACCACCAAATATTTCTTGTACAAAGTCAAGCCCTTCTATTTTAGAAACAGCTTTGTAAAAATTATTTACAGAACCAATCGTTTCAAATACTAATATCCTTTCAGGAGCGAAGCCCATCGGATCATCACTCAAAATACCATTTTTGAAATTGGTTTCTAATAACTTGAAAGTGGAGTCCAACCTCGCTTTCTGCCGAGCATGAGTTGGCAAATGTTGTTTACCAGGAAATGCTGACTTACTTGGTGGTCGAGGTTGAACTTTAGGATTTGGGAATATAAGAATCGGTTTCAAATTTAACGAGCCTCCATTCTCATAAATCTTATTTTAATTTATTTTTTACTATATTTTTTATATTATTATTTGGAATACTAAGTACATAACGCCTTTGAACATCTAGAGCAAAGTCCTCAATTTCACTATAACTCTTACCATATAGCTTTTCTGAAATTGTTTTATTGCTTACACCAAAGTCATGATCAATTTTTTCCTGAAACATATCCAACCATTTCATAATCATTATTTTTGTTGGTTTACGTAATTCTAATTTTGTCTGAAAACGTCGCCATGCAGCTTTATCCAACATATCTTCATGATTCGTTGCAGCTATAACAGTCACATGACTAGGAAGCATATCTATTTGTAGTAATAAAGAGTTTACGACTCGTTTCATTTCACCGATGTCGTTTTTATCACCGCGTTCTTTACTCAGAGCATCAAATTCATCAAAGAAAAGTACACAACGTTGAGATTTAACTTGTTCAAAAAGACGATCTAACTGCTTGGCAGTTTCACCAAGATAACTTCCAATAATTCCTTCGTATTTTACAACAAATAAAGGAATCATTAGTTCGTGAGCTAAAGCTTCAGCTAAAGTCGTTTTTCCATTCCCTGGTGGGCCAGAGAATAATAGTCGATGTCGAGGCTCAAGATTGTACGAACGTAATATATCTCTACGATGGTGTTCTTCAATGATTTCTTTACATTCATTGTAAACTTTTTGAGATAAAATAAGGTCGTCCAAACTTTTAGTCGGCTTTACGACATAATACGCATCCTGAAGTTTCGGATCGGAAGGTTTAGAAAATCCAGCAGCTGAAATCGATGGTTTTAACAATTCAGTTAATCTTTCAGCAAATGCAAAATGCTTTTTAGAGTGTTCCTCAGCAGCTATTGCCTCAACTGTTTTACGGAACAAAGGCTCATCACCTTCAATTCCTGTTTTAACTAAGTTCAATATTAAGTCAGCTCTAGCCATGGGAATCCCTGTGTTTACAACTCTAATTATCGGCAATCATTCAAATAATTGATAGTAAAATTAATCATATCAGACATGCATATTATGCACAATACGAATAATTATGGTATATTCCTAGAACTTAATTAGTGAGAAGAATATATAAATGCTACCAGAATCATCAAAAATCGTACGAACTGCAAGGAAGTTAATGGCGTTAAATCAGGAGGATTTTGCTGATCGTATCGGAAAAACTCAAAGTGTACTTTCAAGATATGAAAATGGAAAAGTAAAACCACCGTCTGAAATTGTTATGCACTGCATGCATATTTTAAATGAAGATTCTTTTTCGGCTGATATTGAACAAATAATAAGCAAAGTACGATCTTTAGATGGTGAGCAGCATGCCAAGGTAAGGGAAGCAATAAGTCTAATACTCGATAAATGCATATATAACAGCTTACAATGATCTTAAATTTTATCCCCTAAAGTGGCTGTGCTTAGCTTATCTGTCCATTCTGGCTGGATGCGTTGCCGTATGAATCTCCATCAACTTCTTAATCGAAACCTGAGTGTAAATCTGTGTTGATGACAGACTTGCATGACCTAATATCTCTTGGATATAACGAATATCAGCGCCATTATCTAGCATGTGTGTATAGTCATCGCATTTAGAAATAGATGACAAGTACCAAGCTTATCAATCCCTACGGCTTTCTTATATTTATTAATTAAATCCCCATACGATGTTTTGCAAAGGGTTTTAATTTTTTAGCAAGAAAGATATAACCTCATCTTCGCCTTTAACTAAATGCTGTCGAACATCTTCCATGTATAGTTAAGTTAAAATTATTTACTAATCACTTAAACATACTTTCTTTTTAATTTCTGAAACTTCTGCTTTCAACTCTTTTACTGACTCAGTTAATTCTTTCAATACATTAACTAATTCATTTTCATCCAATCCGACCATTTTCTTAACTAACTCATCAGAAACCCACTTATTCTCATCTAAAGATAACCAAGAATCTGACTTATTTGGAATAATTACATTAGTTTTGCAGCATTCAAGACCATCATATTTATCTAGAAATTCTTCACTTCTCTTAAGAATAGCGTTTTTAAATTGTTGCCTTGTTTTGTTGTCGCCATGATTAATTATGATGTTTGGTATTGTAAATGCAGAGTTATAATCTGTTTCTTCTGTAAATAAATAGTTCAATAAGCTAGCCTGATCTGCATGGCCTGAATAACCTGAAATAGATTTGATTTCTGCTTTAAATTGAGAGCACTTCATTATTATTTCATCGTAAGGAACAGGTTCTTTATTTTTTACCCTATTCGCTTTTTCCTTATAACTTTCTTTACGTCTAACATTTAAAGAAAACTCTTTATTTACCTTTTCTTGAGAACTTAATGTTGGTATTTCTTGTATGATACTGCCAGTTGTATTAGGTGACTGATAACCAGTAAGTAAAATTGTATTATTTTTCCCACTTAATAGGCGGTTTAAATGCTCGTGAACCAAGCCCGTATTACACATGCCTGGAGATGAAATAATAATGGATGGTTTTTTGGAGTAAGGTTTATCTTTAAATTTAGCTCTATAAATTGAATGCACCCCGATATTAGTAAATTCTTTTTGGAAAAGTTTTTTAATTGTTTCATCTGCATAGTTATCGTCATCTACAGACAACCATTTTTTTATATTACCATTAATGTATAATTTTTTATTTTCGCCATTCTTTTTATAGGATGACATTAATTCATCACCATATATGTTAGATATATTATGAGCTAGAGCCGAATCGAAAAACACTTTCACTGGAGATTCTTTAATATCAACAGAACACTCAGAAAACTTATCTTTTCTTTTATCCCATTCACCCTCATCAAAAATAAAATAACTTGAATTAGGTAAAAGATCATTATTCTCTAAGTAAGACTGTATATTTTCAAGTTCCACATCAGAACCAATATCACACTTACGAATAGCAAAAGTAAAAATAGATACTACTTTTATTGATTCAAAATCAATCTGTGGGAACTCATTCTTTAATATTTCATACATTTCATACTTATCATTCCTAAAATGAAAACATGGTAAATAGCAATCCTTAATAGCATGCTTGAAATCCATTGGAAAACTTTCATCCGACATAAATTTGTCAATTTTTTTTGATGGTATTGATACAGAAGAATCAATTATGTTGTTGGTTTTCAATAGATCAATAATCGGTATTTTATATATACCTTTTTTAAGTCTCCCTTTCCATTTAATATTCAATATATAAAACAAATCAAATAAAATTTCTTGAGTTCTATGCATACTAAATGTAGGAATCAATAAGTCACCTTGTTTTTTATGTAAAGTATTAACTATTTGATTTTCTAGCATTTCAATTCTGTTATTGAAATTACTCTCATTTATATCGCGATTCCTAGCACCATAGGTAGACTCACAAAAAATATAATCAAAACTTTTATGTGGAGATTGTCGTCCTTTTAAAAGCGGTTGATATGCGTTGCTTTTTACGTTATTTCCGATATCGCCTGTAAATAATATTGACATTGCCTTTTCTTCAAACCAGCTAAGACCTATAGAAACAGCACCCAATATATGAGCTGAATGAAAAAAATTAAATTTAATATTTTTATCTAGAGGCATAAAACTCCCCCATTTAAAGTTTTCAAACTCATCTACATGTTCAAAATTAACTAAGTTGACGTCACGCATTGTATAAGGTGCATCTATATGACATGAATTCCTCATTATTTCCTTAGCTAATCTAGCTGTTGCCTTAGTACAATATACTAGACCACTAAAACCATCTTTATACAACTTAGGTATAAGACCACAATGATCAAGATGAGCATGTGTAAGCAGAACAAAATCTAGATCACTAGGTTCAAAAGGAAATTTTTTATTATTTTCTTGTTCCGAGTAAACTTCACCCTGAATCATTCCGCAATCCACAAGAAACTCTGTCTTTTTATGTTTTAGCCATGTGCATGAGCCAGTTACTCTCTCAATAGCCCCTAAGAATTTTACCTTCATAAATTACCTGTTATTATCTTTACAAAATTAGTAAATGAAATTAATTAATGGTGATAGATATAATATTTTCTTATATAAATAATTGGTATCTATCACTTATTTATTCGACCCAACGATATTTTTTAGCCGATTTTTCAAGTGATCTGCCCCCTTGATTTATCGAGAGTAATGCAGGGGCAATTGCCGAGAAAAAGGGATTATTCGGCCTATCGGCCTCACCCTTCGGGCTGCCTATGCTTCGCTTCGGCATTCATGGGTGATCTACACCCATATCGAACCAGCTTAATTTATTTCTCGGGTTCGAATGCTCAATGAAGAAGAAAGGTAAAAATCAGAGGTTTTCTTCTTTTATTAAATATGGCGGAGAAGGAGGGATTGTAGGGCACTTCCTGTGCCCTATCCTTCGGATTCGCTACGCTCACGAATTGTGCTCCCGGCACAATTTCGAACCACTTTTATTTTATTATCTCGGGTTCGAATGTTCTTTAAACTAAAGAAGTTATTAACAATAAACTTGCTTCATTTTTCAATTATGGCGGAGAAGGAGGGATTCGAACCCTCGATAGGGATAAACCTATACACACTTTCCAGGCGTGCGCCTTCAGCCACTCGGCCACTTCTCCAAAATTTTTCTACAACTCAAACCGTTGCCCTATCGGGCAATACACACTTGTCGCTTCCGGCGTCCTCGGCAATTGCTCGGTCTTCGTTCCTGACGCGACTCTACCGACTCCATCCATGGAGTCGTCCTGCGTTGCTCTACCTTCACCCTTCCATGGGCTCGTGCCTCACGCGACACTCGCACACTGACCACCACGGATGGTGGAAATGCAATAGGATTGTCTGGAACAATCCTTGCCTGTGCAGCGTCCAGGCGTGCGCCTTCAGCCGCTCGGCCATTGTGCATGGATGCACAGGTGTCGCATAGCACACGGAAGTGCGAGAGCGGCCACTTATCCAAAACCTCAAAATACAAATCAGGCTAATTTTGAGGACGCGCAAGGTTAAACCAGATGTGCATCTTTAGCAATTCATACTATTAACCTGTAAATAAAAAGGTTAATAATGTATAAAAATTAATCAAGCGAGTTCTTTATGTGATGTACATCACATATAAGGATGTTATAATATTCTCGCTTTATTGGTCGAGTCGTTCACCCCAAACGCATAAATATTGACCACACTAAAATTATTACTTCAGTTTTCAAATTTCTAACCGCTAATTATTATAGAAGTACAGCAGGAATAATCATGCGTAAATTTTTACCCTACATAGCCGGTCTATCCCTCATTTTGATTGTGCTGAATGCCTGTGCACCACAAAAGCCGGCTTTACAACATGTTCGTGATACGGGTGTATTACATGTGTTGACGCGAAATGCTGCTACCACCTATTTTACTGGTCCTAATGGTCCCGAAGGTTTGGAATATAGTTTAGTTAAAGCATTTGCAGACTATCTGGGTGTTTCTCTGAAAATGAGCACCGAAGATAATTTAAAAAACATGCTCAATAAAATTGAGGATAATGAATTTGATTTTGCCGCAGCTGGGTTAACAGTTACCACAGAACGAGAAAAAACATTACGTTTTTCAACAAGTTATCAATCAATCACACAACAATTGGTTTATCACCGTAGTATCCCCCGCCCCAAAACTATGGATGATGCTGTTGAAGGTATGATGGAAGTCATGGCTAACAGTAGCCACGTTGAGAAACTTAAAGAATTATCGAAAAAATATCCTCGACTTAGCTGGGATGAAAATAAAGATGCCGGTAGTACAGAGCTACTCACCCTGGTTGAAGAAAGATTAATCGATTTTACCATTGCAGATTCAAATGAGATTTTACTCACGCGTCGTTTTCACCCTCACCTGCGTGTCGCATTTAATATCTCAAAACCACAAAAACTGGCCTGGGCTTTTTCAAAAAATGGCGACAACTCACTCTATGAAGAAGCCAATAAATTCCTTAAAAGTTATAAAGAATCAGGGCAACTTGCACAACTGATAAAACGTCACTACAACCATGCGCGTAACTACAATTACGCGGGTACCCCAACCTACATTGGTCATGTTCGTTACCGCTTACCTCGCTATCAGGAAATATTTGAACGTGAAGGTGAAACGAATGATCTGGACTGGCAGTTACTCGCCGCTGTTGCCTACCAGGAATCACACTGGAATCCTCGTGCCATTTCACCCACCGGTGTAAGAGGAATCATGATGTTGACTAATGCTACAGCTAAAGATTTAGGGATTAGCGACCGCACCATTCCAGAACAAAGCATCAAAGGTGGAGCACAATATATTCGTGAACTCTCTGAAAAATTCTCCGCCGAGCTAGATGATAAAGATCGACTCTGGTTTACCCTTGCGGCTTATAACGTTGGTTTCGGTCATGTACAGGATGCACGTTTAATTACCAAACGTCGTGGTGGTAATCCTAATAAATGGGTTGATGTAAAAGAAAGCTTACCGCTACTACGCCGTAAACGCTGGTATAAAAAAACACGTTATGGTTATGCACGTGGTAATGAACCCGTTAAATATGTTGAAAATATTCGAAGTTATTATGATATTTTACAGTGGCATCTTGCTAAAGAAAACCAGCAAACAGAAAAAGTGGCTTACGTTTCACCTGCATTGTAATAAAAATATTGAACCACCAAGACACGAAGAAATACAGAAAAAACCACGGGGCGGGGAACAGGGAGAACAATTAATTATTTTTTTATTCCCATGCACCACATGGAGAAATCTTTTATTTTTCTTTGTGTCCTTGCTGGCTATATCTTTTATTTATTAAACATCTCTTCTTCCATCGACAAGAAAACCTGGTAAGCATTACGTCGATTAGCCGCCTCAAATGCAGGTAGTTTTTCAAACTCACTCCAGTCCGTTTTATCATACGTTTCCGCAAAGTCATCCATATTTTGTACAGCTTCAGACATAACCGTTCGCATCTTTTCCAGATAATTTCGCGTTGCACTAATTGCCTGATTTGGATTTTTCGCGGCAGGTCCATGACCAGGAATGAGTGCCGCAATTTTACCTACTTCCATTTTAATTAATGTCTCTAACCATTTTTTAGTGTTTGCATCGCCTAAATAAGGAACACGCCCTTCAAATATAATATCCCCGGAAAATAAAATACGTTCAGGTTCTACATACAAAGTTAAGTCACCATCAGAATGTGCGGCACCCAGTACATCAAGTGTAAAACTCATCCCACCATGTTCAAACTTCATTGTTTTATCAATAATCACATCAGGTACTACTAATTGAGTTGTCTCATTGACCCAGGGTTCTAATGAAAAACGTCGTTCTTCTATACGCTCCTCGGCTGTTGCTGAGCTTAAATATTCCATCGCCCCTTTTGGTGCAATAATTTGAGCACCTTGCTCTTTAAATACCTGCAAACCATAAATATGATCCGCATGATAATGACTGACGATCAGTTTAAGAATAGGTTTATCTGTGACACTGCGAATTTTTGTTAACAATAGATTTGCTAAAGAAGGTGTACCTAACGCATCAAAAACAACCACGCCATCATCAGTAACAATAAATCCGGCATTGGAAATAAAACCTTCATTATCTGTGGCGACACCAGCCTTGCCCTGCACATAATAAACGTGTTCCGAGACTTGCTTTAACTCCATTTCAACATCAGTGGCAGGATAAATAGTTTTAGTGGATTGATTACATCCAGCTAAAAAACCGGAAATAGCTATAATAAAAATAAATGCTAATCGCATTAACTGCCTCGCTTTTTTTCTTTACGTTTTTGTCTAAAAAATTCTGTCAATATCTGACCACACTCTGCAGCTAAAATTCCATTTTCAACCTCAACTTTATGATTCAGGCAGTCTGTTCCTAAAATAGTAAAAGCACTCCCTGCCGCCCCTGCTTTAGGATCTAAAGCACCATAGACCACACGTTTAACACGTGAATGTATAATTGCACCCGAGCACATAATACAAGGTTCCAGAGTGACATAGAGTGTCGTATCCAGTAATCGATAGTTACGTATTTTTTTTGCTGCAGAACGCAGTGCCATGATCTCGGCATGAGCGGTTGGATCATTATCAATAATCGGACGATTCCAGCCTTCTCCAATCACCTGTTCTTCATACACTACAACCGCACCAACAGGCACTTCACCTTCAGACTCGGCACGTTGAGCAAGTTCCAGAGCATGTTGCATCCAGAAAATATCCAAAGATTCCTGTTCAACCTTATCAATCATTAGTCTACTTACCAAGTTCAAAAGAATTCACCACAGAGACGCAGAGAACGCAAAGAAAACATAAAAAATAATAAACAATGGGGAACACTGAGTGCACGAAAAAAAGATGTAATAATTACTAACCTAGTATGGCTCCGTGTTTCCCCGTGGTTAAATTTTTGACCTTCTTTGCGTTCTTTGCACTTAATGAACCGCTGCGCGTTTCGTTCAGTATTACCCTAACCTGCTCCGCACGTTCTGGCATCACTTAATGAACCGCTGCGCGTTTCGTTCAGTATTAC
>VAPK010190693.1_pt1 | contig 10129 bp, 7 predicted proteins | sample 3395031 | NCBI WGS metagenome assembly VAPK01 (sample SAMN08290443, study PRJNA428436) | hydrothermal vent metagenome | isolation source: Deep-sea hydrothermal vent chimney 1 | place: Pacific Ocean: Juan De Fuca Ridge
TTAACCGAAGATATCACGGAGAAGCATTGTTCAACCGGCTTTTGGTGGCATGCGTAAGTTATAAAAATGAGTTTGGGTACAAATACGGATAATCATATAAATTAAACCCATGTTAATTAGAGTCTGTCCATAAAGTAGGTGTTTGATTCAGAAGGTTCGAATTCGAGGCTTGCGAAGTCAGACAATAAAGGAGTTTACTCTTGTAAATGACTGTTTTTCTGACAAGCGTAACGAAGAAGTCGGACTTTATGGACAAACACTAATTAAAAAAACGAGTACCATAAAAGATATAAATAAAATGAAAATACAATATTGTTCGGATTTACATTTGGAGCTCTCAGCAAATTATTCTTTTCTAAAAAGAAAACCAATAAAGCCTTTGGGCGATATTTTAATTTTAGCAGGGGATATAATCTATTTAGAGGAGCGTTTTTTTATACATAATTTCTTTGATTATTGCTCAGCAAATTTTGATGCAACTTATATGATTTGTGGAAATCATGAATTTTATAATGGAAGTGATGTCTCTTTATATCAAAAACCAATTTGCAATAACATAAGAAAAAATGTGTTTATAGTTAACAATATTCAAATCCCTATTAAAGATGTAAATTTTGTTTTCTCAACACTTTGGTCTAAGATTGACTATAAAAATAGTTGGGAAATAAAAAATCGACTTAATGATTTTTATAAAATAAAGTATCAAAACGAAATTTTAAGCATTGATAAATACAATGAATTGTTTAAAAATTCTTATGGTTTTATAAACAAAGCGATACGAAACAATAAGTTCAAAAAAACGGTTGTCGTTACCCATCATGCACCATCGATTTTATGCATTGCCCAAGAGCATAAAAACAGTTCTTTAAACGATGCTTTTGTGGTTGACCTTTCAAAATTCATTTACAATAATAATATTGACTACTGGATTTATGGGCATACGCATAGAAATGTAGCTGAAGTTGAAATTAATGGCACTAAAATAGTCACAAATCAGTTAGGATATGTTCAGATGGATGAGCAAAGCGGTTTTAAGAATAATGCTGTTATTGAACTAAAATAAACTTCTTATAGGCAGAGTTTATTTTACCGCCTCAAAAATTGATATCCCCCAAAAGTATTTCAGCTTTTCGGGATTTTATTTCTATTTGTGTCATTTTTTTATTCCAATTCAACCCAATTTATCTTTTAACGCTTCCCCCGTATATGAATTCTCAACTTTTATCAACTCTTCGGGTGTACCTTCAAAAATTATTTCTCCCCCGGTTGTTCCACCTTCCGGACCGAGATCGATAATCCAGTCTGCTGATTTAATAATTTCTATATTGTGTTCAATAATAATTATTGAATGGCCACGCGAAATTAATGCGTTAAACGAATCGAGCAGCTTTTTTATGTCGTGAAAATGGAGACCGGTTGTGGGTTCATCAAAAATGAACAGGGTGGGCGAGTCTTTTTCTTTGGCTAAAAACGAAGCCAGTTTTACCCGCTGGCTTTCACCGCCTGAAAGTGTGCTGGAAGACTGTCCCATTTTTATATAACCCAAACCAACGTCTTGCAGAGGTTTCAATCGTTTGGTAATTTTTTTTTCAGTTGACGATTTCCCGACAGAAAACAGTTCAATTGCTTCATTAACGGTCAGGTTTAAAATATTGTCAATATTTTTTCCCCGGTAACGAACATCCAGGATATCTTCCTTAAAACGTTTGCCGCCACAGCTTTCACAGAGTAGGAAAACGTCGGCCAGAAATTGCATTTCTACTTTTATTGTACCTTCTCCCTGGCACTCGTCGCAACGGCCACCATCAACGTTAAACGAAAAATGCGAGGGTTTCAATCTAAGGATTTTTGAAGCTTGTTGGTCTGCATATAACTTTCTTATTTCATCGTACGCTTTTAAATAGGTAACCGGGTTGGAACGTGACGATTTTCCGATTGGATTTTGGTCGATAAATTCAAGGGCACGTAGTAAGTTGTAGTCGCCCAAAACCGCATCGTGTTCACCTGTCCGCTCGCCGTAACCTCCCAGTATTTTTGTAATTGCCGGCGTAAGTATTTTTGAAACCAGCGATGATTTACCCGAACCACTAACACCGGTTACAACGGTCATGGTATTCAGCGGAAATTTTACATTTATATTTTTCAGGTTATTTTCGCGTGCACCAATAATTTCAATAAAATTCGTCCATTTCCTACGTAGTTTTGGAACCTCTATTTTTTCTATTCCGGCAAGGTATTTTGTGGTGAGGCTTTCAGGGCTTTTATACAATTCTGTATGGTTTCCGTGAAATACAACTTCACCGCCATGTTGACCTGCAAACGGACCGATATCGATAATTTCATCGGCAGCACGAATTATCTCTTCATCGTGTTCAACAACAACAACAGTGTTCCCTATTTTCTGTAAACGGCGCAAAACTTTAATCAATCGCACGGTGTCGTAGGAGTGTAGCCCAATACTTGGTTCATCAAGAATATAAAGCGAGCCTACCAAGCTGCTGCCCAGCGAAGTTGCCAAATTTATGCGTTGCGATTCGCCGCCCGAAAGTGTTGAGGAAAGTCGGTTTAGGGTTAAATAGCCCAAGCCAACATCGCATAAAAAATCTAATCTGCTGCTAATTTCAATAAGAATTCGTTTGGCAATTGCAGTATCGTGGCTATTTAATTTAAGTTGGGCGAAAAAAATATTTAGTTCCGAAACGGGCATTAGAACCAATTCTTGCAACGATTTGTTGGCAACTTTTACGTAGCCGGCTTCTTTTTTTAACCGGCTGCCCTTACATTCCGGGCAAATTGTTTTTCCCCGGTAACGCGAAAGCATTACACGGTATTGAATTTTGTAACTGTTCTTTTCGAGATATTTAAAAAAGCTGTTTAACCCTTTAAAATATTTGTTACCTGTCCAAAGTAAAAATTTTTGTGTTGGTGCTAATTCATAAAAAGGTTTGTGAATGGGGAAATCATATTTCTCGGCTGAATAAATCAATTGGTTTTTCCATTCGCTCATTTTGTCGCCCTTCCAGCAGGCCACCGCATCCTGATAAATGGAAAGCGATTTGTTTGGAATAACCAGGTCTTCATCAATCCCGATTACTTTCCCGTAACCCTCGCAAGTTGGGCAAGCACCAACCGGATTGTTGAAACTAAACATGTGGACAGTTGGCTCTTCGAACTCAATGCCATTGGCAGTAAATAAGTTGGAGAAAGTTTGCGAGACGGTTTCGTTCTGATTAAAAACTTTTACCCGGCACTCGCCATGTCCTTCAAAAAAAGCGGTTTGTACCGAGTCGGCAATCCTGCTTTGCGTGTCTTCGTCATTTTGAACTGAAATCCGGTCGATAATTAAATAGCAATTGCTTTTAATAAAATCCTTCGGTTTATCTTTTAACAGTTCATCAATGCGTATAATTTCATCATCCGTTTCTAACCTCGTAAATCCTTGCTGCATCAATAATTCAGCCTCTTTTAAAATTGTCCGGCCATTTTTAGGATGAAGTGGCGATGTAATAATTAGCCGTGTTCCTTCATCAAAAGCAAGAACATAATCAACCACATCGGTAACACTGTTCCGGGTAACTACTTTCCCCGAAATGGGTGAAATAGTTTTTCCTATTCGGGCGTAAAGCAGTTTTAAATAATCATATATCTCGGTTGAAGTTCCTACCGTAGAACGTGGGTTTCGGGTATTCACTTTTTGTTCGATGGCAATTGCCGGGGGTATTCCTTTAATAAAATCGACTTCAGGTTTATTAATCCGTCCTAAAAACTGCCTGGCATACGATGAAAGACTTTCAACATACCTTCGCTGTCCTTCGGCAAAAAGGGTGTCAAATGCCAACGAGGACTTTCCTGAACCTGAAACTCCGGTAACAACAATAAATTTATTTAAAGGAATTTTAAGGCTTACATTTTTCAAATTATGTACCCTTGCATTTTTGATTTCGATGTATTTGGCCCTGTTTCTATTTGGCATAATTATAATAGGAATCTAATATTTTGTTAAAAAAATTTGTATTTTCCAGTAAAATGTATCATTTTTACAACTTACAAAATTAACAAATTGTTTTACTTCACTAAAAAATACGCCTATAGATAAACTATACTTTTTGTTTACAATTAAATAGAAGGTAATGTTCAAAACAAATGCATTGAACGATAATGAGCTCGTTCAACAGTTTATCTCAGGTGATCAAAATTCATTGGAAATTTTAATTCATCGCCACAAGAGTAGGGTGTTCTCGTACATTTTACTTATTGTGAAAAATCAGGAATTGGCAGAAGATATTTTTCAGGAAACTTTTATAAAAGTAATTCGCTCGTTAAAACGGGGGAAATACACCGAAAACGGTAAATTTGTTTCCTGGGTATTAAGGATTTCGCATAACCTGATAATCGACCATTTCAGAAAAGAAAAGTTGAAGGGGACAATCTCTAACGACAGTTCGAGTGTGGATATTTTTAATTCACAAAGGTTCTCTGAAGACACTGTCGAGGATCAAATGGTGAACGACCAGATTTTAAATGAAGTGAAAGAACTTATTTGTGAATTACCGGAAGATCAACAAAAGGTAATTTACATGCGCCACTACATGAATCTTAGTTTTAAGGAGATTGCAGAGCAAACCGATGTTAGCATTAATACTGCGCTGGGGCGAATGCGATATGCTTTAATTAATCTTAGAAAAATAATAGAACAAAAAAAATTAACCCTTACAAAAATTTAATTCTTGTTAACACAATAAATGGATAGGGTTGGCGTTTTAAATTAAAATGAAAAGTTTTAATTTGCCTATGAAAAAACACTCTACCTTAATTTATTTAGTTAATAGTTTTCGCGCTGAATCAACTCAAAATAATGTTGATGATGCTTTTGAAAATTCCTTAACGGCGACGAAGTTTGAACCATCAGGATATTCGATAAAAAATATTCTTGATTTTGCCCGGTCCTACGAGGTTTTAATTACCGAAAGTACGGGGCATGTAGAAATGATTTTAAATTAATTGAAAGGCACTTTAAACGGTGCCTTTTTTTAGTGTGTTATTATTTTTTTCTTACTGCTTATTTCGGATCACTTCATATTCTTGTGGGGATTGTTTTTAAAGCTTAAATATTTGCTTAACTAAACAGGGAAATGAAAAATACAGTAGAATTAAAAACGAATTAGTGGTCAGCAATTACGCTTGCCAGTTCTTGTCCTGAAATAGCCGGTAAGCGGCACACCAGAATATTTACATATTCAGGATTAGCATAAATCGCATATAATTTTGATGAAACGACCTTTCGAAGAAATTACATATTAGGGAATAATCCTATTTTGTGGGAGTTCCATCTGTTACAATTGAGGGCAATAAATTATAACAGATGAATTATTGTTCAGTGCAAAATAAAGCATCAGGCAATAGCCCTGAAAGGGCATAAGCTTGCGCCCTTTCAGGGCTATTTGTTTTCCGGGATATTCATACACAGGGTGTTGCCCTGTGTTTACGCAGAAAAGGCTTTCAGCCTTAGCTAAAAGACATTAAATTATTATTGACAAACCCGGTTATATATAAAAAAAAATGAGTTTATTCACATACATTAACATAAAACTAATTATTATGAAAACAATTCTGACTCTTGTTATTTCAATGTTTATTTTCGTTAATATATCAATTGCGCAATCATGGAATTTGGTTGGTTCTGCAGCATTTTCAGAGGGTGAAGCTTTTAGTCAGTGTATTGCACTCGATGGTGAAACTCCGTATGTTGCCTATCTGGACAGGGCAAATGGAGATAAAGCAACCGTTATGAAATTTAATGGTTCAAGTTGGGAGGTAGTTGGGGTAGTGGGTTTTTCAGAAGGCAAAGTAAACTCAGTAAACATTGCAATTAGTAGTGGAATACCCTATGTTGCTTATTCCGATGCGGCGAACGAAGATAAAGCAACTGTTATGAAATTTAATGGTTCGAACTGGGTTAATGTTGGTCAGGCAGGGTTCTCTTCAGGAAGGGCTACAGGTGTTTCTCTCGCGATGAATAAAGATATTCCATTTATTGCTTTTAAAGATAACATGCATTACAATAAAATGACAGTAATGAAACTGGACGATGGAAATTGGACAGTTCTTGGTTCTGCAGGTTTTACAGATAGTGATGTTAGTGTAATTTCTCTTGTAATTGATGACGAAATACCTTTTGTGTCATATCGCGATAGTGATACGGACTATAAAGCAAGTGTAATGAAATTTAATGAAACAAACTGGGAACAGGTTGGCACTACAGGATTTTCCGGAGGAACGCACGATGCCTATCAATGTTTAGCAGTTTATGGCGGAACTCCCTATGTCGCTTCGTCGGACAGTGATGCAAAAGCAGCAGTATATAAATTTGATGGTAATAATTGGATTTCACTTGGTTCTTCAGGCATATCACAGGGACAGGCTAATTATTTAAGTATTGATATTTCAGATACTGGGATTCTTTATTTGGCATTTAGCGATGTGGAAAATATGCGAAAATTAGTTGTTATGAAATTTGTAGATGGAAACTGGGAAAAAGTTGGCGGTGCTGCATCATTGGCTGAAGCTAGTTTCATTTATGTTGCTATTTCTAATAATGGAATCCCATTTGTTGCCTATCGCGATCATTGGAGTATGCGGCGCACCACTGTTATGAAATACAGTAATGTTACACAAATTAATGAATTAAATAGAAATTATAAGTTCAGCATTTATCCCAATCCCAGCAATGGAATATTTACAGTTGAATCAACAGATTTAAATGACCAGAATTATACAATTGAAATAACAAATCAATTGGGTCAGGTTATACTTTCGAAACAATCCTATTCCAATCAGAAAAATCAATTTGATTTATCAGAAAAAGAAAACGGGATTTACTACATCAAACTAAAAAACAACAAAATGGAATTTTTTAAAAAAGTATGTTTACTAAAATAAACAATGAAAATTGAAAGTGATAAACAACAAGCACAATTTTGTATCAACAAATTAATTTTTTTACATTTAGCACAATCAATTCACCAATAATCTTTAAATGTATGAGTACAAATACTTGTACCCAATGCAACAAGCCCGTTGAAGGTTCTGACAAATTCTGTCCCCATTGTGGTACACCTGTTCAGAAAAAAACCGATGCAACAACCCAATCTTCTGGTAAAACAACCAAAACCATTACTTCGTCGGGAAATTACAGTGGCACCATGATAAAAGGGAAAGGTTCGCGTATCCGAAAAATCATGCAGAACATTATTATTGCAGTTGTTGTAGTTGGAATAATTGCCCTTATTGTCTGGATAAAAACCGACCCCAAGGCTACCACACAACTTGGCAATATTGCTTTTGGTCTGGTGTTTATGCTGGTGTTTGCTTTTTTTATTTACCGCAGTGCCAAAAAAGGAAAAAAGGGAATACGCCGGGATGACAAGGATTTTGAGAATGATCAGAATTACGAAATTGAATTAGATATTGACGATTCGGACGACGATGATTAACTTTTAAATATTTACCATGCCATTTTGTTCAAATTGTGGGAATAAAAATCCTGTGGGTGCCCGCTTTTGCAGCAAATGCGGAAAAGAACAAGTTGCACTAAAGCCCAATTGCCCTAATTGTGGGAAAATTTTAGAAACGAATGTAAAATTCTGCCCGGATTGCGGGACATCTATTACTGCCGGGCCAATAAATAATGAAGCTAATACAGTAAAGCCGGAATGTATCAAAAAAGCTGGAAAATTTACTAAAGAGGGTCGAAAGATAATTGATGCCGGGCCAAAACCAAATCAAACCAGAACCAGAAAAACAGTGCCACCAACAAAGCCACCTTCAGCTCCAAAAAAGAAAAAACGCAGCTTTTTAGGTTGTCTTGGAAAAAGTCTGCTCATACTTTTCGCTTTAATAGTTGTAGGAGTAATTATCATATTAATTCTTCCTGATAGTGACAAAGAAAATAAACTAACCAATACAAATATTCCTGGCATTGTTGATATTAAACCAAAAAAGGAAAGTAACTCTAATGAAACTCATATAAACACGAATGAGAAGAAAAATAAAAAAACAATACTTGATGCTAATGATGAAAACAGTGCAGATAAATACCGTTATGGGATTGATATTGAAAATGATCAATATAAAGCAGTTGAACTTTATGAAAAATTAGCAGTCAAAGGAGACCTTAACGCAATGGTTGAACTTTCTGATTATTATGAGCAGGGGATATGGGTGAAAAAAGACTTGGGCAAGTCGAAGGAGCTATTAAAAAAGGCAGCCGATGCGGGTTCATTAGCAGCTAAATGGCAGTTAGAGTTTTTAGAAAGTAAAAAATAGGCCAATTAAACGTTGAACAAATCATGAAAAAAACATACATACAAAGTATTGCTATTCTGCTGGCGTTGCTAATGAGTAGTTTTTTATATGCTCAAAAGTCAAAAACACAATTAGACGAATCCAAAGAAACGACTACCGCATTTATTACGGTAGAAAGTGTTAAAGCGGTTGAAGATGGCCTAGTTAAAGCTATAGGAGCTGAACGCAATAGCAATGCTGTAACTGCTGCTATGAAAAAGTTTTGGGAATCTGCCAAAGGATTGGATAAACAGCAGGCAAATGCACTTTTTCAACGCTTTTCAAATGCTTCAAAATCCAGTCTAAAAAAACTAATATCACTGTCACCGAGACAATTAAGTAGTTATGTTAGAGAGGTCACCAGCAATGTAAAAATAGATGCCAAAACCTTAAAACAAATTATTTTTGGTGCGGGAGATAAAGCAGGAAATGCTGCTTTACGAACATTATCTGAAATGGACAATCTTATTGCTGAGACAGGAACAGTATCACAAAAATTATTAAGTAGATTGCGTAGTGAAGCAAGTGGCTTGGATCCCAAACGAGCAAGAGCTTTATACGATCTATTTAAGAAAGATGTGGCTGATATTAAAAATTTAAGCGATACAAAAAATGGTCTGGGCAAATATGTGGGTACGGTTGTTGACGGAATTTTTGTACTAAACGATGCCGTTAATATATATTATAGTGATGACGAACCTGAAGTTAAAGCGATTAATGCAACCAGTAAAATTATTGATTATGGTGCAAGCACAAGTGCTGGTGTTACCACTGCTGCATTGGGAGCAGGAGAACTAGCATTTAGTGGAGGTCTTGGTGTGGGTTTGGTAGTCGCTCTATCAGTCAACCGGGTTTCTACCTTATACACTGAAATTGCTATGCTTCAAAAAGAGCAAGAAGCAGTAAAAAATGCAGAAAAGAATGAAAAAATTGACAATGGAATTCTTGTTCGTCGTCAACTTGTAAACATAAATAGAAAAATAAAATCCGGACAGATTAGCAACGCTAAATTCTTACTTGTTAAGCTTGAAAAGTTTATGCTAAATAACCGTATTGACAATGAGGAAAAGCTTTATGATTTACATTCAGAATTAGAAGAAAGAGCAAATAATGCTGAGCGTAATGAACTTATTAATGAAATCATTAGTAAAGCAAGACATCCTTTTGATAAAGCATTAAATTTATATCGAAGAGGTGTTGAATTAAAAGAAGCTAAATTATTCGCAATAGAGGCACTTACTATTTTAAAAAATAATTTAAAGAAATATCCTGAAATTGGAGGGCTAACTGCAATTTCTAAAACACGGCAACTTATTAAAGCAATTAATGAAAAAATTGCCAATGCGCCAGAATTAGTAATAACTACAGTTAATGCCCCGTCCCGGGTATATGTAGGACAATTTATTGATATCAACATATCGGTAAAAGGAGGAACACCCTATTACAGAGCTTACGGAAACATATCGGGTAATGTCTCTGATGACGATGCAGTTACCATGTATTGGGAAGCGCCTTCGGAACCGGGTATAGAACACCTAACTTTTAAAATTAGCGATTGTATCGGAAATATTGTGAGTATTACCAAGAGTATTGAGGTGATAAATAAGGATCTGGACATAGAAGATGAAATCAGTATGGATTTTCTTTACGGAAAATGGAAAGTTATGATCAGTCCACAAGGGAGTCTTAGTGGCGATGCTCAGCTGGTAGCATCAAAACCGGAAGCAGGAAACATTATAAAAAAAGGTATGTCGTTATACTTCCAAAATCCGTCTTTTGTAAAAAA
>VAPK010695602.1_pt1 | contig 10127 bp, 9 predicted proteins | sample 3395031 | NCBI WGS metagenome assembly VAPK01 (sample SAMN08290443, study PRJNA428436) | hydrothermal vent metagenome | isolation source: Deep-sea hydrothermal vent chimney 1 | place: Pacific Ocean: Juan De Fuca Ridge
GAGCAATAGCATCCATTGCTGATCCACCAATTCTACCAATACCTATTCCAACTCCGATTACAATTAAACCAGCTCCTACGTAATTCAATCCTTCCATAATATAAATATTTAATAATTAATGTTCGTGTTCCTCGGCAGCAGAACCAAAATATAATGCCGATAATACTGTAAATATATAAGCCTGTAATGCGGCTACTAATAATTCTAATATCATTAAACCAAATGCTAACCCGAATGATAATGGACCGCCAATCCAGCTTTTAAATAAAAACATTAAACCTATAATGCTCATTAATACTACGTGACCTGCTTTCATATTCGCATACAAACGTATCATTAAAGCAAAGGGCTTGATAAAAGTACCTAATAGCTCAATAGGTGCTAAGATTATTTTCATTGGTGCAGGAACTCCTGGCATCCAAAAAATATGTTTCCAATAATCTTTTTTTGCTGTAAATGTTGTGATTAGATAGGTTAAAATTGCTAATGAAAAGGTTATAGCAATGTTTCCTGTAATATTCACACCTAAAGGTGTAAGTCCAAATAAATTGACAAACCAAATAAAGAAAAATATGGTTAGTAAATAATTCATATATTTTTTATAATGTTTTTCTCCAATATTTGGTATGGCAATTTCATCTCTTATGTATAAAATAATAGGTTCTAATATACGTCCTGGTCCTTTTCCAATTCCATTATTTTTCGAATAAGATCTTGCCAAGCCACTAAATAATAAAAAGATAATTAAACTTGTAATTATAATCATAACTACATTTTTAGTAATTGACAAATCTAAAGGCTTTTCATTTGATTCAAATCCTTTATCATTATGATGAATAGCACCAGTACTATCTGTCTTATAAATATGGCCATTCCCATGTGAAATCGCGTAATAATTCCCTTTGCTCTCTGCTACACTTTCACCATGATGAAATTTAGAAGATGAAAAAACATGTAAACCGTTATCCCATAATATAATTGGTAAAGAGAAACTTATTTTTTGCCAGATATGAAAATCATGTGAGTCTAATAAGTGATGATTAATATCTGCTTTGATTTGTTCTTTTAATGTCAGTACTTTTCCATGTTCGTCATGTTGCGTTATATTATGTTGTGCCATTTCATGATCCTCATGCTGAGCATTCGTGTGGAAAGCAATTAGTAAAAATAAAAAAGTAAGTAAATTAAGTATTTTTTTTCTTTGCATGTTACTACTGTAATTCAGTGTCTATAAAATCCGTGCAAAGATACTGTTTTATACCAAATTCAAAAACAATTTCGAGTTTTTATTTGTTCTTTTTTTACCTTACCTAATGCTACATTTGTTACTTTAAATTATTGAGTAAATTAACTAGTGAAGAAGTTTCAATTGCAAGGCATATAATATAAGGAATAAAAAATGAGCTAAACTCTAAGGTGCTGATGTCTCCATCGGCTTTGTATGAAGTGTAAAAGAAAATAAAAAATAGAATAAATTTCAAAAAACTACCTGTCATAAATAGAAAGCCCAATTGGTTTTTAAATTTCTCTCTATATGAATATAAGAATATATAAACACCTAGAGCCAAACCATAATTCATAAGATAAGCTTGAATAATCTTATGATTGAAAAGAGGTAAGTCAGTATAATAAAGAATTAAAATATGGAGTCCGAAAACCACCAATATACAGGTAGTAAGCAAGATAACAAAACGTTTTAATGGGTTGTTCATATTTACTGTTCATTACTTATCTTTTCTAATTGCTTAACTATACTCCATATTGAAGCAATGAGACCAATTAAAATGAATCCTAAAGTGAATAATTTTTTCTCCATTAAAAAGTAATTATCTAGCTTTTTACCTAAATAAACGGCTAGATAAATGGTTGCACCTAATTGAAAGCCAATACCTGTAAAACGAATATATTTATTAAGCTGTCCTTTCGATTTTTTGCTCATTCTTTAATGCTTTTATCGAACCTTTCATTGTACATGAAGCATTAAATGTAGCACCTGGCTCAACTGAAAGTTTACCAAGAACAACATCTCCGGTAATTGTAGCAGTTGCTTTTAAAGATAATAATTGATCTACATTAAGGTTGCCAGAAAATTTGCCTTCAATGTCAGCATTGCTACAGTCAATAGTACCTTCTACAAAGCCGTCTTTACCAATAACAACTCTACCCGAAGTTTTAATTTTACCTTCAACTTTACCATCAATTCTAAAGTCACCTTCAGATTTTATATCACCAACAAAAGATGAATTTTTACCAATAATATTGCGTTCAAATACTTGGGTTGGGTTAATTTTTTTTTCAGAAAACATAATTTTAATTTTTTAATTTACACTCCGTTTAAACTCATTTTTATCACTTAGGGGAGTAATATCAAATTGTTATAAAAAAATTTCTTTTTCTTAGTTGTCTATTTTTTCATTCAAATCTGAAGAATCATAACTGTCAATGTTGTCTAAAATTTCAACAGCATGTTTACCTTCTTCAGTATTAGGGTAACTTAAAGCAACAAAACTTAAAGCTTCTTTAAAAGCTTTTGTGCCTTTAGTTTTCATTTGAATATAAGCTTTTAATAATTCTAATTTTGAAATTATCGCTTCGCTTTCAAATTGTTTAATTGCTTTTTCTACTTTTTGTGAGGCTCTATCGTAATGTTGAAAATCAAAATCACAATAAGCATCATTGTAAATAGCTTCAGGTGAATGTTCGTCTTCAGTAGATGCTATTTGATCTGGATTTAAGATAATAGTTGCATATCTTGAATCTGGATAATTGTTAACGACTACATCCTTGTATTTATTGCTTCTAGATACATCAAAGTTAGCATAAATTTTATACAAGTGATAATTTATAGGGAGAATTAACTTTTCTTTCGGGTTAAAACTTAATAAATTTTCTAATTTATCGGCCGCTAATTGGTATTCTTGAAACTGTTCTTTGTAGATAATTCCTAGTTTGTAATAGGCATCATTTCTTAATGTAATGATGCTATCAAGTGCTTTTTTTTCTGTAGGAATTCTACTTATATAATAATCTAACTCGAATTTTTTTGAAGTGTCAAAAGTATTTGCAGCTGCGAGAACTTCTATTTCTTTAGGATTGCTTTTTAATGCTTTTTTTGCTGACAAACGCCAATTGTCATCTAAGGCTCTGTTGCCCCATGATTTTTTAAATTCTTGTTTACCAAACCCGGCAACACTAGTATTGTAAAAGTAAAACTTACCACCTTTAGATTTGCCTACAGAATTGTCGCTATCTGTACTCCCGCCAAAACCGTTGGTAGTTTTTAATGAGTTTTCTAGTTTTATTTTTTCTAATTCTGCTATTTTTTTAAGACTGTCAATGTGTTTTTGATAAAATAATTCTTGTTCAGGTTTTGTAAGGTTGGCGACTTTTAAAATACTATCATTACTCTTTGCAATTGTTTCATACGCAATGACTTCTTCTAAACTTTCTCGTTTTCTAATAATACGTCTAACCCTTTTTTTGTTTTTGTTTTTTGTGATGAGGATAATACTATCATAATATGCACCCGCCATTTCAAACTTTATATTGTCAAAATAGATATTACCTAATTGTTCGTAGGTTAGTTCTTTTTGAAATTCTTTTCCTTGCTCTATTCTTAGCGATTTTTCAAAATCTACAATAGCAGTCTCAATACTGTCATTTTGTGCTTCAATAATTCCTTTTTGATAGAGTAACTCATCTAAATAGGGTCTGTTCTCTCTTTCTTTAATTAGTTTTTGCAATGTGCTTATCAATTGAGCGGTACTATCTTGTTGCGAGTAGTTTTTTGCTCGATCAATTTCAGCATGAATTTTATATCGATATGGGGCTTTTTTGAATTGAGCTAATTTTTCAAAATATAAATTTGAAGTATCTATTTTTTGTTCATTTCTATACAATTGTCCTAGAATGAATAAATTTCTTGCTTTTTGTTTTGGGTCAACAGAAAATAAAACGGCACTATCCAAATGACGAATCACTAAATCTGTACTGTCTATTGCCTGATATGCCATTGCCATGGATGTGTGACCATCTTCAATAATGTCTAAGGATAAAGTTTTGTTTTTGAGTAAATATTCAAGTGTTTCAATCGCTAATTCTTCATTTTGCAATCTGACCAAAGCTTTAGCCTGCCATACTCTTGCTAGGTCTTTTAATCCGTTTTTGGTGTGATTTTCTAAAATAAAATTAAAAGCTTCAAGAGCAGGTACAAAACGTTGAGAAAAATATCTAGCTTTTCCTAATAGTAAATACGCATCGTCAATTTGTTTATTGCGTTCTTTACCATTGATGTCCATTGAATGTTTCTGGATGGCTTTGATAGCTTTTTCTTCGGCTTTATCAAAACCTTGTGCGGTACTTTCACTTTGAGATTCTTGTTGAGGTTTAGAAGAAGGTAAGTTTAATACTTCAATCTCTTTTTCTTCAATTTTTAAGGGTTCAATGGGTAATAATTCCCAAAAGTTATCATCATAGCTGTCGTCTAATTGAAGCTTTTCTTGATCAAAAGCGACCTGACCATTATAGAGTACATTGTATTTTGTACTAAGACCATGCATACTTCTGTTTAAAAGTGCATTTTTTTTAGTAGAACAACTAAAAAAAATAACTAAAAAACAACTGAGAAGTAGCTTGATGAAAACGTTTTTACTCAAAATTCGAATTTGTCTATTTAATTAACTTAAAACCTAGAGAATTATTGTGATAATAGTTGGTAAAAGTACAAATAAATTGATACTTATTTGAAAGGTGAAATTAAGGTTGAAAATTAGGTGGATATATACTAATACTCAAACTCTCCAAATTCACTTTTAATAGTCAGCTTTTTTGTGTTTGAAGCTTCTACACGACCTACAATTTGAGCATCTACATGAAACGATTTTGAAATGGCAATAATACCTTCGGCAATTTCTTGAGGTACATAGATTTCCATTCTATGTCCGCAATTAAAGACTTGATACATTTCTTTCCAGTCAGTATTAGATTGTTCTTGAATCAATTTGAATAAAGGCGGAATGTCAAATAAATTATCCTTTATAATGTGTAGTTCATCAATAAAATGAAGAATTTTTGTTTGAGCACCACCGCTACAATGTACCATTCCGTTAATTTGAGCGGCATATTTTTTTAAAATTTCTTTAATAATAGGAGCATAGGTACGTGTTGGTGATAGTACTAATTTACCTGCGTTTATTGGTGAATTATCAACCGAGTCAGTTAATTTTGTATTTCCTGAATAAATTAAATCTTCTGGTACAGCATGGTCAAAACTTTCAGGATATTTTTCTGCCAATTCTTTTGAAAAAACATCGTGACGAGCAGAAGTGAGTCCGTTACTACCCATTCCGCCATTGTATTCTTTTTCATAAGTAGCTTGTCCGAAAGATGCCAAACCAACAATTACATTACCGGCTTTTATGTTTGCATTATCAATAACATCAGCTCTTTTCATTCTTGCAGTTACGGTAGAATCAACAATTATAGTTCTTACCAAATCACCAACATCGGCAGTTTCACCACCAGTAGAGTGGATGGTTACTCCATAACCAGCCATTTCTTTTAACAATTCTTCCGTACCGTTTATAATGGTTGAAATCACCTCACCAGTAATCAGATTTTTATTACGACCAATGGTTGAAGACAACATAATGTTATCAGTTGCTCCAACACAAAGTAAATCATCAATATTCATAATCAAAGCGTCTTGAGCAATGCCTTTCCAAACTGAAATATCACTAGTTTCTTTCCAATACATATATGCCAAAGACGATTTTGTACCTGCACCATCGGCATGCATAATTAAACAATAATCATCATCATTTGTTAAATAATCTGGAACTATTTTACAAAATGCTTTCGGAAAAAGACCTTTATCAATATTGCTAATGGCTTTATGCACATCTTCTTTTGAAGCAGAAACTCCTCTTAAATTGTATCGTTGATTCTCAGCACTCATTTGTTTTTATTTAAAAGATATAATTTTTTCTTGTCATAATCTATCACGGCTTTTCCTTTTTCTAAAATATCAGCTCCGATAATTCCGTTGATTGGTTTTGCATTTTGTTTGACCAAGGCTTTGTTGATATGCGATAAGTCTATTAAAACTAAGCGTATCTTTTTTAGTTTAAAATCACCTATTTTAAGACTGTTCTTCTTTGCGATTTGAGTGTCAATTTCACCTTCACCAGCTCCAGCAGCTTTATGCTCAGAATCTTTAGGTTTTAAATTAAATTTTTCAATTTCATCAAAACCTACACAAGAATTTGAAGCACCAGTATCTAATATAAACTTTCCTTTTTTACCATTTATTTTGACTTTAATTTCAAAATGATTGGATGCAATTTTTTTAAGCTTGATACAATGGTAACTCTTATGGCTTAGGTATTCTCTTAAACTCATTTTAAATAACCGACTTAAATTGTTCTAAAAAGCGAATGTCATTTTCAAATAACATTCTAATATCTGGTATTTGATATAATAACATGGCAATACGTTCAATACCCATTCCGAAAGCAAAACCACTATATATTTCAGGATCAATATTGGTATTTTTTAATACATTAGGGTCCACCATGCCACAGCCCATAATTTCTAACCAGCCAGTACCTTTAGTAATTTTATAATCGGTTTCTGTTTTAAGTCCCCAATAAATATCAACTTCGGCACTTGGTTCAGTAAATGGAAAGTAGGAAGGACGTAATCTAATCTTAGACTTCCCGAACATTTCTTTAGTAAAATAAATTAAAGTCTGTTTTAAATCAGCAAAAGACACATCAGTATCAATATATAAGCCTTCCACTTGATGGAAAATACAATGCGAACGTGCAGAAATATCTTCATTTCTAAATACTCGCCCAGGAGAAATGGTTCTGATGGGTGGTTTGTTGTTTTCCATATAACGTATCTGTACCGAAGAGGTATGTGTACGTAGCAACATGTCTTTTTCTATTTGGTTAGATTTTTCTACAAAGAAAGTATCTTGCATATCTCTTGCAGGATGATATTCTGGTAGATTTAATGCTGTAAAGTTATGCCAGTCATCTTCAATTTCTGGGCCTTCAGAGATATTAAACCCTATCCGAGAAAAGACATCAATAATTTGATTTTTTACGATTGAAATCGGATGACGAGCACCTAATTCAATAGGTTCAGCAGGTCTGGTTAAATCTCCATAACTATTTTTAGTCTCAGTACTACTTGACATAGCATTGGTTAATTCAGAAACTTTGTCTTCGGCAGATTTTTTTAAATTGTTGAGTGCTTGCCCAAAATCTTTACGTAGTTCAGCATCAACATTCTTAAATTCAGCAAATAATCCTTTCAATAATCCTTTACTACCTAAGTATTTTATTCTAAAACCTTCTACTTCATCTTTAGAAGTGGCTTTAAAATCTTTTACTTCACTAATTAACTTATGTACTTTGTCTAACATTGCTTTTCGTTATAGTTTGCAAATTTAATCTTTTTCTTTAATTAAATAGGATATGTTTTTATAGAAAAAAAAGGAATCTACATAATAGAATTCAAACGTTTTCGTTATTGGTAATATGTTGAAAAATAATTAGATTAAAAATTTGAAATATTACAATTTTGATTATTTTTACACCGTTAAATTATTATATAAATAAAAATAACCCAGTGAAATTATGAAAACAAAAATAAACGCATTTATGGACTTGGTGAAAGAACGCAATCATCAAGAGCCTGAGTTTTTACAAGCAGTGTTAGAAGTTGCTGAAACTGTAATTCCTTACATCGTTTCCAAAGACATCTATTATGGTAAAAATATTTTATTAAGAATGGTTGAGCCAGAGCGAGTTATTACTTTCAGAGTGGCATGGGTTGATGATGCAGGTGAGATTCAAGTAAATAGAGGCTATCGTATTCAAATGAATTCTGCTATTGGGCCGTATAAAGGCGGTTTGAGGTTTCATCCTACAGTGAATATGAGTATTTTAAAATTTTTAGCTTTTGAGCAAGTATTTAAAAATGCCCTAACTACATTGCCGATGGGTGGTGGTAAAGGCGGTTCTGATTTTGATCCGAAAGGAAAGTCAGACAATGAAATTATGCGTTTTTGTCATGCCTTTATGAGTGAATTAAGTCGCCATATTGGTGCCAATACAGATGTGCCAGCTGGTGATATTGGAGTAGGAGGTCGTGAAATTGGATTCCTATTTGGTCAGTATAAAAAATTACGTAACGAGTTTACTGGTGTCTTAACGGGTAAAGGTGCTACTTGGGGAGGTTCTCTAATTAGACCAGAAGCTACAGGTTATGGTAATGTGTACTTTGCACAAAATATGTTAGCTACAAAAAATGATTCTTTTAAAGGAAAAACAGTAAGTATTTCTGGTGCAGGTAATGTTGCTCAATTTGCTGCTGAAAAAGTGATAGAATTAGGTGGTAAAGTGATTACAATGTCAGATTCTTCGGGTTATGTTTATGATACTGAAGGGATTGATACTGGTAAGTTGGCATTTATGATGGACTTGAAGAATGTTAAACGTGGTAGAATTAAAGAATATGTTACAAAGTACCCAAATGCAAAATTTGTAGCTGGTGAAAAACCTTGGTCTGAAAAATGTGATATCGCATTGCCTTGTGCAACACAAAATGAATTGGATGGAGATGCCGCTAAAACTTTAGTTGCTAATGGTTGTATTTGTGTGAGTGAAGGTGCAAATATGCCTTGTACTCCAGAAGCGATGCATCATTTTCAAAGCAATAATATTTTGTTTGCTCCTGGTAAAGCTTCAAATGCTGGTGGTGTGGCAGTTTCTGGTTTAGAAATGAGTCAAAACTCTTTGCGTTACAACTGGACAAGAGAAGAAGTAGATGAAAAATTAAAACAAATCATGGCTGATATTCATGCGGCTTGTTTGAAATATGGCACCGATGATAATGGTTCTGTAGATTATGTGAAAGGTGCAAATATTGCAGGTTTTGTCAAAGTTGCAGATGCAATGTTAGCTCAAGGAGTGGTTTAGATAAACCTAATATTTTTAGAAATTAAACAATTGATAAAGGTTGCCAATTGGCAACCTTTTTTTATGATGTGTTTGTTGTGAATGTAATTTTCAATATAAACCTCGACATAATATTTAAATGCTAAGCAAAAAAATCAAACATGTTATTAGTATTTCATTTTCGAGTTTATTAAGTCATTTTTAGGCTCTCTTACACTCAGTATGTTAAATATGATAGCTGTAATTAGCCTCAATAAAGGTAAGAATAGTGCTATAAAATTGGCATTGATGTTTCATTTATAGTTCTTGTATAAGCCTATGCTGCTATTTTATTTCGGTTTGAGTTTTTCTATTATTAGAAATACTGTGAGAATAGATTTTTTAAAATAATTACAGTCCAAATATTGACTTCAATTCGATAATACCAGCATCTATTGTATCACTGTGATTACCTCCTTCTACAAATAGTACTTTTGCTCCTTTATTGCTTAAAAAATTTACCTCATCAGTTGTTAATCCACCAACTTGCTCATCTCTATCGCCAAATAAATAGGTTACTTTGGCTAAATCTGAAATAGTACTCCATTCTGACATGTAGCGTTTGTGCCCTAAACCAGCTGCTAGTTTACTCATGTTTCTCTCTTTTAGATCATCTTGATCCTCTAGTGTAATAGTAAAATTACCATTGGCATCATAAGAGTAACCTCCACCTTGTCCGTTACTAAACCCATTCCATAATTTTTCATCTATATTCAATCTTCCTACCATAATACAATACTTATCAGCAATATCACTACCATGTTTAGAAATGAGTTCTTGAGTCATAAATGCTCCGAATGAAATGCCAAGCACATAAACTTTTTTATGTAACTCTTCTTTAAAAAAAGTAACAACTTTTTTTAAATTAGCGATACTTTCTGCATCATAGTCTTTTGCTTGTTCAAAAGTAATGTCCTCAGTTTTAAATTTTTCTGGACTCAAAGTTTGAGCTTGGTGCACATTAACCCAAAGTAAATTTTCGGTTTTTGAAACTTTCATTATTTCAGTGATAAATTCATCTTCTGCTGTAGTTACTGGGCCACCTTGGGTGTTTACAATAACAATATCGCTTTCTCTATTACCTTGAAATGAAGATACTATATCTTCAATATCTACAAA
>VAPK010735507.1_pt1 | contig 10127 bp, 7 predicted proteins | sample 3395031 | NCBI WGS metagenome assembly VAPK01 (sample SAMN08290443, study PRJNA428436) | hydrothermal vent metagenome | isolation source: Deep-sea hydrothermal vent chimney 1 | place: Pacific Ocean: Juan De Fuca Ridge
GGCCTTGTCCAAGCCAGTCAGAGTGCGCACGGGAGAGCATGAAAATTACACACGCATTGTATTTGATTTGCCAAAACGGGTTGAATGGAAGCTCACCCAAGAGGATGGAAAAGCCATTTTGGCGTTTGCCGGGCAAGAGTTTGAATTTGATACTGGCAGAGTTTTCAACAGGTTATCTGAAGGCCGTGTAAATGCTATTTTAGGTGGCCCGGGGAATGAGTCCCTGACCATTGAACTTGGCTGTGAATGTGAACTGGACACATTCTGGTATGGCAGATCATCGTTGGTTGTGGACATCCGCGATGCGGCTGAATCTACAATAGAGGCACCAAAACCACAGGTGAATGAGCAAACAACTGAACCACCATCAGAACCGGTTCAAGTGGCTGAGATGCGACAGGCTTCTGCACCGCCGCTCATTTTCCCGAATGCGCGTTCATCCATCGCGGCAGCTCTTACCATATCAGAGTTTGCACCCGATATGACGACGGCAACAGCAGAGGATTCTGCAACTGGCGAAACTAAAATTTCTGATCCTATTGTCCCGCAAGCCCCTCAGCGAAATCTACTCGAAACCCGCGATAGATTGCTACGTCAAATTGGCCGTGCCGCCTCACAGGGCCTGCTGTCCCCTAATGTGGGTTTGCCAAGCAAAACTGGACGACAAAAAGAACCTGATCAAGGTGATACCAGTTCTGAATATACCGCAATTCCAATGATTTCTGAGGCGGAGGCCGGCAATGCAGGTTTGGATCAGATTAACCTCAGGGCGCAAAGCAGCATAGACCGTGATTTTCTGAGTACACTTTCTCAGGCAACTGGCGATTCAATTGACGTGGCTTGCCTTGAACCCAACCAGATCGATGTCACAAATTGGGGCACGGATGACCCGTTTGCCCGACAAATCGGTGCCGTGCGTGTCCGGCTGTCGGGAGAGTTTGATAAAACCGACGAAGCGGCGGCAATGGAATTGACCCGGCTTTATTTATATTTTGGCTTTGGTGTTGAGGCCCGCCAAGCCCTCAAACTGGTAACCGATGAGACGCCCGATACCGCATTGCTGAAGGATATGGCGGCGATATTTGAAAATGGATATGCGCCAGTTGGGTCGCAACTGTCCGGGCAACTTAACTGTGGCGTCCCGGTATCGTTGTGGTCGGCTCTTTCCTATCAAACCCTTCCGACGGATCTTGAGATGGATGACAATGCAATCCTGCGCGGGTTCAATGCCCTGCCACCACATTTACGCAGCTATCTGGGTCCTATTTTGTCACGCCGCTTGCTGGAGGCGGGGCATGAAACAATGTCTGACCGTGTATTGCGTATACTGAATCGCACTGAAGAGACTACCACACCGGAGTCTGATCTTGTGAAAGCTGAAATAGATATAGCTGCGGATGCGCATAATGGGGCTGAAGTGCTACTTGATGATGTTGTTACCTCGGGTGCAAAGCCCTCGGCTGAAGCCTTGCTGCTTAAAATTGAAACCGCGCTTGAGGCGGGCCGTGAAATATCTTTAAAAACGGCGCAACTCGCCGGGGCATATGCTCAGGAAAATCGCGATAAACCCCTTGGCCATGAGTTGTCTCAGGTTTATGTGGTTTCGCTGGCAGCTTCTGGCGCATTTGATCAATCTTATCAAGAATTCGCGCGCCTGAAACCAGAGTTGGGACCTGAAAATCAGCGTGTGGCCCAATCAAAAATGCTTGGGTTTTTGGCGGCCAATGCGGATGATATGACGTTCCTTAAACATGTTTTTTCCGACTATGTCGGCCAACCGGACATAATTGATGAACAAGTGGTCAATGCCACAGCAAAACGGCTTTTGGATCTTGGGTTTACAACTAAAGCCCGACAAATCTTAACGCCGCAAGCTGTCGGGGAGCAAGGGCGTGTGCGGGCAATTTTGCACGCTGAAATATCTTTGAGGGAAAACCTCCCGCGCCAGGCTGAGGTGGATTTGCTTGGGCTTGCCGGTGAAGATGTCAATCTATTGCGGGCCAAGGCGCGCAGTCTGGTTGGTGAACATAAGGCGGCGGCTCAGTTATTTGCCATGGGAAATCAGCCAGATATGGCCAAACGTGAGGCATGGCTGGCCGAGGATTGGGATATGCTGCTTGCCGCAAATGATCCTGTGCTGACGGATGTGGCAATGCTGGTAGAATCGGGAAACAAACCACCAGATACTGAGGCCGCTTTGGCCAGTGATTTGGGTGTGTTGGCTCAGGACAGGGCTTTGATTGAGGCAAGCAGTTCTACCCGCAATACAATAAAAAACCTGCTGCAATCACAGCCCGGGCCCGATGGCCAAAAGGAATGAAAAAACCCGGGCAAAGTTACCAAATCTAAAGAACAAATGGCTAACCTGACTATGACAGCCGCAGAATGCGCTGAAAAGGAAGGGATAACCTTTGCTATACTCGGTGAAACCGGAAGGGCAGCCTGACTTGCTCGCTCAGGCTATCGTCTATGATTCTACTGCATTTAATTATGCTTGCAGATTGTGGGTCAGCATCGTCATTTTGTTTCTCTGTCTGATGTATTGGACTGTGCCCGCGCGTGCCTCAACAGAAAATATATGTGATGCAGCCGCATATCGAACTGCCAAGGAGACCGGCGTACCGGTGTCTGTGCTTTTGTCCATTACAAGAACAGAAACCGGCCGCAATCGGGGTGGCACCTTTGAGCCTTGGCCATGGACCGTTAATATGGAAGGCAAAGGCAATTGGTTTGACACCGAGGATGCCGCGCGGGCGTATGTTTTTCAGAACTTCAAACGCGGAGCGCGCAGTTTTGATGTGGGGTGTTTTCAGATCAATTATAAATGGCATGGCGCTGCGTTCCAGTCAATTGATCAGATGTTTGACCCCATGGAGAACGCCCGATATGCAGCGGCATTTTTAAAAGAGCTTTATGATGAATCCGGGGATTGGTCCGTGGCTGCCGGGGCTTATCATTCCCGAACACCTGAATATGCCCAGCGATATATAGCGCGGTTTGATCGGATCAGACAGAAAATTCTGGGTCAGCCTGAAACAGGGCAACAAACACAAAACCCGGATATTCAGATGGCAAATGCCACGGCCGCGCTCATCCGGGTTAACCGTTATCCGCTCCTTCAAATAACAGAAACCAAAGGGGCGTTTGGCTCACTTGTACCCCCGACACAAACCCAAGGTCAGCCATTTTTTCAAAATGCCCAACCCATTGCAGGGATAGATTAATGATGAGACTATCCATCAGCAATATTTTTCAGCCCACGGTCCTTTTAGCGCTGGCCCTGATGGCGGTCATCGTAATGATGATTCTGCCAATGCCGCCATTTATACTTGATATCGGTCTTGCCGCGTCATTTGCGCTGGCGATTTTGATATTCACGGTCACGCTTTTCATCGAACGCCCGCTTGAATTTTCGGTTTTTCCGACAATTTTGCTGACCTCACTGATGCTGCGTTTGTCGCTCAATATATCATCAACCAAACTGATTATCGGTCAGGGTCATACCGGCACGAATGCGGCGGGTGAGGTGATTGAAGGATTTGCCAATTTCATCATGGGCGGCAGTGTTTGTCTGGGGCTTGTTGTCTTTGGCGTGCTGCTGATCGTGAATTTCATGGTGATCACCAAAGGTGCTGCCCGCATGGCCGAAGTTAGCGCGCGGTTTGCGCTTGATGGTATGCCTGGTAAGCAAATGGCGATTGACAGTGATATGTCGGCGGGGGCCATTAACCATCAGGAGGCCAAAGAGCGCCGCGAGCGCGAGCAACAGGAAACAACCTTTTTTGGCTCACTCGACGGCGCGTCTAAATTTGTCAAAGGCGATGCGGTTGCCGGGCTTTTGATCACCTTGCTCAACCTTGTGATGGGGCTGATCATGGGCGTGGTCGTGCATGATATGCCGCTGGGTCAGGCCTTTGAAACATATGCTATCCTGACAGTTGGGGATGGGCTGGTTACGCAGATCCCCGCAGTTATAATATCAATAGCGTCGGCTTTGTTGCTGGCGCGTGGCGGCGCACAAGGGTCCACGGATTCAGCGTTGACCAAACAATTGGGCCAACACCCGACCGCAATGGCAACGGTTGCCTTTTTAATGGTTATGTTCGCGTTAATCCCCGGCTTGCCCTTCATACCATTTATCATTGGTGGCATCGGACTCGGGGCTACATCGCTGTGGCTCATGCACAAACAAAAGCACGTTTCAGATGCGGCATCTGAGCCGGAAACCATGAATGAATTACCTGCCGAGAAATCGCTTGGCGATATATTGGAGCTTGATGATATTCATGTGGAATTTGCCCCGGATCTGGTGAATATGGTGCTTGATCCGGGCATCGGACTGGATGCGCGCATATCCAATATGCGCAATCATGTCGCCACATCTTATGGCCTGATCCTGCCGGAAATCCGCCTGACGGATGACCCGTCATTGGTGCCCGGGTCGTATGTTGTCCGTATTCAGGGCGTTGAGCAGGCCCGGGCGATTTTGCGCAGCAATCAGGTTCTGGCGCTGGACCCCGACAGCAACCCGGACCTGCCCGCAGGCGAAAATGTGACCGAGCCGGTTTACGGTGCTCCGGCGCGCTGGATCGACAGCAGTGCTCAGGATGATGCGGCGCTGAGCGGCACAACACTTGTCTCACCCACCGAAGTTTTGGCCACGCATTTGCTTGAGATCATCAAGAAAAACCTTAGCCGGTTATTGAGCATGAAAACAATGCGCCGGCTGTTGGATGAAATGGTGAACCTCACCGATCAGGCGCGCTCGGAAGCAAACAGAAAACTTCTGGATGAGATGATCCCTGATCGTGTGCCCTCTGATATGCTGCATCATATTTGTCGCTTGCTGCTGGCCGAACAGGTCTCAATCCGCAATCTTCCGCTAATTTTGGAGGCAACGGCCGAGGGCCGTCAAATTCATACCTCGCCGGAAGCGATTTGCGAACATGTGCGTCAGAGGCTTGGTTTTCAACTGGTTGCCAATCTGCAAAGACCCGATGGCAGCCTGCCCCTGATTCAGCTTGCCCCGGAATGGGAGGATACATTTTCAACCTATCAGATCGACAGCGACCGAGGCCGGGTTGATGTGGCCTTGCCGCCGGAAATTTTCAATACCCTGACCGCATCAGTTGCCAAACAGGTGAGCAAAGCCGGTGAGCAGGGGTTGTTCCCCGCGATTGTCACATCAACCGTGCGCCGCAGGTTTTTACGCACGGTGTTGTCGGCCAAGAATATATCAAACCCTGTGCTGTCATTTGAAGAGATCGGGCTTGAGGCGAAACCCTCACTGGTTGGGGTTGTTGCCGCATGAATGGACTGGCCGACATTCTGCGTCTGTCGACCGATCTGCTGTGGTTGAATTTTATCGTATTCCTGCGCGTCGGGCCGGTTATGTCAATGTTTCCCGGTTTTGGTGAGCAATCGGTTCCGAGGCGGGTCAAACTGGTTTTGGCACTGGGTTTCACCATAGCTCTTTCTCCGGCACTTGCGTCTGACCTTGCCCCGATGGTTCAAAATCCACCGCCCCTTGCGTGGTTGATCCTTACCGAAACGGGTATCGGACTTATGATTGGCATAGGCATCCGGCTGTTTATTCTGGCCCTGCAAACTGCGGGCTCAATCGCCGCGCAAGCCACATCGCTTTCGCAAATCCTCGGCGGGGCTAGTGTGACACCCTTGCCTGCTTTTGGCCATTTTCTGGTGATTGGCGGGCTGGCCTTGGCGATGATGCTTAATCTGCATGTGCGGGTGGCGGAAATGATGGTGCTCACTTACCGGCTTTTCCCGGTGGCTGAATTGCCTGATGCTGCTTCGGTTTCCATGTGGGGCGTGCGCCGGATTGCCAGCGCTTTTGCTCTTGCCTTTACCCTGGCCGCGCCTTTTGTCATCGTATCGGTGCTTTATAATCTGACGCTTGGCATCATCAACCGGGCGATGCCACAGTTGATGGTCATCTTTGTCGGTGCGCCTGTTATTACCGCAACCGGGCTGATCCTGCTGATGCTTTTAGCCCCCACAATGCTGAATATCTGGGTGCAGTCATTTGCATCCTTCATCAGCAATCCATTTGGAGGCGGCTGATGGCGGATAAAGACGATGATACCGAAAAAACCCATGACCCAACCCAGCACAAACTGGATGAAGCGCGTAAAAAGGGAGATATTGCCAGCTCGACCGACCTGACGACTGCCGCGGCTTATGGCGGGTTTTTACTGACCGGGTTGGCAATGGGTGCCCAATCCATTCAACAACTCAGCGGCAATCTCATGGTATTTCTGGATCGGCCCAACCGCCTCGCTGATCTTATATTCAATGGCGCGGCCGCAACGCCTATTGGCGGGCTGTTGGGGGCTGTGGCATTAAGCCTTCTGGCTTGGTTTTTGATCCCTGCGGTTATGGCTTTGCTCTCAATTATTGCGCAGCGTGGCTTTGTTGTGGCCCCTGATAAACTTATCCCAAAGGCCTCTCGCATTAATCCACTTGCGAATGCCAAGAATAAATACGGGCCCTCTGGCCTGTTTGAATTTGCTAAAAGCTTTGTGAAATTATTGCTCTATTCCATCGTGCTTGGCATTTTCCTGACTTACCGGCTTTCGGATATGGCGGGGGCGTTGCATGGCGAACCACAGATCGTTGGCGCGTTGATGCTGCAAATGGTGATGCAATTCATGTTTGTGGTTTTGCTGATTTCGCTTGCCATTGGGGCGATTGATTTCATGTGGCAAAAATTTGATCACCAGCGCAAAAACCGCATGTCGTTTCAGGAAATCAAGGATGAGCACAAGCAGCAGGAGGGCGATCCGCATATGAAACAGCAGCGCCGTCAGCGGGGCATGGAAATCGCCTCGGAGCAGATGATGAAAGATGTGCCGGATGCTGATGTGGTGATCGTCAATCCAACCCATTATGCCGTGGCCCTGAAATGGAGCCGCCTGGCGGGTGCCGCGCCAATTTGTGTGGCCAAAGGCGTGGATCATGTGGCACATGCGATTCGCGATCTGGCGTTTGAAAATGGCGTGCCGGTGCGCCACGATCCGCCAACGGCACGAGCGTTACACGCGACAACCGGCATCGGCGATGAGATTGATTCCGCCCATTACCGTGCCGTGGCCGCTGCGATCCGATTTTCTGAGACCATGCGTCGCCGCGCCCGGAGTTTTGGCTGATGCACGACCCCCTTGCCGATCTTGCTGATCTGACCGACGCGCTTTATCAGGCCGAATTGGCAAAATTGCACGGGGTAGCCGCGCAAGAAAGCAAATTGCGTGCCGATCTGATCCGGCTTGATCAGCACCAAAAGCAAAACCTGGCCCTGCCCGCATCAGAGCTTTTTGCGCCCCGCCATATTGGTGCCGATGTGCTTTGGCAGGGCTGGGTTGGTCGCACCCGGACGGAGCTTAATCAGCAACTGGCGCTTGTTTTGGCGCACAAAGCCCAGATGATGAAAGCCCTGCGCCGGGCCCATGGCAAACACCACGCCGCAAATCAGATATGGGAGGATGCGCAACGCGCCCGGCGCAAAAAGCGCACTGAAAAACGAGATCAGCAAGAACAAGGCCTGTTATTGCTAAAGCCCTATCAGGGGTAAGGCGGATTACCGCGTTGGCACGGGTGTTTCGCCCCGGTAGTCATAAAATCCCCGCCCGGCCTTGCGGCCCAGCCAACCGGCTTCGACATATTTTGTCAGCAATGGACAGGGCCGGTATTTGGTATCCGCCAGCCCGTCATGCAACACATTCATGATCGCAAGGCAGGTATCAAGCCCGATGAAATCCGCCAGCTCCAGCGGCCCCATCGGATGATTCGCACCCAGTTTCAGCGACTGATCGATTGAGCTGACATTGCCCACGCCCTCATACAGCGTATAAACCGCCTCATTGATCATCGGCATCAATATCCGGTTGACGATAAACCCCGGGAAATCCTCGGCCGACGCGGCGGTTTTCCCCAATTTTTCAACAACTTCCAGGCAGGATTGATAGGTTTCCTTATCCGTGGCAATGCCGCGTATCAGCTCAACCAGCTGCATCACCGGCACCGGATTCATGAAATGAAACCCCATGAATTTTTCCGGCCTGTCTGTACGGCTTGCCAGCCGGGTGATCGAGATCGAGGAGGTATTAGAAGTTAAAATTGTATGTGGTTGCAGATGCGGCAAAAGCGCGTCGAATATCTTTTGCTTGACCGCTTCACGCTCGGTCGCGGCTTCAATAATAAGGTCCGTTTTTCCCAGATCACTCAGCTCAACCGTGGCCACAATCCGCGCCATCGTCGCCTGCATATCATCGGCGCTAATCTTATCCCGGCTGACCTGCCGATCCAAATTTTTCCTGATTATTTCCAAGGCCTTATCAAGGGCACCCTGATCAATATCATTGAGCAAAACATCATACCCGGCCAGCGCCATAACATGGGCAATTCCGTTGCCCATCTGCCCCGCCCCGACCACTCCGATTGTCTGAATCGTCATTTGCTGCCCTCTCACTTTTTCAGCCACAACATAGGCCCGCCGGGGAGGGGCCTGCAAGACCTGCCGGGTGGTTAAAAAATATATTGAATTTGCACATTAGGACAATCTCAACAGGTTTGGCCGAATCTTGTCAGTGGTGAGAATAAATTGGTGGGTACAATGTCATATTTGCGTCAGGGGGATTCCCCCCTAAATTATAACCTATGTCGGTATCATGGCTCAAAACTTATGTTTCGCGGGCCGCGCAGGCAGCTTTATGGCGATTATGCCGCCTTTCTTGGGGCGTCTGAAACCTATGGCAAATTCATCGCCCATCCATTCCCGGAACTGGTTGAGGTAGAGACCGGAATGAAATGCGTGAATTTTGGCTGGCCAAATGCCGGTGTTGATGCCTTCCTCAATGATCCCGGCGTCATACAGGCGGCAAAAGGCGCGTGCGTGACAGTGCTGCAAATGCCCTGCGCGCAGAATATGTCAAATCGGTATTACACCGTGCATCCGCGCCGGAATGACCGGTTTTTACAGGCATCAGACCTGTTACGCGACCTTTATGATGAGGTGGATTTTACCGAGTTTCACTTTACCCGCCACATGCTGGGCCATCTGGCAGAAGCGTCATCAGAGCGTTTTACAATCATCCGCGAAGAATTACAGACCCTCTGGGTGTCGCGGATGAAAATGCTGTTTGAGCGCATCAATGGGCCGGTCATCCTGTTGTGGTTTTCATCGCGCAAACCGGATGAGGCCGATTGCAGCCTGAATGTGTCGGATGATCCGGTTTTTGTAACCCGCGATATGATTGAGGCAGTGCGCCCGATGGTAACCAGCATCGCCGAGGTAACGGCAAGCAATGCTGCTTTGTCACAAGGTACAAACGGCATGGTGTTTGCAGATTTTGAAGCCCCGGCTGCCTCGGAATTGCTTGGCCCTGCCGCACATCAGGAAGTGGCTGAAATTTTAAACCCTCTGATTTCAGGATATAGCGTGAAACATAAAAGGCCCGCCTAAAATAGGCGGGCCTTATGAAATCATTGGTCGGGTTTAAGCCCGATTTACACTGACATTACAGTTTCCCGGTTAGCTCAGGCACGGCCTCAAACAGATCTGCAACCAGACCATAATCGGCCACCTGAAAAATAGGCGCATCTTCGTCTTTGTTGATGGCGACGATGATTTTGCTGTCTTTCATGCCCGCCAGATGCTGGATCGCGCCAGAGATACCGACCGCCACATAGAGATCAGGGGCCACCACCTTACCTGTCTGACCCACTTGCCAGTCATTCGGGGCATAGCCCGAATCCACCGCCGCGCGGGAGGCTCCGACAGCCGCGCCCAGCTTGTCAGCCAGCGCTTCGATCAGTTTAAAATCTTCCTCAGATCCCACACCGCGCCCGCCGGAGACAACCACACCGGCTGAGGTCAGCTCGGGCCGGTCAGAGGTGGCAACCTTATCTTCCACCCATTCCGAAAGCCCCGGATTTTCCGCCGCCGCCACGGTTTCAACCGAGGCCGAGCCACCATCCCCCGCCGCATCAAATGTTGAGGTCCGGAAGGTCACAACCTTCGTGCCATCGCTTGATTTGACCGTCTGAATGGCATTGCCCGCGTAAATCGGCCGCTCAAATGTGTTGCCGTCAACCACACCCGACACATCCGA
>VAPK010601376.1_pt1 | contig 10116 bp, 7 predicted proteins | sample 3395031 | NCBI WGS metagenome assembly VAPK01 (sample SAMN08290443, study PRJNA428436) | hydrothermal vent metagenome | isolation source: Deep-sea hydrothermal vent chimney 1 | place: Pacific Ocean: Juan De Fuca Ridge
AACTGCACCCCATTGTCAAGACCATATCCAAACTGTTTTTAAGGTGATATCCTCTAACATGCTTTATGAAAATCCTGTTGTAATCTAAGGCCGTCAAAGTAGACTTCAGGCTCCTCCATAACCTCTCTATATAGATATCGTCAAGCTCTTCCTTTTGAATTCATACTGATCTTTATGGTCTCTTTATCTTCAAGCAGTTTCAAGAATTTGCTGCTTGTAAACTGACTCCGGCCACTATTGAATAGTTTCGGGGTTCCGTTTCCATTCAGGATCAGACTCTTTTGTGAATATACCGGGCATTCTCTCCACTAATTGCTTTTTCCATTTAGCTGCTATAATGATTTAAAACATTGTGGTTTGGATGGAAAAAACACCAAATGAGGTTTTAACAGATTACAAGTTAATTAAACCGATAAATGCCTGTGCCTAAAACAAAATTGAAGAAAATTTATTTTTCGTTATTACAGAACCGTTGTATGATGATAGAGTTCGCAGAAATCAAAAAAAGTAAGGTACACCCTTTTATACCGCGCTTAAGTCTTTTTTCTCCTTCACTTAACATCTATTGCTCAACTTAATCTTTAATAATTTTCAACGCAAGTGTGCAACATCGGTGAATTGATATCTATATTCGGAAACTAAGAACACCAACAACCGTTTCAGCAACATACCACTCAAGCCAGATAAACAACAGCGCTTTGATAGTTCCTGCTACTTTTTGCTTGGAGTATCAAGTCTCATCTTTTCAGAGGAAACATATTGCCAAAATCACTTCGTATTTCACCTCGCAATTGCAAGAATTGGTTTGCTCGCTAATGACGAAGAAAAAAATAATTTAATTTAAGTTTTAACTCTCTTTATTTCACAATCTGCGGAAGGTTCCTGCAAATTTTTGCAGCTTCTATCATATTAGATAAAGCTTCAGTCGTCTCTTTCCAGCCTCTTGTTTTTAAGCCGCAGTCAGGATTAACCCATAAACGGTCCGGTGATATCGCATTCATTGCTTTTTTAATCAATGACACAATCTCTTCGACAGAGGGCACTCTCGGCGAATGAATATCGTATATTCCAGGGCCTATTTCGTTGGGATATTCAAAATCGACAAATGCATTCAGCAATTCCATGTTTGATCGCGATGCTTCTACGGATATCACATCGGTATCCATATCGGCAATAGATCTAATGATATCGTTGAATTCACTATAGCACATATGCGTGTGAATCTGAGTATCATCCGATACACCGTTTGCCGCAAGTTTAAAGCTGTTTATTGCCCATTTTAAGTAATCATTCCACATATCCCTATGAAGCGGAAGCCCTTCTCTTAATGCAGGTTCGTCAATTTGAATCACTTTTATGCCCGCTTTTTGAAGGTCAAGCACTTCATCGCGAATTGATAGAGCAATTTGAACAGCTGTTTGGCTTAACGGCTGATCGTCACGGACAAAACTCCATTGGATCATAGTGAGTGGACCTGTAAGCATTCCCTTAACGGGTTTTTTAGTTAACGATTGTGCAAATGTAGTCCATTTGACAGTCATGGGAATCTTTCGTGAAACATCCCCGTAAATAACAGGCGGCTTAACGCATCTGGTGCCGTAGCTTCTTACCCATCCGTTCTGCGTAAACATAAATCCATTCAGCATATCGCTAAAATATTCAACCATATCATTGCGTTCCGGTTCACCATGAACAAGAACATCAATTTTTATCTTTTCTTGAAAAGAAATAACACGTTTTATCTCTTCTGCTATAAAATTATCATAGTCAGCTTTATTTATATTTCCCTTTTTAAAATCAGACCTGATTTTTCTAATCTCCTTTGTTTGAGGAAAAGAGCCTATGGTAGTGGTTGGCAATTTTGGGAGATTTAAAATTGCACGCTGCTTGGCAGCTCTAACCGTATATGGAGATTTCCTGTTAAAGTCGCTATCGGCAATATTAGCGCATCTTTTTCTAACCTCAGGGTTATTTGATAGAAGGTGATTTTTTCGAGAGCTGATAACATCGCTATTTATCTTCAGCAAACGAGCTGCGGTATCATCGGTGTTATCGCTAATTATTTTAGACAACACGGATATCTCTTTTACCTTCTCTTTTGCAAACGAAAGCCAGCTTTTTATTTCGTCATCCATATTGGTTTCGTATTCAACGCTCACAGGGACATATTTTAGCGAAGAAGATGCCGCTACCATGATATTTTGTTTACCCATAATGTCGACTATTTTTAATAATGCTTTTTTTGATGCCTCTAAGTCGTTTGCCCATATATTTTGCCCGTTAACTATGCCTATTGAAAGCAGCTTGCCGCTTCCTTTTATAATATTTGCTATATCTAAAATTTCATCCGCAGAAGCATCCACATGAATGGCGTTAACATTCAAATTTGCGATAGTTGACAAATTTTCTTCTAAATTACCAAAATAGTCGGCTACCATCAATTTAACTTTTGAACGGTCATTAAAAAGGCTATAAGTATATTCTAATTTGTTGCGTACGGGAGATGATATATCGGTTGACAAGATAGGTTCATCCAACTGGATCCATTCAGCTCCCAGCTTGCCTAATCGTTTGATAATTTCTAAATAAACCGGAATAACTTTACCGAGAAGCTGCAAATTATCAAATTTTTCGTCAGAATAGTTTTTGCTAAGCATAAGATATGTGATAGGGCCTATAAGAACAGGTTTTGTAAGTATGTCGATTTCAAGAGCTTCCTTAAATTCATTAAAAATTTTATCGGAGGATAATTTAAAATTTGTATCAACGCTCAGTTCCGGAACAATATAATGATAGTTGGTATTAAACCATTTGGTCATTTCACACGGCTTTATATCAGAGTTGCCTGCAACACTCTTGCCTCGCGCCATTCTGAAATATAAGTCAAGATCTACCTTGTCATGCTTTCCAAATCTCTCAGGAATATTACCGAGCAGGCAGCTCATATCAAGCATCTGATCGTATAATGTAAAATCATTGCTTGGAATAAGGTCTATGCCCTCATTCTTTAACAATTTCCAATTCTTGTTTTTAATGTCAGCTGCAGCGAGTGTTAATTCATCTTCGGTCGTCTCACCGCGCCAAAAGGATTCGATAGCCTTCTTTAATTCCCGTTTATCTCCAATCTCAGGATATCCCAGGATATTTGTAATGATTGTACTTTTCATAATCAGTCAATCCTCCACTATATACTTTTTAGTTGCGTCATTATAATAGATAAAAGCTGTTTGGCAAATTAAATTATTGCATTGCTAATTCATTACCGCTTGCCAAACCGCTATACCGTTTTATAATATCGGATATTGTGAGAACATTTGAAAATTTGGAGTTCGTATGTTTAACATAGCTTTTTGGACATTTAAATCGACTATCAATGACAGGATATTTTATCTTATATTTTCTATGGTGCTGCTATTTGCTCTTGTTCCAGTATTCAGTGCTATGTCTATGCGGCAGATTCAGGAGGTTTCTATAACAATGTCGCTCTCTTTAAACTCATTCATAATGCTTTTTCTGGCAATGTTCGGCGGAGTTGTAACGATATGGCGTGATATAGAGAGAAAATATGTATATACAATTCTTGGAAATCCTATCAGCCGCAGCAAATATTTTATGGGAAGATTTTTGGGATTTGTAGCTATTATGGTAATATTCAGCTCGATTAATTTTGCAGTCTCAATTGTTGCAATTAAAATATCAGCCGGTATGTATCATTCTCAACTTCCGATTATATGGTCAAATATCATAGCGGCTTTTATTATGACTCTATTGAAATACATACTTTTAATGGGAATCGGATTTCTGTTCACGTCATTTGCCACTTCATTTTTTATTCCGTTTTTTGGTACTATTATTATATATATTGTAGGAAATGCATCTCAAAGTGTTTATGATTATATAACAAATATTCATGGCTACTCTTTGCTTTTTAAATATATAATCAAAATGCTCTACTACATTGTACCCAATTTTTCTGCATTCGATTTTACTACTTACGCCGTTTATGCAATACGATTGAACTACAGTTCTATAATATACCCAATAGCTTATTTTTGTATCTACACCGGCATACTGTTATTGATTGCAACCGAAATATTTAGAAGAAGGAATTTAATTTAGAGTGAAAAAAGCTGTTCTCATCATATTTATTATCACGCTCTATTTAATCTTTATGAATAGTTTTACAAGCTATATGATAAATCGTCCGCAACAGGCAAAGCTCGGTTTTACTCCGCAGGGTAAGCTGTACAAATATTCACTTGGCGAGTTCAGATGGTTTATGGGAGAGTATTTAAGCATTAAGGCTACCGTTTATTACGGAGGTAAAGAAAAAATCCTTGCGGCAAAAGAGTTTAGGAAAATAGAATACTTTAACCTATTTAAAACCGTGCAGGAAGCTATCAATCTCAATCCATACAATGAGGATGCATACTATTTTGCTCAAGCGACATTTACTTGGAATGTCGGGCATGTGAAGGATGTAAATTTTTTGCTCAAACATGTATTCAAATATAGAAAATGGGATTTTAAATTACCATTTTTCATAGGTTTCAACTACGCATATTTCTTAAAAGATTATAAAAATGCCGCCTATTATTTTAAGAAAGCTGCAGAGATCAGCGGATCAAGTCTATTCACAAATCTTGCCGCTCGCTATTTTTATGAAGGAGGGCGAACAAAACTTGGCATTGTATTTTTAAAAGCTATGATAAAAGCTACACATAACAGTTCGATTAAGTCCATTTATGAATTACGGTTAGATGCCCTTAGCAAAATAGAATCCCTTACTCAGGCGATCAACATATACAAAAAGAGATACTCATCGCTGCCTGAAAATCTGCATCAACTTGTTGATAAAAAAATTATTGATAAGATACCCGTTGATCCGTACGGAGGGAAATTTTACATAAGCGGCGACAGTATAAAAACCACCAGTAATCTTGCAAAATATCATAAAAAGAGGAAAAATGGAAGCTATAGAAATAAAAGATCTTCATAAGACATTTAAGTCGTTACATAAAAAACAGATGGCTATTGACGGAATCAACTTGAGTGTTCAAAAAGGCGAGATTTTTGGCTTTCTTGGGCCAAACGGAGCAGGAAAAAGCACTACTATGAAAATAATGATGAACTTTATAAAAGCAGATGAAGGAAAGGTGCTTATCAATGGTCTTTATTCAACGGACATAAAATGTAGATATGAGATGGGGTTCCTGCCGGAAAATCCATCTTTTGTAGATAATTTAACAGGAATGGATATATTGATGTTTTCTTGTGCAATGCACAATATTGATAAAAACGAGGCGAAAAGCCGTTCCGAAGATATGATAGATTTAGTAGGACTTGAAAGCTCGGCAGTTAAGAGAGTAAGAGAATACAGCAAGGGTATGATTCAACGTCTCGGTTTTGCCGCATCTATCATACATAAACCTAAAATACTAATTCTAGACGAACCGATGGGAGGAGTCGATCCCGTTGGAAGATACCTGTTCAAGCAGATTATCAAGAAATTGCATAAAGAGGATACAACAATATTTTTCAGTTCGCATATTATTCCAGATATAGAAGATATTTGCACTAAAGTTGCTATTATAAACAAAGGTAGAATGATACGAACAATTGGCTTAAATCAGATAAAGCAACTTTCAGCGTCAAGTTATAAAATTATTTTTTTAGATGATAAGAATAGAAGAAAAATAACGGATAGTTGTTATATAGGAGATAATTTGTGTTCCGTAACCTGCAAGACTGATGATTTGGAAAGCAAACTTCACAGTATAACAGCTCTTGATCTGAAAATTATCAGTGTGAATTCAGAGAAAAAAGATTTGGAATCGATTTTTATACAAGATATTGCAAATCGACCTTAACCCATCTTCTTCTTCCTCAAAAAAGCTTTTAAATATGCCTTTTTGAGGGCTTTTAGGATAATAATCTGTTGATATATTATGAGACCACTGCACAATAAGCACTTCCACAGAAGCCAAATAAATAGCAGGATTTAGAAATTAGATTTGAGGTGCTAACCTGTTAGTTGAGGGCACTTCTGTTAATCCGTAAGCGATCATCTTGAGTCCCGCAACTCACGTAAATCTGCGACTGTTTAATCTCTTGAATAGTCATTTATTTTTTGTTAGGTGCGTAAGGCCAATATAATATCAGGAAAGCGAATAAAGCTCCTGATATACCGGAAGACGGCCTTGAAGATGCTCTATCGCAAGATGGTTACTACCCCACGCAGACGCCTATCTTGCAAGCAGCATGCAGGAAAGGCTGAATGAAGCGATTTTAAAGACACGAATGAGTTATTCGTATATTCCCAAATAAGCAGTCAGCTGCTGGTTTAATTGGAGCACTACCAGCCGAACAAGACAAAGATTACGGGAAGTAGATATTTTTGATATGGCAGGAGTATTTCGAATGGCAGAAAAAACATCCTGAACTATTTCAAGCTAAAGACAAAGACGCTGAGTGTGTTAAACAGAAAATCTTAATTCGACAGAAAGAAAATTTACAGCAGAGTTGGGACTTGACCAGTTGATCCGCAGTGTTTGATAAAGCTCATAAAATGTAGTAAAAGTAGTATAGAGTTTTTTTATGGCAGACTAGGAGAAGCATATGTTTATAAAAAAGTATAATGTTGCGGTTATTGTAATGTTAAGTTTTGTTGTTATTTTTTTTACCCAACAGAAATCTTTTGGATACATGAATAATGGTAGAATAACAAATATTTCTATAAATAGACAAACAATACGTATATATTCAACAGGTAAATTTGTAATCAAGCAATCAAACTTTAAACGAAATTACGAAAAATTTCATATCTTATCTTTTGAAAACTCTATTTTGATTGGAAAAACACGTGTTATATACACGCCGTTCCCAACAATACTAAAATTGGTAATAACTCAATTCAGCACTAAACCTGACGCTGTCCATGTCGTTATAAAAGAATCATTCTTTAATCCGTTTTTTGTAAAGACATTTCATATAAGAAACGATAGATATGTTACAATAATATATCCAATTCTAATACATAAATTCAAACTGTTTTTAGATGTTGGTCATGGAGGATCGGATCCTGGCGGAATTGGACGTTTAGGTTTGCCGGAATCATTTGTAAATTTAAGTGTGGCATTAAAACTGAAACAGTTGCTTAAAAATAGAGGCATTGATGTAGAATTAGATAGAATTTCCAATACATTTGTAAGTTTACCTCAGAGGGTAAGCGAAGCAAATAAAAGCGGCGCAAATATATTTATCGGTTTGTATTGCAACGCATCTGAGGATCATAGATTATACGGCACAACAACATATTATTATCATAAAAGTGATTACAAATTTGCTAAGTATTTAGAAAATTATATATCAAATCAGCTGGGTCTTAGAAACAATGGCGCAGTAAAGGACAATTTATATGTTATTAAGTATACAACCAAAATGCCTGCTGTATTAGTTGAATATGCCTATATCTCAAATAAGCATGAAGAGCAACTTTTGGCATCTTCCACATTTAGACATCTTATTGCACTTACAATAGCAAACGCCGTTTATAATTACTATATATTACATAAAACCGGATTCAACTAAATATCGTTCTACTGAATTCGTATAATAAGCGCATAACCCTGCAACAGGTGAAGACTTACATTTAGATGTCAAATAAGATTCAGTTGACTATGGCTTAAAAGAGACTATTATTGGCAGTCGGGATGGTTTGGGCAGTCGCCTCAAATGAGGAGGAAAGTCCGGACTTCAGAAGGAAGGTGCCGGGCAACACCCGGGAAGATAGCGCCAAAGCGTTATCTTACGGAAAGTGCAGCAGAAAATATACCGCCATTTAGATTATTCTAAATGGTAAGGTTGAAATGGCGAGTTAAGAGCTCACCGGATAAAGAGTAATCTTTATGCCTTGAAAACTCCCGCCTGAAGCAAGATGAAATAGGAGAATAATTATGTACCCTTCCATAGTGTATTCTCGGGTACATCGCTTGAGATTGTCGGTAACGGCAATCCTAGATAGATGACTGCCACCAATTTGGTACAGAATCCGGCTTATAGAACCATCCTCAAAACAGAATGAAAAAATCAATCTCATATATTCTTTCTTTGCTGATTCATATTGTCTTGATTATGCTCATTATCTTAGTTGCCAATAAAGCAAAACGAATTTTACCCATAAAAACTCAGCCTATAATGGTTGATGTGATAACCCTGAAAAACAAACACCATCAAAAAGTTAACTTAAGCAGATTGAAAAATATACACATAGCTTCAACAAAAAACCAAATTTCAAGCGGAAATATTATTGCGAAAGAAAAAACAAAAATTACCCAGCCCAAAGGAATTGAGCACGAAAGATATGCCGGTGGTTTTAACAGTATAAAAAAAAGAATCAAAATAAAGCATGTTAGACAAAAAAAGCGTATAGCTGCTAAGTTAAGGCCGCATAAAGTTTTACCACACAAAAAACTTACCGGCTACATAATAAATAAAGCTGTTTCAGTTGTATCAATCAAACATCATTCAATTTTTAAGTCCGTAAAACAGTTAGCGTTAAATCATGCTCCGAAATCCATTCAGGGAAAATCGGTCTCCCGCATAGGAGTAAGAAACGGTAAAGGAGCCGCAAAGAAAGAAGCTGTAATATCTATCGCTACAAAGAATATAAAATATGCATCGTATATGGCGCATATTAAGCAGTTGGTACAATCGGTCTGGATATATCCGGATGAGGCTTTGGAAAAAAATCAATCCGGTATGCTTTATTTGGTATTTATTATCAATAAAAACGGAACTCTTGCCAGCGTAAAATTGATAAGAACATCAGGCTACAGTATATTAGACAAAGCCGCAATCAATGCGCTAAAAGAAGCATCTCCCTTTCCTTCTATTCCTTTAAGACTTGATATTGATAGATTGAAGGTATATGCATCATTTCGGTATAATCTTTCGTTTGATACTGAAATATATTAGAGTTGCAATAAAATTTAACTTGAGACGGACTTGAAAAATCAATATATGGAATAACGTATAGATACGGATAATAAAAAATATTGGAGGAATTTATGAGGTATATTGTAAAAACGGATAAGTCTGTAAAGCAAGCAACCGAGGATTTGCAGAAGTCTATAGTCGAAAACAAGTTTGGTGTTATTGTCGTTCACGATATGAAAGCGATGTTGAAAAAAAAAGGTGTAGAATTTGACAGCGAATGTAATATTGTTGCGTTTTGCAATCCTAATATCGCAAAAGAGGCAATGTCGGTTGATATGAATATGAGCATGATGATGCCATGCAGAATTTCAGTTTATCAGGATAAGGGTGACGGCAAGACAAGAATCGGAACTGTAAGACCAACATCTATGCTGCCGGTTGTCTCAGATCTGTCGGCACTTAAGCCCGCTGCTGAAAATGTTGAAAAAATGATGATTAAAATAATAGATGAAGCTAAGTAGAACTAAGCTGATTGGAGAAATCTTTGACAACTTCCGAAAGGGGCGTCAATAAGTTATAATTCGTATTTTCCCCTGACCCACTCTTAAAAAAAGGGGGAAGGGGGAAATTTTAGAAAATAGATTTACATAGCGTAAAATCTTTCGGAACGATATTTGCTGTTAGTAAGGTATGAAAAGTATTCATGCTGCGAACAAAAGTTCGGAAAATTTTGCAGGTGTTGTTATAAAAAAAGCTATAAAGACAAAAAAAGGCAGTTCTGCCGCATTTAAGAATCTCCTAATAAAATATAAAAAAAACGAAACGGGTGAATCTGTTGCTAAAAATCAAAAAGTTACCAACGAGAACAAAGCACCTGCCAAGGTAAATAAAGCGGTAAAGAGGAAAAATTTTCTTAAAAACGACTTTGCCGTCAATAACTTTTTTATACAAGTTAATATGAGCAAGGGATCAAAAGAAGGCAAAAAAACAATTAAACATATTGAAATTGCTGACGGCAAAACTTCTCATCTAAACTTCAAAGGTCTAAAAGTTAAGGATAAATTGGATTCTAAAATAACTCCGGCTGCCGATAGAATTATTGAAAACAGCAAAAAAGCAATATCAACTAAAAGCAAATCTGCATTGCGAATAACCGTAAATAATACTAAAACCGAAAAA
>VAPK010331285.1_pt1 | contig 10115 bp, 10 predicted proteins | sample 3395031 | NCBI WGS metagenome assembly VAPK01 (sample SAMN08290443, study PRJNA428436) | hydrothermal vent metagenome | isolation source: Deep-sea hydrothermal vent chimney 1 | place: Pacific Ocean: Juan De Fuca Ridge
ACTGTCGCTCGATGTAACTTTGCTTTAAGCATCGTTGTTTGCATATTAATAAATCTTGAAAGCTTAAGAACATTCCATTATATCAAAATGCGCTCTGCATTCAAATTTAGATGTTTTTAAAACTGCTCAATATTTTTATGTATATTCATACCATTCTTACTTTCAGACCTATGAATCATTACCTCTGTAGGGTAGGCAAATTCCAGGTTATTTTTTTTCAAAATGTCTGCTATTTTAAACAACACATCTTCTTTTACTGATAACCACTCACTCCAATTTACTGTTCTAGTGAAACAGTAAATGAGTATATCAATAGAAAAGTCACTATATCTATCCATAAAAACTAGCTGTGTTGTTTTAATTCCATGAGCATCTGCCTGAGAAGTAAATTTAAAATCACGTCGCTTATTGGTTATTTTTTGCTGAGGGTTAGCAATACCAGAATGTTGCTTTAGCATATCTCTAATATCATCTATTGCCTGTCGAATATCATCCATATTGCTTTCATAAGTAACGCCTACATACATTTTAATACGCCGCCCTACTGCACGACGATTCCAGTTAATTACACTAGAAACAGAAATAATTGAATTAGGTATGGTAATCAAAGCATTATCAAATGTTCGAACGGTGGTGCTACGCAAACCAATTTCTGCTACTGAGCCCTCAGCATCACCTACTTTAATCCAGTCCCCCATTCTAAAAACATTATCAAATAAGATAGTAACCCCACCGAATAAGTTAGATAAGGTGTCTTTTGCTGCCAATGCAAATGCCAATCCACCTACCCCCAGCGTCGACATAATTGCGGTTAAACTTATTCCAAAATAATTTAAGTCAAATGCTATAATCACAACAACAACAAATCCTTTTCCCATTTGCACCGCTAGATTAAATAATTCTTTTCTTAACTCTTTATTTCTGTTGTTTATTTTCTGTATCTGAATAAGTACAATACTATCAATAATTTTAGATATTAACCATATAAAAATCAGGCTATAAATAACAAATGCGCCAGACTCAATAACTGAACGAAAGTCTGTTTTATAAAAGAAAGCATCAGCCCCAAGGTTTACCCCCCAAAAAACCAACAATGAGCGTGCAGGCCGTCTGATCTCATGATAGATCATCTCCTGTTGTTCAACATCCTTATCAATAATATAACTTTCTACACACCAGCAAGTACATTTAAAAATATAAGGGTAGCTAAAAATAACCAGGAAAATAATTAATATTGAAAAAAAGATTCCGCCTACATCAACCTTAAAAGGTGCAAGTTTGTTATTAATTGCATGAACCAAATCAAAATGATTAATATATGATATGCCTGATAATAAGGAAAATTCCTGAAACCAATGCACTGAAGCAATTTGTCTAGGATTATTAATAACGTAATTTAAAATGTCTCTATAACTATTGCTTGTTGTTAAAAACAACTGGTAATTTTTTTTAACCTCAAAAAACAAGTCAGTTTCCAACTCAACTTCCGGTAAAGCTAATTTTTTTTCATCCTTAGAGATTTGTTCCAATTCCTTTTGAGATTTTTCAACAATCGTCTCTATTTTTGTATAATTACTAGATGATTCAACAAGATATTTAAGATAATTTGCAATAGACTGATCAACCTTGTATGTTTCTAATTTAATCTTATCTCGTAAGACGGCAAGTTGGTGCCCCCTTTCGCTATTAATACTAATTCGAGACTGCAGAAAAGACTTGTTGCCTTTCGTTTCTCCAGTCATAAAATGAATATTCTTTTTTGTTTTCAACTGCTTCATCAACTGCTCTAAAACAGCTGTTTTCTTATTTAACAGCTTATCAATTGAGGCATTTTGGTTGTTTAAAAGCTGAGCATTAATAGCTTTTAATTCATCAATAGTGTGCTTTATACTTTCTTGTTTCGGTGCTGCTATTAATGAAAAACTCACTAATAAAACACAAAAAAATGTGGCTATTCTCATTATATTACCCATTAAAAATGACATTTAACCCAGTTGATACCAGACAATATTTATCTGAGGATATGAATAAATTCGCTTTATTTTTTTGAAAAGTGAACATTATCAATAAGGCGAGGTTTGCCTAATTTTGCTGCTGCAAGAATAACCAACTCATTATCCTTTTCTGTTGCTGGCTGTAGATCAGCCGATCTACAAATAGAAAAATAATCAACTTTAAAGCCAGCGACCTCCAGTTCAGCTTTTTGCTCCTGTTCAATAGTATTAAAATCCATTTCTTTGATAACGGATGCTTGCGCTTGGCACAATGCCTGATAAAGCTTTGGAGCTATTGTTCTTTCTCTGCTGGTCAAAAAGCCATTTCGCGAACTCAGGGCCAAACCATCACCCTCGCGTTCTGTTGCAACCCCCCAAATAACTACAGGACTATTTAAATCTTGAACCATTTTTTTTATAACGGCTAGTTGCTGAAAATCCTTCTCACCAAAGATTGCAATATCAGGTTGAACCATATTGAAAAGTTTAAAAACAACCGTTGCAACACCATTAAAATGTCCAGCCCTATACGCCCCGCAATGAATGGTTGATAGCATACCTACAGTAACTGTTGTGCTTGCTTTATTGGGGTACATTTCAAGGATGCAAGGCAAAAACATTAAATCAGCCGAAGCTTCAACTAATTTTTCCTTATCGACAACTTCAGTTCGAGGGTAACTTTCAAAGTCTTCTCCAACACCAAACTGGGTGGGGTTAACGAATATACTAACAATGACTTTATCGGCTTTTTTTCTTGCTTCTGATACTAATTTGATATGCCCTGCATGCAAATTACCCATGGTAGGTACAAAAGCTATACTTTGCCCTTGCCGCCGCCATAACCGTACCGTTTTACGCAATTCAGCAATTGTGGTAATTTTTTGCATAAATTTTAATAACTATGTAATTCTGTTGGGAACTCTAACTGTTTAACAGCTTGATGGTATTGTGCAATAGCATCAGGGATATCCTTCGCTATTTGCATGAAATTTTGAGAAAATCTTGGTCGTTTACCCGCGCTGATGCCAAGCATATCGTATAACACTAATACCTGGCCATCACAAGCAACGCCAGCACCAATACCAATAACAGGAATAGTTAAATTTTTTGATATTTTTTCAGCTAAGCCAGTGGGGACACATTCTAAAATCAATAAGCTAGCACCTGCCTGCTCAACTTTTTTAGCATCCTGGTGTATTTTTTCCGCACCTTGCAATGTCTTCCCTTGTACTTTATAGCGCCCAAGCTGATTAATTGATTGGGGCAACAAGCCTAAATGGGCACAAACAGGCACACCAAACTCAACTAGAGATTTAATAATATCAATATGAGCCCCTTCCAATTTAACCATTTGTGCGCCTGCCGCTTGCATTAACTTGGCAGCATTTTTCATCGCTATCTCAGTGGTGACATAGCTTAAAAAAGGTAAATCAGCAATCACAAAGGCACGTTTACGAGCATTTACCACGCATTGCGTGTGATAAACCATCTCTTCAATTAAAACAGGAACTGTGTTTTTTTTTCCTTGTATAACCATACCTAAAGAATCGCCCACCAGCATCACATCAACACCTGCCTGGTCAATAAGTTGACTAAAACTGGCATCATAAGCGGTCAAACAGGAAATTTTTTCGCCTGCTTGTTTCATCGCCAATAAATCAAGGATAGAAAGTGCTGCAACCGTCTGAGTTTCTGCATACAAAGCCATTAGGATAATTTCTCTAAACCCGCTAAAGGGCACTGTAAAACCAAATCGTTAATATACCCCATGCCTGGTACCCATAAATTACCGTTTACTATTTCTTGTAATGGGTATAAAACAAAAGCTCTTTCAGGCAAGCCTATGTGCGGCACCTTTAAATAAGGTAAATCAATCTGTTGCTCCCCATACAACAAAATATCCAGATCTAAAGTTCTCGCACCCCACCGAATAGTATCGCGGTCTCGTCCAAAATCATTTTCAATCTGTTGAAGGACTGTTAATAATTCAATAGACGTTAAGCCAGTCTGAATACTCATTACCGCATTGACATAATCTGGCTGTTCTTTTGGGCCCATCGGCGGGCTACTATATAAACTTGAAAAGCGAGTTTCAGTCATTTCTGCTTGCTTTGCAATAAACAAACGTGCCTGCTGTATTTTTGACGCCGGGTTTTCCAGGTTACTTCCCAAGCCAATATATGCTTCAGTCATTATCACTATTTACAGTCTTAATTTTAGGCTTTTGCTTTCTTTTAGTTTTTCTAGCGGGGCGAGTCATTTTCTTTTGTTCTATATCATTCGTACTCTGAAATGTTGTCCACCACTGAGCTAACTCCATTGCAGCCCCTCCTGTTTCCGCCCTTAACAATAGAAAGTCATAAGCAGCACGAAACCGAGGATGACTCAATAGACGGTAAGGTCTTCCCCCTATCCGTTTTTCAAATCGCAACTGTAACAACCACACTTCACGCATTGATTGTGTTACTCGCTTTGGAATAGAGATACTCTTGGTTTGTGCTGATAAAACATTGCTTGCCGCATGTTGATAAGCAAAACTCTCTTCCTCACCTTGCCGCATTTTTTCATTCGCTAATTCTTGTACAGCTTCCCATAAAAAAGCTGACATTAAAAAATAAGGTGTCACACTTTTATTTTCAGCTATACGCTTATCTGAATTTTCCAAGGCCTTGGCAATAAAGACCTTTGGAAAATTATTTTTCTCATTATTTAGACATCTATCAGCTTGAGGGAATAAGGTTTCAAATAGACCATAGTGCCTAAGCATTTCAAATGTTTGCACAGCTTTACCTGATAAAAACATTTTCAACACTTCATCATATAATCGCGCAGCAGGAATACCCTTCAATAAAGGAGCTAGTTCAAAAATGGCTTGTTCTGTCGAGACTTCTAAAGAAAACCCTAATTTAACAGCAAACCTTACCGCCCTTAGCATTCTAACAGGGTCTTCTCTATAACGAGTGGTAGGATCACCGATTAATCTAAGGACACCTGCCGTATGGTCTTCCATTCCCCCGGTATAATCAATAATAGAAAAATCACGGATATTGTAATACAAGGCATTAACGGTAAAATCTCTACGCCAAACATCATCTTCTATACTGCCAAATACATTATCACGTAATAAGCGCCCATCTTCATGAACTTTCTGCTCTATATTATCAGCGGTATCAGAACTCCGGAATGTAGCAACCTCAATAATTTCTCGACCAAAATGAACATGTGCTAATCGAAAGCGCCTTCCAATTAAACGACAATTGCGAAAAGCCTGCTTAACCTGTTCAGGACTCGCATCAGTGGCCACATCAAAATCTTTTGGCTCATAACCTAATAGCAAGTCTCTAACACAACCACCCACTAAATAAGCCTCATAGCCTGACTTTTTCAGTCGATATAAAACTTTTACAGCATTTGGGCTCATTTGAGAGCGTGAAATATTATGCTCTGAACGAGAATATACTTTAACCTGGCATTGGCTATTTGCCTGTGCAAGGTCTTTTTCGTCTACAGTGTCAGATGGACTAAATATTTTTTTGAAAAATTTTAAAATGAGCTTCATTCCCTTTTTTTATTATATAAATTCAGCATGTTATAAAAATAACTCGTTATAAACCTGAAAATTTTCTTGTTATCATATCATTTAGCTATCTCGCAATAAATAATATAGCCATTTTATTTACAGTGCTTTACCTAACTTTAATCATCATCACAGTTAATAGCTTTTTTTACATAGCCTTATTAATAGAGTAAAATTAGATTATTCCTTATTCGTTATCTTACTTTCTTAAAACAGCTTGCAACCCTTTTTAGTTTGTATCCTGTCCCTACATTGTTTTGGAGATTTTCATGTTTAAAAAAATTATAACAGGCTTAATTGACCAACCCTTTTTAACCAGTATTTATGTTGTAGATTTAGCTATCCTTCTGTTTCATAAACCCCCTTTTATGTTTGCTTTGGTCATGATGGCAGGGTTAATAGGTATGAGTATGTATTTTGGCCAAAAACTAGCTTTATTCAAAAATTAATTGATCACTCTAAACAAAAGAAAACCAGGTAAAGATAATACACTTTCACCTGGTTTCTTTCGCCATTTGGCTATCATTATCTACGATGCACTGCTGTTGTTGGCACTACTCTTTTTAGCAACTGCCCTCGTTTTACCGCTCAATCATGGTGAAGCATTTTCATCATCACAATTTTTCTTCCCAATTTATATACTAACAGTCAGCTTTCTCTACTATGGCTGGTTTTGGACTCATGGTGGGCAAACATTAGGCATGAAGACATGGAAAGTAAAAATACGAAGCCAGAATTACAAAGCTGTTACCTGGCCCTTGGCCTTTAAGCGTTTTATAATTGCCATTTTTTCTTGGGCTTGCGCAGGGCTAGGTTTATTATGGAAATTTGTAGATAAAGAACAACTTACCTGGCATGATAAATTCTCTGGAACACGTTTATTTTTTGACCGCAATAATGATTAACCTAAAAATTTAGTTACCGAGGTACTAAAATAGGCGCATAGCAAACTATGAAACCATTTCAGCAACGCAGTCTATCAGTCCAATCGAGAGAAAGCCTCCGTTGAGACCATGAAGTATATCCTTATGCTTAACTTAAAACGGATAAACTACTTTCAGCATCCTATTTTAAAATATAGTTAATCCTTAACAAAGCTATTCTTTTTAAAAAGCGCAACAATTTCTTTGCTCGGTTGCTCTTTTGACGAACCCTTAGGGTTCCTTTTTAAGTCATGTCCTTTAATAGATTTGTTAAATTTTTAGGTATTATGCGACGCTCAGGAGAGTATTTTTAAGCTGATTGAAGTTGCTTATTTTCGGTTTTCCGATAACAAAAACAGAGGGGGTGTAAAACCCCGAGTAAACTCGATAATTCCAGTGAGCAGGGCACTAAGTTTCGTTAAAAAATGCCACATTCTGTTGTGTTTTATCGGTAAATTCAGACATTTTTTCATCTGAAATTAACCCATTACGCTTCCATGATGCCAATTTCGAGATTGCAGTGCTTCGTTTCAAATCATCAAACATAATGGATATTTCTTTGTCTTCTCTATTTATTAATTTCCAGAGTTTGAGATAAGATTCATGTTCTTTTCCTTTGCGACTGTTAGAAATATTATCAATTTTATCAAAAATTTGATCACATGAAATACTGAGAATTTCATTTTTCATGTCTCTGATTTTTTTCCAATCACTTTCTGGTATATTTCTCATAAATTTATAAGCATTTTACCTGTTAGCAAACCAAACAACATATTCTCTTACATACCAGAAATTGTTATTATTCCTTGACGTAACTTCCACGTCACATAAAGGAACATATCCTGTTTTTTTTGATTCTCTTACTTTTAATATTATTCCACAAGTTTCATCTTCCATTTCAATTTCTATTGCCTTCATAATATGGTTAATACTGAATGGTACGTTATTGCTTTCATTTTCTAAAAATGGGTTAAACGTATCATCTTCTTGACGTTCTATCTCAAAAGGAAAAGTGAGATAATCAGTAAGCCAACTACTCCAATCTCTTTCTTCCCATTCTTCAAATTTTTCATCCCATAGGTCATTGTTATCTTTATCCCACGAAGAGTCATATTTTTTACTGTTGCTCATAAATATTTATTTCTTAATATGTTGAATTTCTGAATTTCTGAATTTCTGAATTTCTGAGTTTCTGAGTTTCTGAGTTTCACCGTTGCATGTTAGTGCACCTGAGTCTGGTAACGCCCAGTTCAGTTAATGCTGGCAGATCCTTCTGAGCTTTGAAAACTCATAACAAAGCAGGTGTCTGGTATAAAATGAAATACAATCCTACTGATAAAAATAATGCCATATACCCCATTAGAAGAAATCTTACAGTAAACCTAGCGGTATTATTTGTGCCTTCATGGGTAATATATATTTTATACCTGAATCCGTGACTTCAATGCGGATAGTAGGGCCCAAGATATTGGTTTCACAGGGGATTTAGTCAGATTATTGCTCCTGCATAATCGACATTCACCACATCCATGTGGCTCAAAAAAATCTTAGCTTCACCTATAGGTTAAGCGGGTATTTTTTTAACCGCTGTGGAATCAATAGCTTGTGTTCTGTGCCGTAGTGAGGTCACGGATTCAGGATTAAGTGATAATGTAAGTGGGACAATAACGATTAAAGCAATATCATTTGTTACCAACATGGACAAGAAAAAGGTTGTGACCACCAGCTTTAATGGTATGGCTTTCCCCTTTTCTAGACTTTGGGCGATTTTTAATATAACCCCACTTTTCTGCAAACCATTAACGGCAATAAACAGCACAAACAAGATGAACAACACCTGCATTTCCTGGATTGAATAGACCGGAAAATGCTTTGCATAAAAAGCAGTCGAAACCAATCCTGCACCAGACGCAATCAGTAGCCATTCTTTTAGGATAAAATCAATAAATGTTACTTGAGCTTTCAATAAAATTCCTGTTGTCCTCGTTATATTAGGGAATTATAAGGCGGCTTTTTTTCGGTTATAAAAAAAGTAAGCTAACCCAGCCGCTATTAAAAAGGCCGTAATAGGAAGTATATTGTTAGAATTGTTTGCTGTTTTTATAGTGTTAGGGAACCTGAATTTGGTTAAAACACCCAAGCCTGAATCATTAATATCAATAGTAATAGAGTTTGCATTCAACCCTATTAACTGTACCTCTCCACCATCAAAAGCCTTATAGTTTTTTGACCTATTTTCGGTAAAGTTAGGATAAATAGGCGTTGATGAAAAAATAGCTTTAGAACCTAGTGTATTTGCTATTTCAACTTCTAATTGTTGAGTTGATTTGCCTTTGGTTGATATAACGGTTGGGGTATCTTTATCAATAGTAATGGTAATAGTGCCTCCAGCTGTTTGTTGTTTTATATCAGAGGCAAAATCTCTAACATACTCAACCGCAGCAGAATAAACCAGATTGATAGAAATATCGACTGCAGCTGTGGAAAAACTTTTTTCAGGAATACGGTAACTTAAGGCTTGATTTGTATAGTCTCGAGTAGTGATTCTATCAATTACAAAACCAGCCTTATTGAAGATAATAAACTCAGGTTTATCTTGATTTACTTCAGTAGTAGCACCTCGGTCACTAGGAGCTTCTGTTTTAATAGCGGCACTCAGTGCACCGGCCACCTTTTTGGATACTTCAATAGCGGTGAGTGGCTTTTTTGCGTGAGTCCCTTTTATAAAGGCTAAGCCATTTGCCTTATTAAAATTTATTCCTACTTTTTGCCAGGAAACCATAGAAGAAAAAGATGTTTCAATTGCTCTTTTGGGTGTGCTGGTTTGTATAATCAGCTGGTCTGTCTTTTCTGGGTTAGCTAGGCCGATTGATGGAAGCCCTAAAATACAGCTAAGAAGCAAGCTTCGGTTTAAGGTTTTTGTTGTTATCATTTTTTGTCCTCAAAGTGTTGCCTCAGCGTATCATAATTAGTTGTGATTGAAAGCTTAAAATTTGAAGTGATTTGAAATAATAAATACTCTGTTCTCAAGCATAAAAAAGCGTAGAATATGCACCCTTTAAAATAATTCACATATTAATAGATTTAAAGATTAATTAATATGCTTCTATTCGGAATAAAACATGCTTGCAACCGCAAATATTACAATGCAATTTGGCGCTAAGCCATTATTTGAAGACGTTTCTGTTAAATTTGGTAATGGTAATCGTTACGGATTAATTGGTGCGAATGGTTGTGGTAAATCTACCTTTATGAAAATTTTAGGGGGTGACTTGGAGCCTTCAGCAGGTAATGTCTCAAAAAACCCTCATGAACGTATTGGTAAGTTAAAACAAGATCAATTCGCTTATGAAAAATATGCAGTCATTGATACCGTTATTATGGGGCATGATAAATTATGGGCAGTAAAATCTGAGCGTGATGCAATATATGCCAACCCAGAAATGTCTGAAGAGGATGGTATGAGGGCGGCAGAACTTGAGTCTGAATTTGCTGAAATGGATGGTTACACGGCTGAAGCGAGAGCCGGCGAACTGTTATCTGGAGTAGGCATTAATGTAGAACAGCATTACGGCCTTATGAGTGAGGTGGCACCCGGTTGGAAATTACGTGTACTGCTGG
>VAPK010803255.1_pt1 | contig 10111 bp, 11 predicted proteins | sample 3395031 | NCBI WGS metagenome assembly VAPK01 (sample SAMN08290443, study PRJNA428436) | hydrothermal vent metagenome | isolation source: Deep-sea hydrothermal vent chimney 1 | place: Pacific Ocean: Juan De Fuca Ridge
ACCCCATGCCGGAATGACGGCTTTTTTTAACTATAAAAAAAGGGGCGAGTAACAAGGATTTCCCTCGTCACTCGCCCCTTGTCACTCGAACCTAATTAAAGCATAGGTACGATCATCAAGGCTACGATGTTCATAATCTTGATTAGTGGGTTAATCGCCGGACCCGCAGTATCCTTGTAGGGATCGCCAACGGTATCACCGGTCACCGCTGCCTTATGCGCATCGGAACCCTTGCCACCGAAATTACCGTCTTCGATATATTTCTTGGCATTATCCCAGGCACCACCACCGGTGGTCATGGAAATGGCCACGAACAAACCGGTCACGATGGTACCAATGAGTACGCCGCCCAGGGCTTCTGCACCCAGAGTCAGACCAACGACAATCGGCACCAGCACAGGCAGGAGAGAAGGAATGATCATTTCCTTAATCGCAGCCTTGGTCAGCATATCTACAGCCTTGGAATAATCCGGGGTCTGAGTACGATCCATAATGCCCGGCATTTCCTTAAACTGACGGCGCACTTCGTTGACGATTCCGCCAGCAGCACGACCCACGGCTTCCATCGCCATCGCACCGAAGAGATAAGGAATCAAACCACCGATGAACAGGCCAATGATAACCATGTGGTTGGACAGGTCAAAGCTCACGGCTACACCGTGGCCGTGTCTCGTCAGGGCTTCTGTGTAATCAGCGAACAGCACCAGGGTCGCCAGACCGGCAGAACCAATCGCATAACCCTTGGTAACCGCCTTGGTGGTGTTACCCACGGCATCCAGCGCATCAGTCGTCTTGCGAACATCTTCTGGAAGATCTGCCATTTCGGCGATACCACCGGCGTTATCGGTAATCGGACCGTAAGCGTCAAGTGCAACGATGATACCCGTCATGGACAGCATGGAAGTCGCAGCAATCGCAATCCCGTACAGCCCGGCCAGATCATGCGCCACATAGATAGAAGCACAGACAGACAGCACCGGCAGCGCGGTTGACTTCATGGACACGCCCAAACCGGCAATCACGTTAGTACCGTCACCAGTGGTGGATGCTTCAGCAATATGCTTAACCGGCGAGAATTCTGTGGCCGTGTAGTACTCGGTAATGACAATCATGGCAACCGTCAGAACCAAGCCAACCAGGGCTGAGCCAAATAGCTGCATGGTGCTGTAGAGACCATTGCCAGCCATCATCGTGTCAGTAATGAAGTAGAAGGCAATCGCCGAAAGAACGGCGGCGACTATGGTTCCCCGATACAGGGCATTCATAATCTTGCCACCTTCATTAACCCTAACGAAGAACGTGCCAATGATAGAGGCGATAATGGATGCGCCACCTAGAACCAACGGATACAGAATAGCCGTGGTGCCGAAGTTTTCCATGACCATGCTACCCAGGATCATGGTTGCCACCAAGGTTACCGCATAGGTTTCAAACAAATCGGCGGCCATACCGGCACAGTCACCGACGTTATCACCCACGTTATCTGCGATTACCGCTGGGTTACGTGGATCATCTTCCGGAATACCGGCTTCCACCTTACCGACGATATCTGCACCCACATCCGCACCTTTGGTGAAGATACCACCACCTAAACGCGCGAAAATGGAAATCAGGGAACCACCGAAGGCCAGACCTACCAGTGAATGCACCGAGTGTTGCGAGCCCATCATCTCAAGGATGCTGTAATAACCAGCAACGCCAAGCAACGCCAGGCCAACTACCAGCATGCCGGTAATCGCGCCACCTTTGAAGGCTACCTGCAAACCGGCATTCACACCGTTCCGAGCTGCTTCCGCTGTTCTGGAATTGGAACGCACAGAAACATTCATACCAATATAACCTGCAGCCCCCGACAGGATTGCGCCAATCACGAAGCCGATTGCCGTTTCGGCACCCAATGCCAGGGCAATTACAATAGCCAGGACAATCCCTACCATGCCAATGGTCATATATTGTCGATTAAGATAAGCGTTGGCGCCATCCTGAATTGCCTGGGCAATTCTTTTCATTTCATCATTACCCTGCGACATACGCATGATACTTGAAATGGAAACAGCGCCATATAATATGGCAAGCACTGCCGCAGCAAGTGCAAACATTAGCTCTGGACCCATGGAATAACCTCCCCGTTAAAAAAAGATAAGTGGATGCTACGCCCTTTTTCGGCAGGTGCTAATTACGTCTTTTTATCAGGGCATGTATAAGCTTAATAACTTAAGGTGAATAAAGATTTAGACTTAATCTCATTACCCCGCTAAACATATAATTCATAATGATTTCTAGTTTTAGAAGGGATGTACATAGTAATATATTTTTTTTAGCCGTAAAAAATATTTAACGAATAAACCAGTTAAACAGCATTATGTTATGAAAATATTTTATAAATAAAGTTCACGCCTAAAAATATAAAGTTTTAATCAATTTTGCGACAAAAAATAAAAACAACGATCTGATCCTGCTCTGGCAAAATCAAATAATATACCCAGAACTCTGCTTTTTAAGGAATCTCTATGCAAAATCCTGCAATCGTCATCGGCATTGGTGAAATGGCCAGTGTTTTTACCCGCGCTTTGCTGCGCTTTGGTCACCCTGTTTATCCCGTCAATCGTAAAACAGACATGCAGGCACTGGCAGAGAATATTCCTGAACCCTCATTGGTACTGGTAGGTGTGGGTGAAAATGCCTTGCAGTCGGTTTTGAGTGAAATCCCGGCAGCCTGGTTGTCCCGACTGGCTCTATTGCAGAATGAGTTATTGCCCCGCGACTGGAAAAACTTAAATCTACCGCAACCGCCCACGGTTATTTCAGTCTGGTTTGAGAAAAAAAAAGGTATGGATTATAAGGTGCTGGTGCCTTCCCCAGTTTATGGCCCCCGCGCCTCTCTCCTTATTAACGCACTAGCAAGCCTGGATATTCCCGCCTGGGAAGTGACTTCAGAAAAGGAACTGGAGTTCCAACTGGTAGGTAAAAATATTTATATCCTCACAACCAACATAACGGGACTGGTCATTCGCCACTTCAAAGCGGAGAGCGTGAAAGACATGTGGGCAGATTATCCGGATCTGGCCAGAGAAGTGGCGCATGATGTTATCGATATACAGGAATGGCTAACGGCTCACCAGTTTGATCGAGAAAAACTTATCGACGGCATGGTCGACGTCATCAAGAGCGACCCTACGCACAAATGTATGGGACGCTCAGCACCGACACGCCTGCGCCGTGCCATCCAGCAAGCAGATGAAGCTGGACTGGCCGTACCACGGCTACGGGAGATCTACCGTAGTGAGGTAAAATCTGAAATATGATCCATGCTTTATGGGCAGGAATTTAAACGCAGAGACGCAAAGGCGTGACCGGAGCAAAGCGCGAAGTCCAGTCTCTCGTTCCCACGCTCCTGCGTGGGAACCAGAAAAATGTGAAAAACCTTATTATAAAATCTCTGCGCCTTTGCGTCTCCGCGTCCTCTGCGTTATATCCCCCAACTCTTTAACGCGCCCTCGCCAACCGCGCCTGTTCTACATCGCGGCACATGATCTCAGCACCATCGAGGATGCGCGGCCCCTGCCGATGCAATAAGTCCGGATTAATAAAATAGAGCTGAGCATGACGGACAGCCGGCAGAGTTTTCCAAACTTGCCAGGCACTTAACCACGCAGCTTTTTTATTTTTATCGGCACCGGCAATTATAATTTCAGGCTTTGCCGCAATCACCGCCTCCACGCTAACACTGGCCGACAAGGCCGGCATCTCTTTAAAAATATTTTCCGCGCCACACAGGCGCATGACAGCAGAAATAAGATGCTGTCCGTTGATAGTCATGAGAGGAGCATTCCAGATCTGGTAAAACATTCTGACCTTGTCTCGGTTCTGATAGTTTTTTTGCAAACGACGATAATGCTGACGGAATTTTTTAACAAACCGATTAGCCACTGATTCAGTTGCGGTCAGTTTTCCCAGCCGCGCAATGCTGTTGGCGACATCCATAATCGAACGTGGCTCATTGATGAAGACCGTCAAGCCCAATTGAATCAATTTTTCAATTTCATTTTTTCTATTTCCACTTTCCCAGGCTACGACCAGATCGGGTTGCAGAGCCAGAATACGTTCCACATCGATTGCCGTATAACTACCAATTCGCGGAATGGTTTTCGCCTGCGCGGGATAATCACTGTAAGAAACAGTCGCAATAATGCGATCCCCGGCCCCGGCGGCAAACAGTAGTTCAACTGCGTGTGGTGCCAGGCTCACGATACGCTGGGCGGGCTTATCCAGATTGATAATCCGACCGCTATCATCACGCACGCTGATGCCTTTGGCATATAAATCTGGTAGCGTAAAAAATAAAAACATTAAGCCCAGCAAGATAAAGCGGCTTCTATTCATTACTCATTTCCCGGTTAAAACATAAGGACAAAACGATACCTAGCCTCACTGCTGTCCCGAACTTATTAGCCCCCCCCTCCCCGATGGGGAGAGGGCGTTAACGGGACACGGGACAGCAGTGACATAACCTAGCCATTTTAAGTTAACGTTTTGTGAGGGATCATTTGGCGTTATAACGTGTTTATTGCTGGGAATAATAGAGGCGAGTATTTTACCACCTCCATCATCAAGGTGGCTTTTTAACCCCATATTAATAACATAAAAAGCCATCTGGCGGCAGATGGCTTTTTACAAAACAAAATAATTGTCTATGTCAGCTGGGTCCAGATCAGAATAGCAATAACAGCCAGGGTAATTAACGAAATGGCAGCAGCACCACAAAATACACAGGCATTAGCAATTTTATGTGTCATCTAAATTTCCTCCTCAAAAAATTATACGTAATATTTCATAAACGGTGACTTCAATTTATTATAATCATTCGTTATACGCGTCATCGCCATGTAATATTATTTATAGCAAAAAGGAAAAACAAAAACCACTTAAAATTAAAAGTATTAATGTCTTGAAAGATATAAGAATATTCTAAATTTCAAACAAGGAACGTACGAGCAAAGTTTTTATAGTTGGGCGCCGTGAAAAACCAGTTGCGGCAATGCGCTTTCAGCCTCTCCCTCAACGATAATACGACTGATGCCGGCCAGCCCCACCTGCAAACGAAACATACGATCCAACGGCATATCCAGTACATGACGAATAATCATGCGTATCATCCCGGCGTGTCCGACTATCAGTACATGCTGGTTGTGATAACTTTTCAGCACATCATTCCAGCCGCTGATTACCCGTGCCTCAAAATCGACCAGCGTTTCTGCACCCGGTGGTGTATTGTTTAGCGGATCAGACCAGAAGCGATACAACGCCTCGGGATCATTCGCCAACAGTTCTTCTGCCGTGCATCCTTCCCACTCGCCAAAGTTAATTTCCATAAAACGGGAATAAGCATGGCAGGACAAGCTATGGCGTGTTGCAAGCTCTTGCGCAAAAGCCTGACAGCGAATCAAGGAAGAACAAACAATAGCATCCCAGGGATGCTGATCGGCTACCGCCAAGCGCATTTGCGACCAGCCTTTTTCACTCAGGGGATCATCCAGATGACCACGATATTTTTTTCCGCCCACGGGTTCACCGTGTCGAATCAGATCAATCGTAGTAACCGCTGGCTTGTTCATGATAATTAAATGAAAAAGGTGAAAAAGGTGAAAAAGGAAAAAGGGGTCGGAGTCATTTAATTTACACACGGTGAAAAAGGGGTCGGAGTCATTTAATTTACACACAACCACAATTAAATGACTCCGACCCCTTTTTACAAGACCAGACCGGTCAAAGTTAGCAGGGCAAGGATAGCCAGCCAGACGATCAGGGTGCGCTTCATCAGGGCGAGGATATTTTGTACGCCTTCGATATCAGGCAGTCCTTCTTCCGGCAACGCATCCTGTTCATGTCTGACCGCACCAATGCCGCTTACCCGCAACAACTCTTCACTGTTGCGTTGCCAGAAATCTGCCGATGATTGCCAGTTGCTAAGCGTATCCACAAAACTGCCGGTCAGAGCGAAGCCGATTACGCTCAGACGAGCAGAAGGCCAAAGCATAATTTCAAACACACGTTCAAGCATATTAGAAAAACCGCTACTCCAACCAACTTGATGGTTGAGCAGGCAAACATAACGAAATAACATGGCGCCCACAGGCCCCATCAGCATGAACCAGAATAAGACTCCCAGAACCCGTGTATTGGCGATTACTGGAATGCTTTCCTTAACCTGTTGCGCCAGGGAAACCGCATCAGCAGTAACCTTCTGGCCCAGTATTTCACTCGCATAATGACCTGCGGCATCTGCATCATTAGCCTGCAGGGCATCGGTAAATTTCCGTACATCATCCAGTAGATCTTTGGGGCCGATACAATAAATAAGCACCAGTAGTCCGAAAAGAAAACTGAATAGGCTCGCAACACCGGCCAGCATTGCCGCAATCAACCAAACGGCAAAGCAGGGTAAGCTCACCATCAGCAGCAGGCCAACCGTTCCATCACGCCATGGTTGGTCTGACAACTTGTGATAGATCTTGCTACTGGCATCCAGTAACCAGTCATAACGACGATAGTCGCTAACCGGCTTGTACAGGGTTTCCACCAGCAGAGCGATAAGAATACTGATAAGGTTCATATCGGTAGTTTCCGGTTTTTATTTTACAATATCAAGTCCGGATTTTTGACCAATCAAAGGCCGGACCTGGATCAGTTTTGCGGCTCGCGGCAATATCGCTGTGACCAACAATTCTGTCCGGCTGAATACCGGGGTAAGTCTGGGCAAGCAGGCTGATCAGCTGTTGTAAAACCTGATACTGAATATCCTCATAGGCCTGTTCATCGGTACCTTCCAGCTCAATCCCGATAGAATAGTCATTACACCGCTCGCGCCCCTGAAAGCAGGACACCCCCGCATGCCAGGCCCGTTGAGTAAAAGGCACATACTGAATAATGCTTCCATCACGTCGCAGCAGAAGATGGGCAGATACCTGCAGGTCAGCAATCTCGGCATAATAGGGGTGCGCCTCGATATCAATAGTATTGGTAAAAAAACAGTCAATCGCATTACCCTCAAAACAGCCTGGCGGCAGGCTGATATTGTGGATAACCAGCAACTCGATATCGGTTCCTGCGGGGCGGGCATCACAATTGGGTGACGGCACCTGTCGCGCCACATCCAGCAGTCCATTACGGAGATCAATCTTCATATTACAGGCTGTCATTTATTCTGGATGATAATCCTTGTTTACCACCAGCCCGCGCAATACCATGTCGGTGTAACTGACAATCCCCACCACCTTACGCTGCTCAATCACCGGTGCTCGCGACAGGCCAAACCGTTCAAACATGCGTGCGCAATAGCGAATATCCATCTCAGGATCCACACAAATGACCGGCTTGGCCATCACTTCATAGATATTCACCCGATCCGGCGAGCGATCCCGCGCTAATACCTGCTTGGCAATATCGGAGATCAGGACAATGCCGTATTCATCATTCTCATGCCGCTTGTCGACGATCAATGATTTGGTTTCGATATGTTTCATCATTTTCAGGGCCTCGCTTACCGAGGTCATGCCATCAACCATATCGATGCGCGTTTTCATGACATCACGCACCCGGACTATATTTTTCTGGTTCATATTTCTTCCTCCACAACCTCACTTAAACGGGCTATCTGCTGCTTGACGCCCAGGGCATCCTCGACATCAATCTGAAAAGCAATTCCGGTGCCTGGTTTGCTGTCAAATTCACCGACTTCGGCAATCTTTTCCAGAATGGAACGGCTCTGATGCTCTTCTACCAACATCATCAACATATCCCGTTGCGTTTCCAGGGTCAGACCAAAAAAGGTTTTGCACTGTTTCAGGCCTTCTCCCCGGGCATGATTAATAACGGTCATTCCAGTGGCGCCGGCTGCACGTGCCGCATCCATCACCGCATCGGTTTTGTCATCTTCGATCAGGGCAATAATCAGTTTAAAATGCATGACTGTCTCCTCATTTTTTCTTTATATTATGTAACCAGCGTGACTGGCTAAGTTGTGCATAGACCATGACTGAAATAATCGGAAACAGGCTGGCAAACGCAATCAGGCCAAATCCATCCAGCAGTGCACTACGTCCGGGCACAGTATTCGCCAAACCCAATCCTAGAGCCGTGACCAACGGCACCGTTACGGTTGAGGTGGTTACACCACCAGAATCATAGGCCAGAGCAATGATCATTTTTGGCGCAAAAAAAGTCTGAATAATGACGATCACATAACCGCCGATAATGTAGTAATACAGTGGCGTGCCACTGACGATACGGTAGGTTCCCAAAGCAATACCAAAGGCCACGCCTAGCGCCACCGCCACCCGCAGGCCCCATACACTGATGGTTCCGGCTGACACCTCATGTGCTTTCAGTGCCACCGCCAGTAACGAAGGTTCAGCAATGGTGGTGGAAAAACCAATGCTGGCGGCGAAAATATAAACCCACTTGTAATCCGACCAGTGGAAAAATTGCGGAACATTTTCCAGGCTGCCATAAATAAAGACCGGATCGGTAAGCTGTTTTGCCATTAGCCCACCAATAGGAAACAGCGCCTGCTTGAGCCCCACCAAAAAGAAAGACAGGCCTAGTAAGACATAGAGAAAACCTAGTAATACCTGTTTCATATGCGGCACAGGCTGGCGAATAACCAAAAACTGGAAAGCGAAAATAATGATTACTATGGGCAACACATCGAAAACCGTATCGATGGTAATGCTGAGTAATTGCAGAAAAAAATCGCTCACCGCAGCATCCCATACAGCATGACAAAAATCATCGGTGTCAATGAAGCAAAAGCAATCAGGCCGAAGCCATCTACCATAGGATTACGGCCCTTGATACTGGAGGCCAACCCCACCCCTAACGCAGTAACCAGTGGCACCGTCATGGTCGAGGTAGTGACTCCGCCAGAATCATAGGCAATACCAATGATGTCATCTGGCGCAAATATAGTCATGATTACAACACCGATATAACCGCCAACAATCAGGTACTGAATAGGCCAACCACGCAGGATCCGCAAAACACCGATGATCAGGGCAAACCCTACCGAAAAAGCAACCGTAAGCCGCAGACCATCGGCATAACTCGCCTTCGCCTGCAGACTGTTCGCCACGGTCCCTGCCGCAGCAGCAACATCGGCAGCTTCATCGGCTACCGCAATTAGTGCAGGCTCGGCAATGGTCGTACCAAAACCCAGGGCAAAGGAGAAAGCTAATAGCCAGAACAGACTACCCTTACGGGCGAAAGCATAGGCCATGGACTCACCAATGGGAAACAGCCCCATCTGCAAACCCTGCACAAACAGACTCAGGCCGATCACCACCAACAGGGTACCACTGAGAATCTGCAAAAGATGGGGAATGGGCTGCTGCAAAACCACAACCTGAAAAAAGGCGATAACCAGAATAATAGGGTATAAGTCTCGTAAACTCAGGTACAGCGTTTTGAAAATACTGATAAGGGCGTTTTTCACATGCGGACCTGGTTGACATACCTGAAAGTAAAATTACACAACTGAATATACTTAGGAAACAATAACAATTTCAGGTGAATATTGACAGATCTCCAGCCCCAGATATGCTTAAATATGGCTCTGCATATTCCTTTACTAATTGATATCAGGAGTACCCCATGCGCAAATGGCACTATTCGACTCAAGTTATCAAGGCCCTGATACTGGCGGCCTTTACTTTACTAATTTTCGGCTGTTCCGGCAAAACGCTGGTAGAAAGTGACCTGGGTATGAGTGATGCCCCCGACTGGGTTAATCAGGGCACCCAGTACCTGAATAACAATAAAGGCCAGCTGTTCCACGGTGTAGGTGAAGCCCCCGTCATGGGCGATGTCTCACTCCAGAAATCCACCGCCGACAACCGCGCCCGCGCTGAAGTTGCCCGCATCCTGAGTTCTTATCTCGATATAGCCAGCCAGGACTATGGCGCAGCCTCAGGATCCGGTAAGGATGCGACAAGCCAGCAATCTGTTTCCCGTGAAATCAAAAATCTTACTAAAATAAATCTCTCGGGAACACGCATTATCGGCCGCTGGAAAGATAAAAAAACTGGAACCATTTACTCCCTGGCTGAACTGGACA